>SKEG01001943.1_pt1 | contig 14630 bp, 10 predicted proteins | sample 4826631 | NCBI WGS metagenome assembly SKEG01 (sample SAMN11008815, study PRJNA524170) | human gut metagenome | biome: Human fecal sample; material: Feces; isolation source: fecal sample from pouch patient p26, p34, p50 | host: Homo sapiens | place: Israel: Tel-Aviv | collected 2016-11-02
TTCTTCGATTGACAATCCGTGCATCTGGTCGTCGAAGTCCACCACGCCGAAGCGCTCTGGATCGTTGACGTGGTAGCCAAAGACGGTCGCCCCGTCAGTCTTCTTCGCCGCCGACTGAACCAGGTCGGATAAACCGGCCCCGTAATAGATGTTGTCGCCTAAGATCAGGCAGACGCTGTCGTCACCAATAAAGTCTTCACCAAGGATGAAGGCCTCGGCCAGTCCGTTTGGCTTGTCCTGAATCTTGTAGGAGAAATTCAATCCCAATTCTGAGCCATCGCCCAGTAGGTTCTGGAACAGTGGCATAAATTCCGGAGTAGAGATCACCAGGATGTCGCGAATCCCCGCCAGCATCAGGGTTGACAAGGGATAGTACACCATTGGCTTATCATAAACTGGAATCAGCTGCTTGGAAATTCCCCGGGTAATCGGGTACAGGCGGGTTCCCGACCCACCAGCTAAAATAATTCCTTTCATAATGGCCTCCTTAAAATGCCAAAATCCATGTTTAATTTTAGCACACTTAGGCACTTGAAATGATTAAAACTAACTAAAAAAACGCCGGTAGCCATGACATTTACTCAAATGTGGTGATGTAAAAATAAAAAAGGCCAGGATTTCTCCCGGCCAAGTTTAGTTATTTAATTGTAACGTTAATTGGTTCAAACCAGTAATCGATATATTGACCTTCACCAGACTTTGAGTCGCTGTAACGGGAAATTACTTGTAAGTTATGCCCGTTGAGAGATGGGTCAATCGTCATCGTCAGGTTAAAGCCTGACTGCCCGGCATTGTAAACATCACCATTAACCTTGGCAACGTCCGGCCGCGCAACCGTCGAAACAAGCTGCCGCTTTACCTCCCGACCAGTAGTTGCATCGAAAAGAATGACGTAGTGGTATGGCTTGCCCACACTCTGGTCAGTCGCATGCCAGCCGGCAATTTGGACTTGCTGTCCCTTAACTGCAAAGTTATCCAAAAATGCCTTGTTGGCGGTAAACGTCTTGGGAGCAAACCAGTAATCAACATAGTTACCCTCACCATTTTGACTATCGCTATAACGGGAAATAATTTGAATTTGGTCACCATTGGTCATAGCAGACGCTAATGGAATATTTACACTGAAGCCTGAGTTGCCAGAACCATAGATGTTTGAGTATACCCGTTCAACATCACTCCGGTTAGAGGTTGGCACTAACCGACGGCTGATTTCTTGGTGTTTCGTTGCGTCATAGACAATGACATAATGATATTTTTTACCCACACTCTGGTCAGCGGTATGCCAACCACTAACATTCAAACTATTACCTTGGATACTGTAATTATCCAAGTAAGCATTGTTAGCCGTAAACGTCTTCGGCGCAAACCAGTAATCAATGTAGTCACTATTACCATCTTGCGAGCTGCTGTACCGCGAAATGATTTGAATTTGATCTCCAGCAAGAGCCTGATTAAACTTTAGTTTTAAGCTAAAGCCTGACTCAGCCGCATTGTAAATGCCGGGATAAACATTGGCAACATCGTTTCGCGTTGAATTTTTTACTAGGTAACGACCCAGCTCAGTCTGTTTTGAACCGTCATAGATAATGATGTAGTGGTAATTCTTGTTCAGACTTGCATCAGCCGCATGCCAGCCTGAAATATTAAGGTTGCCAGTCTTAGCATCCAAACTCATATTATCTAAGAACCCAGCATTAGCATTCAACGACACTGGGTTAAAGTACAAGTCTTTTCCACCATTGATCTCACCGTTTCCATCATAAGTATAACGGGAAACTACCTGAATATTTTGCCCTGCAAAATTATTCGTGTACGGAATCGTGATATCAAAGCCGCCCCAGCCGGCAATATCTGCATTGGAATAAAGATTTTGAACATCCGGCCGGTAAACACCAGCGACTTCGGTCCGGTACAATTCATGGCCATTGCCATCCAATAAAATAATGAAATGGTGCATATTAGAATTGTAAGAGTTTGCTGCGTGCCAACCAGCAATGTGGAGCTGGTTGCCACGAACTGAAAGGTCGTCAATGTACCCGGTATTGACATCAAAGGCTTCCTGGTCCCAAGCAGTCAAGCCGTAGCGTTCAATCACGGAGTTCAGCGTGGTCGTGTAACTCAGGTCGGTCGCGTAACCGTCGGCCCGAATCAGGTAGGTCACGTCGCGGTAGTTGGTCTTCCACAGCAAGTTGTGGTACCGGCTATTGGCAACCAGGAAGTAACCGTGGTCCTGAACGGACTGAGAGTTGTTGTCATAGGCCCGGAAAGCGTCGTTGATGATGACGCTCTGCCCACCGTAAACTTCCCGCGTCGGCAGGGTGACACTATGACCATTGTAGGAACCCTTGATTCCAAATAAGTTGTGGTATTGGGATGCCAAACTGGACTGCCCCCAGCCACTTTCGATGATTGCTTGGGCAGCCGTCAGTGATGGTAAGACCCCGTACTGTTTCCAAGTGGAGATGGCCCCATCGTGAATCGAATCCAAGAAGGCCTTTTGGGCGGCGGTTAAGCCAGCTGTGTTAAGGCTAGCTGCACCGCTACCGCCATTAGCAGCGTTTACCGGCTGAGCCGTAACGTTGTATTGGCTAGTAGAGTAACCGGGGTTGGTTTCCACAACCGGCTTGTTTGCGGCTGCCTGGACCGCACTGTTATTAAGGCTAACGGCACCGTCATTATTACTGTTATTAGTATTCTGGCTGGCGGCCACTGCACTTTGCGTGTAGGCCTGGGCGGACGCTACACTTTGATTTTGGCTCGTACTTAGATTTAAGCTCTGAGAATTATTGTTTTGCGTATTTGTGCCAGTAGTAGCCACCACCTGCGTACTTGTAGCGGCTGCCTGACTACTATCGGCTTGGGCGTCAGCCTGGAAGAACAGCAGGGACGCACCGAAGGTAAATAAAACAGGTAATACGATTTTTACTCGTGATTGTTTCTTGTTTTTCATTGTTTAAAACTTTTCCCTCAAATCTTAAAAACTAATAATCTAACTTAAACACCATTGTCTATAGTACCATTGCAAAATTACAGCGAAGTTACAGTAAGTTTATAAAAGGACAAAAGGGTGAAATAAAAACGGTAATCATCAACTATGTTTAATAGTCGATGATTACCGTTTTATAATCTCCCAATTAGTAAACTTAAGTTCCTAATGAGCTAGGCAAAGACCCGCCGGATTCCGGCAATTACGTTCCGCTGACCGTTCAGGATTGGCTGAACCATGACCGATGGCGGCCAACTTTCGATGACCGTGTTGGGATCCAGCAGGATGGCAACGTGCCAAATCGTCCGGGTTCCCGGTTCGTAGTAGAAGACTAAGTCGCCCCGTTGCCGGTCATTCCAGCTGATGTTGGCAAAGTGCGGGTCGGCAAAGAGGTTCCGTGAATTCCACTCGTTGCCCGGATAACCGTGGTGGGTGGAACTAGCCGAGGTTGGGTTAATGCCGGCCGCATACAGGGCCTGCATTACTAGGCCAGAACAATCAACGCCCCATGCTGGCGCAGAGGAACAGCCAGCCCACCATGGCTTACCCAGGTACTGGTATGCAGCGTTGATCATTGCCTCAATGTGGGCTTGGCGGCCCGCCGCCGGGTTAGTAACCTGGAGCGGTTGGACGTAGCTGTCAATCCCGTACCAGAGGTCGTCCGAGTAACCCAGTGCCCGCCAAGTTGCCAGGTCGACCCAGCCGGTTGCCGGCAGACCGTGGCTGCGTTGGACATTCATAATCGCATAGGCATCTCCATACGTATACTGGTTATGGATGTTTGCATCCCCTAGCTTGCTCTTGATGAACCAGGTCTTGACCCCTTCGTAACCCGGGCCAATGTTATGACCGACCTCAGCCGGGTTCGCCTGGATTTGCTTATAATTAATCTGGTACATCCAGGACGGGTTTTGGTAAGCGTTCAGGTACTGGTTGTCTAGCCAGAGCTGACTGTAAGTTCCTTCGCCAGCGGCCTGGTTACTGTAACGGCTGATAATGCCGAAGCAATCATGAACCATACTCGGGTCCACCGTGAAGCTAGTGCTGAAGCGGGCCTGCTGGTTGTTCAAATAATTGCCATGGCTTGCCTGGAGGTCGCCACTGGCCGTATTAGCAACTTCGTGCCGGGCTACTTCCCGGTTGCGCGAGTAATCCCAGAGCAAGATCACATGATGGGGCAGACCGACGACAGAATTAGCAACGTGCCAGCCGGCAACGTTAATGGTAGTCCCGTTTTGACTCAGGGTATCTAACCAGCCATCCTGCTGGTTCAGGTCGATTTGGTTATTAAACCAGTAGTCCGAGCTGGCCGTCCCGTAATTTTCATCGTCAGAGTTACTATACCGGCTGACCACCGTCAAAGTGTGGTTCAGCGTTTCCGGCGTCAGAGCAAAGCTGACGTTGAAGCGCGCCTTATCCGCGTTGGTGATATGGGTGGCATTCAGCACGTCCGGGCTCGCAGTCGTTGGCACGTATTTGTGAGCCACTTCTTTATTAGCCGTCTTGTCAAAGAGGATAATGTAGTGCCCCGGCATGTAAACCGTAGCGTCATCGGCGTGCCAGCCGGCAACATTGACCGTCTTATTGGTAACGTCTAACGAGAAATTCTCCAAAAAGGCCTGCTGCTTGACTGGGAAGGTTACGACATTGTTAGTAAACCAGTAGTCTGAGTTTGCCGAACCATAATCCTTAGTAGTTGAATTACTGTAACGGCTGACCACAACCAAGTCATGGCCCACCATTTCCGGGCTAATATCAAAACTGGTATTAAAACGGGCCTGGCCAGCATTAGCAATGTTCCCATAACCAGCCCGAACAACATCGGTACTTGCCGTTGGTTTAACCAGCTGGTGAGCTATTTCACGGTTAGCAGTCCGATCAAAGAGAATGACGTAATGTCCCGGCATATACATTGACGCATCATCCGCATGCCAGCCACTAACGTAAACTTTACCGGCTGCTTGGTCAATTTTGAAGTTCTCGAGGTAGGCAGCCTGGTTAACCTTAAAATTAATTGCATTGTTATTAAACCAGTAATCAGAGTAGTGACCATCTCCCTTGGTCGAGTCACTATACCGACTGACTACTACCATCTGATGGCCCACCATCTCAGGTGTAATAGCAAAACTGGTGTTAAAACGGGCCTGACCACTATTGGCGATTTTACCAGCAGCGCTAGCAGCGACATCTGGGCTAGTGGCGTTCTTGACAATTTGCCGGGCTAACTCCCGGCTAGCGGTTTTATCATACAAAATGACCAAGTGGGTCGGCATGAAGGCGCTGGCGTCATCTGCATGCCACCCGCTAACAACCACCTTGTTATTCGCCTTATCCAAGTAGATGAAGTGAACCCCCATAGTTGGACGAAAGATTTCAACTATGGGGGTTTTACTATGACTAAATTTAGTTTTGAAGTTAAACTGAAGGCTGTTCAAATGTATTTAGGAGGAATCGGTGCACCGACTATCGCGCGAAGATTGGGCATTAAAGGGAGACTATCTGTTCAGACATGGGTTGCTCGTTATCAAAAATATGGCATTCAAGGCCTAGAAATTCGTTCACCAAAATTTGATTATGATGGTGATTTTAAGCTAAAAGTCTTAAACTGGAAAAAACAACACAAGGCCTCGTACCCACAGACAGCACTTCAATTTGATATCAGTAGTCCAGGGACAATCGCTAACTGGCAAAGGAAACTCACGGAACGTGGGAGCGAAGCCTTGTTTACCAGAAGAGGACGGGCAAAACACATGACTACTAATCATAATCGTCAGGCTAGTAAGCAGTTATCAGAGTTAGAACGTTTGAAAGCTGAGAATCGAGCTTTACGAGTGGAGAACGAATATCTAAAAAAACTCAAGGCCTTAGTTCAACATCGCGGACAGTCAAAGAAGAATATCAAATCATCCAAGAACTAAGGCATCAATTTGGATTTAGCTTAACGGAGATTTTGCCATATACCACCGTTAAGCGGAGCACATTTTATTATCAAGCACACCGCAGAGAAACAGAAGATAATCATGAATTACTCCAAACCATTAAGGACATCAAACAACAGAATCCAGGTTATGGTTATCGACCTGTGACCGACGAGCTGCATCGGCGTGGCATTAAAGTTAACCATAAACGAGTTAGTCGTTTGATGCGTGAAAATGGACTATCGTCACTAATGTATAATCGTCAGACCAGGAAATACGATTCGTCGATTGGTCCCCAGGGCAAAAAGGCTAAGAATCGTCTTCACCGTCGTTTTCAAACTGATCGTCCATACCAAAAGATGGTAACTGATGTCAGTGAGTATCGTTATGGCAATATGAACCAGGATGAACGAGTTTACCTTTCGCCAATCAAAGACCTGTGTTCTGGTGAAATTGTTAGTTACAATATTAGCAATCACCCGACTACTGATTTTGTGATGAAACCATTAATCGAGCTAATTAATAAGCGGCCTGTACTTAACTACCGCATGACCGTTCATAGTGACCAAGGCATCCAATATCAAACGAATTCCTGGCGTCAAACATTAAAGAAGCATCATATCTTTCAAAGCATGTCTCGTCGGTCGACTTGTCTAGACAATGCGTCAATGGAAAGTTTCTTTCATACCATGAAAGCTGAATTGTATTATAAGCATCATTATCAAACCAAACAGGAATTGATTAAAGCGATGAAGGAGTGGATAGTGTATTACAATCAAGATCGAATCAGGCATAAATTAAAAGGCAAGACTCCGATTGAATATCGGAATCTTGCCTTAGAGAAAGTTGCCTAGATTAAAGTGTCTAACTTACAGGGTTCACTTCATCTGCTTGTCGGCTGATTTTTGATGCTTTTTTGGTGTGCAGCAAACTTTTAATTAACGCTTAAATTGAAATGGGGGAGCTGGTGGATGAAGTTCTGGTAAGCCTCCTGTTCACCGGTGGCAGTAACCTGCGCATCGTGGGCGGTGACCCTTCCCTGGTGGAGGAGGTCTTCGGCAATTTCAAGCTGGTGGGTAAAGGTAGCATTGCCGATTAATTCAATCCAGTAGCGGTGGTCGGCGAAGTGAACGCTGGTTTTGACCATCCCACCCGGATTGTAGACGGTAACTGCTTCGTCGAAGGCCGCGCTGGCGGGATGAAGTAGGGCAAAGGCCAGACTGGTGGCCGACATTCCGGTTCCGCAAGCGTTCGTGAAGCCAACCCCACGCTCATAGGTCCGAACGAAAAGTTTTTGTGGCCCGAGAATCTGAGCAAAGTTAACGTTGACCCCGTCGCTAAAGTAGGGGTTGGCGCCGTTAAGGTAGGATCCTAGTTCTCCCAAGAGGGGGCCCTCAATGGTTTCCTGGTTGACAAAGCTGATCAGGTGGGGGTTCGGAACCGCCAGGGTGGTAAAGGTGAGACCTGGAGCTAGCTCTGGTACCGGGGTACCCAATAGGCGGTCGTGTCCTAGATTGTCGAAGGGCAAGGCGGCCCTATTAAAGCGGACCGGTGAGATTTCCACGGCAAAAGCAGGGACGCCGGGTGCCAGTTCGCCAGCTTGCCGGACTCGCAAACTGCTGTCCATTGTGTCGACTTTGAACGTTGTCTGGCCGTCCCGCTCCGCCACGTAGCGTGCGACGGTCCGGAGGCCATTGCCGCACATTGAGGCCTCGCTGCCATCAGCATTGATTACCCGCATTTGGGCGGTTGCCCCGGGGCGGGTTGGCCGGTCAACAACGAGGAGACCATCTGCACCGCCCAGCAAGCCATCCTGGGGATCGGTCAATTGGCGGGCTAGTCGGCGGAGTTCGTCGTCAGTTAGAGCCTGCTTCAGCTTTGTTTGGTCGAGGATAAAGAAGCTGTTCTGGGAGCCGTGAACTTTTAATAGTTGTGTCATCATAAAACCTCCTAATTAGCGAAGAACCGGTGATAAATTGCGCGGACAGCCTTGTCAGCATCCCGATCATAGGTGCCAATCATGATTGAGATTCGGGAGGCTCCCTGGTTGATGATTGGCACTGGGATCCCGTCTTCTGCCAGGGGGGCAAGGATGTCGTTGATTACCCCGATCCGGTTCCGCATTCCCTCGCCAACCACCATCGTGATGGCGTAGTTATCGATCCATTCGAGCTGGTCCGGGTTGATCTCCTCCTGGATTTCGTTGCAAATAGTATCCACTAGCTGGTCGTCGATTTGGTTCTTGTCTAAAATAATGGTGATATCATCAATCCCTGACGGCATGTGCTCGTAAGAAACGTTGTGGCGGGCCAGGATATTTAAGATTCGTAGAGTAAAGCCCGTTTCCTTGTTCAGAAGGTACTTGTGGAGGTAGATTGCGGCAAAGTGCTTACCGCTGACCACCCCGGTAACGATATCCGCGGGTTGAAAATTCTTGTCTGGGACAATCAAGGTCCCGGGCTTTTCGGGGTGCTGGGTGTTCTTGACGTTAATCGGAACATTACCCTGGATGGCAGGGATGAGGGCCTCATCATGGAAAACCGAGAAGCCTGCGTATGATAACTCCCGCATTTCCCGGTAGGTCATCTTAGCGATGGGTTGGGGATGGTCAACGACAGCTGGGTTCGCGACGTAGATTGCGTCAACGTCAGTGAAGTTTTCGTAGAGGTCAGCATGGAGGCCATGGGCAAGAATCGCCCCTGTAATGTCCGAGCCGCCCCGTGAGAAGGTTGCGAGGTGGCCGGCAAGGGTAATGCCGTAAAAGCCGGGGAAAATTAGCAGTTCACTGTCGTTAAAGGAAAACCGATCCAAGAGTGAGTAGGCCTCTGGAGTTACGCTGGCGTTATTGGGGGTCCCGGTGACCCGGAGGCCGACCTGTTCGGGGGTAACAAAGCGGGCTTCGTAGCCCAACTGCTGGAGAATAATCGTCATCAATTGGGCGTTGAGCCGCTCGCCATGGGCCTTGAACGCGGCGAGAAGGTAGTTGTTATTGGGAAAGTGCCAGTTCGGCAACTTGTTAAGCCGTTCGGCTAGTGGGGCCAGCTTGGCCTGAGGAACGTTAAAATAGTCAGCAATCGCGGTATAACGGTCAATGATTTGGGTAACCGTTTCCTGGAACGGCTGTCCAGCGATTACTTGCTGGGCATATTTGATCAGGAGATCGGTGACCTTGGTATCATTTGCTGTCCGCTTACCAGGCGCAGAAGTGACAACGACCCGTCGCTGGGGGTCTGCAGTGATAATCTTAATCGCCTGGGCAAAGTGCTCACCATCTGCAAGTGAGCTGCCACCGAATTTAACGACTTTCATTTTTTAAGCACTCCTTTGGGAAAATGCCATTTGAACTCATTTTCCGTAAATAAATTTAACCGAATTCTAACATGTTTAAGAAAACTTGCAAGCACTGAATCTGAAAATCAAGTCTGTAATGGTGCACTTAACCAAAGCTAATTCTAGGGTTGCTTCATGCCAAATTAATTTTGCTATTGACTTTCTAATTATTTTTTTATAAACTAATTACAAATCGAAGAGGCGCAGCCAACACCAGTAAGTTGGGGGAGTTCCTGCCGGACGTTGATCCCCTCTGAACAGGGCGGCTGCCGAAGCACTTAACCGGGCGGCGGTTAGGCAGCTGGGGCGTGGTTGAATAAATCACGGACTGTCGCAGGACGGATAAGAGCCTGCGTTGCGCTATCGACAGATAAAATGGGTATTAGCTCCACTATTTGTTTTTGCGCAAATAGTGGATTTTTTTATCCCGTCGGTTTCCCCGTCAGCAGAATTGGAGGAATCAAGAATGAACGAACAGCTTTCAGCAAGCCAGCTTAACGCGGCCGGTCACCTAATGATTGGTGGCTGTGATAGCCTTGACCTGGCCCAGCAGTACGGAACGCCCCTGGTGGTTTATGATGTTAGTCAAATCCGGCACCAGATTCGCGCCTTTAAGCGGGTTTTCGAAGCTAACCAGGTTAATTACGAGGTTAGCTATGCAAGCAAGGCCTTTGCGGCGATTGCGATGTATCAAGTTGCCGACCAGGAGGGAGCCCATGTCGACGTAGTTTCCGGCGGCGAAATGTATACGGCATTGAAGGCCGGCTTTCCACTCTCCCATGCCAGTTTTCATGGCAACAATAAGTCATATGATGAGCTGGTAATGGCGGTTAAGAACAACATTGGCGTAATCGTGGTTGATAATTTTTACGAAATTAAGCTGCTAAACCAGGTGCTAACCGAACTGGACGCCCGGGTCAAAGTGATGTTGCGTATCACCCCGGGAATTTCCGCCCACACCAATAAGTACATCCAGACCGGCCAAGTCGACAGTAAGTTTGGCTTTGACTTAGAATCAGGACAGGCGGACAGGGCATTGGAGGCGGTCTTAGCGTCACCACGGATGACGATGATCGGCCTGCACGCTCACATCGGTTCACAAATTTTTGAACTGACAGGGTTTGAAGGGGTTGCCAACAAGCTGGTGGAAGTAGCTAACCACTGGCAGCAGCGGTATGACTACCAAGCCCAGGTCATCAACGTTGGCGGGGGCTTTGGCATTCGTTATACAAAGGATGACCAACCGCTGCGGCCTGAGGAATTTGTCGACGCTATCATCAAGGCCATCAAGGCTGCGGTTGCGTCGACAGCTCTGGAAATGCCGGCAATCTGGATCGAACCGGGGCGGTCAATCGTTGGGCCGGCTGGCTATAACCTCTACACGGTTGGTTCCCGGAAAGACTTACCGGGTTACCGCCCGTTCGTCACCATTGACGGGGGAATGGGTGATAATATTCGCCCCGCCCTCTACCAAGCAGAGTACGAAACGGTGCTGGCAAGAGACCCCCAAGCACCATTAGCGGAACACGTCCGCCTGGCTGGGAAGTACTGTGAAAGTGGCGATATTTTAAGTCAGGACCAGGCCCTGCCGAAGACGAAACCGGGGGATGTCCTTGCAATGCTGGATACCGGGGCCTATGGATATGCAATGGCGTCCAACTATAACCGGAATCCCCGGCCCGCAGTGGTCTTTGCGGAGAATGGCCACTCTCAGCTGGTGATTGAACGGGAAAGCTACGAAGACTTGGTTCATCTGGACCGTCCATACACTGAAGCAAAATAACATTAATATATAGGAAGAAAGAGTGATTAGAATGGCAGAATTAGATGCACAGGCAATCATCAACTACATTGGAAACGCCCCTAAGAAGACGCCAGTCAAGGTGCTGTTAAAAGGGGCAATCGACCAGTTGACCTTCCCAGACGCGGTGCAGGTCTTCGCGGAAGAAAAAACGGCGACCCTTTACGGGGACTGGACAGTTATTAAGCCCTTTTTAGCCGCAAACGAAAGCCAGATTGCGGATTACCACGTTGAAAACGACGCCCGCAATTCAGCGGTGCCCCTGTTAGACCTCAAGAAAATTAATGCCCGGATTGAACCGGGAGCCATTATCCGGGACAAGGTTCTGATTGGCGACAACGCCGTCATTATGATGGGTGCTATTATCAACATTGGCGCGGAAATCGGTGCTGATTCCATGATTGACATGGGAGCAGTGCTTGGCGGCCGGGCGATTGTCGGGAAGCATTGCCACATCGGCGCTGGAACGGTTCTGGCAGGGGTTGTAGAACCAGCCAGTGCCCAACCGGTGCGGATTGACGATAATGTTCTAATTGGCGCCAATGCCGTTGTTATCGAGGGGGTCCACGTTGGTGCGGGCGCTGTAGTGGCTGCGGGTGCGATTGTTACCCACGACGTCGAACCTGGGACAATGGTCGCGGGAGTTCCTGCTAAGTTTATCAAGCGGGTTGACCAGCAGACCAGTGACAAGACCGCCCTGGAAGATGACTTGAGGAAGCTATAATGGTATTAAATGAAGAAGAATTAATTCAGATTCGTCGCCACCTGCACACCATTCCTGAATTAGCCCTGCACGAAACGGCGACTCACGAGTACCTGCTCCAGGTGATTAAAAGTTTTAAGCAGGACTATCTGGAAATTAGGGAAACGCCAGAGTTGCCCACCGCCCTGTTTGTGCGGGTAAAGGGGACGGCACCTCGCCGGACGATTGGTTACCGGACAGACATTGACGCCTTGCCAATTACTGAACAAACGGGCCTCCCCTTTGCGTCACAGCATCCCGGTGTAATGCACGCTTGCGGCCACGATATCCATATGACGGTGGCCTTAGGGGTCTTGAACTACTTTGCGGAGCACCAGCCGCAGGACAACCTGCTGTTCTTCTTCCAGCCAGCGGAGGAGAATGACTATGGTGGTAAGCGGGCGTATGAAGCCGGGCTGTTTGCTGGTAAGTGGCGGCCAGATGAATTTTACGGCCTGCATGACAATCCGGATTTACCTGCCGGCGCAATTGGCTGCCGCTTAGGAACCCTCTTTGCCGGAACTACGGAAGTTAACATTGATTTAGAGGGGAAGGGCGGCCACGCGGCTTATCCGCAGGACGCAAACGATACGGTAGTCGCTGCCGCAGCACTGATTATGCAGGTGCAAACGGTGATTTCCCGTAGCATTGACCCGGTTCAAAGCGGGGTCGTGACCCTGGGCAAAATTCGGGGTGGCGAGATCCGGAACGTTATTGCTGGTCACACCCGAATTGAGGGAACGATTCGGGGACTTACCCAAGCCATGATTGAAAAGATTGATGCACGCTTGGAAGATATTTGCGCGGGAATCGGGCGCAGCTTTAACATGAACGTCAATCTGGAGCTAAACCAGGGCGGCTACTGGCCGGTTGAGAATAACCCGCAATTGACTAAGTTCTTTATTAACTACATGCAGCAGGCCCCGAACGTAGACTTTGTGGAAACCGCCCCCGCAATGACCGGGGAGGACTTCGGCTTCCTATTGGCAAAGTTCCCGGGGACGATGTTTTGGCTAGGGGTTGATGATGACTCCCAGCTTCACTCCGCCACGTTAACGCCGCAGGAGTCGGCAATCAAGCGGGGCGTTGATGCTATCACCGGTTTTATTGAGGCACGAATGAACAAGGAGGAATAGTTATGCGATTAGCAGATGCAGACCTTTTGACGGCGATTGTCACGCCCTTTGATGATCAGGGGCAGGTTGATTTCGCCAGCCTGGAGAAGTTGACCAATTACCTGATTGACCAGGGGAGCAATGGCTTTGTAATTGGCGGAACGACCGGCGAAACACCAACCCTGACCCATGATGAGAAGATCCAACTATACGAGGAGTTCGGTAAAATGGTTGCGGGCCGAGTTCCCGTAATCGCCGGGACGGGAAGCAATAACACTGCTGAAACGATTGCCTTTACCAATGAGGTTGCTGCGATTCCGGGGATTGACTACGCCCTGGTCGTTGTTCCACCGTACAATAAGCCAAACCAACGGGGAATGAAGGCCCACTTTACCGCCGTGGCTGACCAGTCTCAGCTTCCAATCGTGATGTACAACATTCCCGGACGCACGGGGGTCAAGATGGCCGCCGAAACAATCATCGAACTTTCCCAGCACCCGAACATCGCGGCCGTTAAACAGTGCGCTTCGCTGGAAGAGCTCGAAGAAATTGTTGAAGGGCGGGGAAGCGATTTTGCCGTCTTTACCGGTGAAGATGCCCAGGCACTGACTGCCCGTGTCCTCGGAGCCAATGGGGTAATCTCGGTTGCCTCACACAGCTATGCACACCAAATGCGGCGGATGTATGACGCCCTTTACCGGGGTGATTACCAGGAGGCGGGACGGCTGCAGCGCTGGCTGACACCACGGATGGCGGCCCTCTTTATGTATCCATCGCCATCACCAGTGAAGGCGGTATTAAATGCCCAGGGCTTTCAGGTAGGTGGCTGCCGCCTGCCGATTTTGCCGCTGAACGAAGAAGAGCAGCGGTCACTGGCAGCGGCGTTAGACCTGCCAGCGGACCAACTATTAAAGAAGCAGTTACCACTTAACTTGGGGGAATAAGCGATGAAAAAAGTATTGATTGCGGGGGCCACTGGAGCAATGGGGCAAAAAGCGGTTGCCCTCGTCAACGGTCTTGCGGATACCCAACTAACGGCCGTGCTGGCACCTCACGCTACGGCAGACCAACGTGCCGAACTCGGGTTGGGACCAGACGTAAAAATCTACCAGAAGCGGGAGCAAGTCGACCCTAACGTGGCGGATATCTGGCTGGACTTTACCGTCCCGGCAGCCGTTTATGAGAATGTACGGTTTGCGCTTGACCACGGCTTGGCACCGGTGGTCGGCACTACCGGTTTGACTGACGAACAGGAAGCGGAATTAATCGCGGCGAGCCGGGTAAAGCACCTCGGTGGACTGGTCGCGCCAAACTTCGGAATGTCGGCGGTCTTGCTAATGAAGTTTGCCCAGGAGGCTGCAAAGTACTTCCCGGATGTTGAAATAATTGAAATGCACCACGCTGATAAGAAGGACGCACCATCAGGGACGGCCCTAAGTACCGCCAAGCTGATCGACCAGGTTCGTCCAAGTCACGAAAGCAGCCCAGACGAGGTGACCACCCTCGACAATGTGCGTGGTGGGGATTACCACGGAATCAAGGTTCACTCTGTACGCTTGCCCGGCTATGTTGCCCATGAGCAGGTCCTGTTCGGTGGTGCTGGTGAAGCGTTAACGATTCGCCAGGATTCTTTTGACCGTCAGTCATTCATGAGCGGGGTTAAGGTGGCATTGGAGAAGGTCCTGGATTTAGACGAGCTAGTAATTGGCTTAGAAAATATTTTATAGGAGGTAACACG
>SKEG01001944.1_pt1 | contig 14623 bp, 12 predicted proteins | sample 4826631 | NCBI WGS metagenome assembly SKEG01 (sample SAMN11008815, study PRJNA524170) | human gut metagenome | biome: Human fecal sample; material: Feces; isolation source: fecal sample from pouch patient p26, p34, p50 | host: Homo sapiens | place: Israel: Tel-Aviv | collected 2016-11-02
TCCTTGTACTGCTCATAAAACTTTGCCTTTTCGGATGCCAGCTGCGCATACTCGGCTTCCAGATTTTTCGGGCTGGGCAGCTTGGTGATGTTGCTTGCCTTGAAATAGGCTGCTGCCGCTCGGTACGCTGTCAGCTCTGCACGGTGCTGTTCCTCAAAGGCTGCGGGTCGTTTGGCAGTATTGAACTGCTGTACGATACCCTTGGTGCTGGTATAGGCTGCGACATGATAGCGCAGCTCATTGTTGGCTTTCATGCGACCTTCGAGGTCTTTCACCACCGCCAGTGCGTCGTGATACTTGGTTTCCAGTTCAGCGATGTGCTGGTTCAGGGCGTCCTCGTCGGTCAAGCCCTTTTCCTGCAGAAGCTTCACGGTCTGTGCCATAACTTTGAGATTGTGTTTCGTGAGCCAACGCTTATAGCCGATGCCTTTGCCCTCGGTCATCCTCGACTGGATGTCGATCAGTTTCCCGATGGTATCCTGCTTGGACTGTACCTTGGGTTTGCGTTCAGGATTTGCCTGCAACGTGGCAAGCACTGCCGCTTTATCGAATTTGTCACCGAGATGTTTCGCCCGGATGAACTTTGTTCTTCCAGCAGGCAGATAACTTAGGCATCCGCGACTTTCCTTGACCGTGATGTCATACTGCTGCATGAGCCTATCGGAAAAATCTTCAAAACTCGTTGTGCGGTGCAACACCGAAGAAATCTGTTTCCGCAAGGTTCGCGTTTGCGAAGCAACAAAAGCCCCAGTGGGGCTTTTGAGTGACCGAGCGGTTTGTGCAGCAAATGGAGGGGCCTCGCCCCGACAAGCGACTTTCACGTTTTCAAACTTCTTCTGCTTGGGCTGCTGTCCGGCTGCGGTGAGGGCTGCGTTTTCACGGTCAAGTTTCAACTGGCCGCGCCTGCGCGCCCAATACTCCGCTTCGCTCACGCGCTCTTTCGAGCCGTTGAGCAGGTCGATCTGGTACAGTCCGGCACTTTCGCACAGCTCCATTACCTCGACACGGAGGTGCCGCATGGTCTGGGAGGTGCTGGAGTGCTTCATGCCCTCACGCCAATCGCGGGGCTTCTGCATATAGGGCTTGCGCTCCACCTCTCGCGTTCGGACGCTGCCAATCACGATGTGGACATGGATGTTTCCCGAATGGTTGTGCCCATCCGGGTGAGTGCAGACGATGGCGGGATGACCGGGGAAGTTTTCTTCGCAGAATTTCAGGCCAAGAGCCTGTGCCGTTTCCATGGTCAAGCCATTGTCGGCTGCATCTCTGGGGTCAAAGCTGATGATATAATGGTGGGTCTTCACGTCCGCAGACTGTTCGTAAAACAGTATTCAACAAATGACACGGCAACTGGATGTCAGGATTGGTTACTGTTCACTCCGCTAGGCCTAAAAAGCATTAAGTCCCATGACCACACCGCCGAGGTGTTGGCCATGGGACTTTTTGTGTCTGGGAGCGGCACACCGATAATTGCCATAGCAATAAGCCACGCAGCTATGAGTGCCCCGATTCCAACTTGCTTATAGGCGATAGAAATCAGAAAAGCAACAAAAATCCCAACAGCACCAAGAATATGGAGCAAATCTTTAGAAAAGAACTTATGGATTTTTTTCATGGAAAGACACTTCCTTTCTCGGTAGACAACATTATTTGTTCTATTGTATCATATGCTCTGTGTTTTTTCAAACCAAGTCAAGTGATTGGTGAAACGACATGAAATAATTGCATCTCACGACAGGTCACCGAAGATAATTGGATTTTTGCAAAAAGAGGAGTAGTGTACCGTCGAAGGATGTGTTATACTCAGTCCATGGAACAATTATGAACTTTATTGTTACTCGGCAGGGTTTGGGGCAGGCACGCCCCAACAAGAAGCACTTCGGAAACGCACGAGCGTTGCAGAAGTGTAGTCCCGGAGGAACACAGAATTTTCAAGAATTGAAAATTTGTGGCCACGGGACGGTTCTTGCCCTCTACCGCTGCGCTCAAAATCAACTCTCGACAAATGTTTCCGAATTGTTAAGACGCAAAAAATAAGTAGAGGGACTCTGCTCATGTAAGTGGGTCGCCGTTTGCTCCGAACGAAGTTCCTGCCCCTGTTTGTGCAGCAGCGTTGACGAAAAGTCGGTATCACGTCCGGTCGGCTTATGAAATTTTCAAGGTGCAGCTCCCGTAAAGAAAAATACCGCCCAAGCAGCGCAGCGATGGATTTTGTCGGGGTGAATCGGCGGCAAAATGAATCGGGTGTGTTGCGGGGCGGTTAATCTTTCAGGGATGATCCACGGCGAGGCAGTGTTCAAAATGAACACGACCACATCTTGTGGATGGTTTCAAACCAATCCACAAAATCGGTGGGATTTGTGACAGAGAATATCATGGTTTGCAGGGTGCGTCAAGATGGTTTTGTAAAATTTATTGTGCTAAAGCGGTAATAGTAGGACTTATCTACTGAAAATCGAAGCGTCTAGCAAAGAATTTATGCGCACAAATTGGAAAATCGGCACATCTGTGCTATACTCAGAGCAGAATTTGTTGAAAACGGAGGTATTGAACCATGGCAGAGAAAAACACCGCCGACATTGGATTTGAAAAACAGATTTGGAATGCGGCCTGTGTACTTCGGGGCAACATGGATGCTTCGGAGTATAAGGGCGTTGTCCTTGGTCTTATTTTCTTGAAATATATTTCGGATCGTTTTGAAGATAAGTACAATCAGCTGGTTGCAGACGGTGATGGTTTTGAGGAAGATCGTGACGAGTACACATCGGAAGGAATCTTCTTTGTGCCTGCTGGTGCGCGTTGGAGCGATGTTTCTGCAAAGGCACATGATCCCGAAATCGGTCAGGTAATCGATGATGCAATGCGTGCTATCGAAAAAGAAAACGCGCGCCTAAAAGATATTCTGCCGAAAAATTTTGCGCGTCCGGAACTAGATAAACGTCGGTTGGGCGAAGTTGTTGACCTGTTTACGAACATCAAAATGATTGAACACGGCAGCGAAAAGGACATTCTGGGGCGCACTTATGAATACTGCCTGTCGATGTTTGCAGAGCAGGAAGGCAAGCGTGGCGGCGAGTTCTTTACACCGTCCTGTGTTGTGCGGACGCTGGTGGAAGTGCTGCAACCGTTTAAGGGACGAGTGTACGACCCTTGCTGCGGCAGCGGCGGTATGTTTGTTCAATCTGCAAAATTTGTAGAGAACCATAGCGGAAATATCAACGATATTTCAATTTATGGTCAGGATTCCAACCCGACCACATGGAAACTGGCACAGATGAACCTTGCCATTCGTGGCATTGAACCCGACCTTGGCAAGTATGCAGCAGACACATTCCTCGATGACCAGCATCCGACCATGCGGGCAGACTATATTATGGCGAATCCCCCTTTTAACCTGTCGAATTGGGGCGCAGAGCAGCTCAAAGATGATGTACGCTGGCAGTATGGTATGCCGCCTGCAAGCAACGCGAACTTTGCATGGCTTCAGCACATGATTTATCATCTTGCGCCGGGTGGCCGCATGGGTATGGTGCTTGCAAACGGTTCGCTCTCTTCTCAGTCTGGCGGCGAAGGTGACATCCGCAAAAATATTGTGAATGCTGACCTTGTGGACTGCATCATTGCCATGCCGACACAGCTTTTCTATACGACCCAGATTCCAGTCTCGCTCTGGTTTATCTCTAAACGCAAGAAACAAGCCGGAAAAACGCTGTTTATTGATGCCCGGAAGATGGGCGTTATGGTGAGCCGTAAACTGCGTGAACTTACAGATGGCACAAAAGAAGAATACAAAAACGAAGATGGTACATTAAAAAATGACATCAAAAAGATTGCCGATACCTACAATGCCTATGTTAATGGTACACTGGAAGATGTAAAAGGTTTCTGCGCAGTTGTTGATACAGAGAAAATTGCGGAGCAAGATTATATTTTAACACCGGGTCGTTATGTTGGTGTTGAGGAACAGGAAGACGATGGTGAACCTTTTGAAGAAAAAATGGCTCGATTGACTTCTGAACTTTCGGATTTGTTCAAGCGGTCGCATAAGCTGGAAGCAGAAATCAAGGAGAAGTTAGGGGCGATTGGATATGAAATCTGAATGGAAAACAATCCGTGCAGCCGACTTTATGGAATTTAATCCACGAATGAACCTTAAAAAGGGGACAATTGCAACTAAAATTTCGATGGATAAATTACAGCCATATACAAAGAAAATACCGGAAACTGAACAGGCAGAGTTCTCAGGGGGAACAAAATTTTTAAACGGTGATACGATTATGGCCAGAATCACACCATGTTTGGAAAATGGAAAAACAGCATTTGTAGATTGCCTGAACAAAGATGAAGTTGCATTTGGCTCAACAGAATTTATTGTTTTAAGGGCGAAGCCGGGCGTAAGTGATGCTCAGTTTGTGTATTACCTTGCAACAAGTCCAGAATTTAGACAAGTTGCCATCAAATCAATGGTTGGATCGTCAGGAAGGCAGAGAGTGCAACAGCCTGTACTTGAAAATTTAGAGCTTGTAGTGCCTGAATTGCCTGAACAGAAGCGAATCGGAGGATTTTTGGCCACAATTGATGATAAAATCGCATTGAATGCAAAGATAAACGATAATTTAGAGCAGCAAGCCAAAGCACTTTATCAGCAAATGTTTATCAAAAATACGAGTCCGGATTGGGTTGAAGGTTCTCTAAGAGACATCGCTGATATTACTATGGGGCAATCCCCAAGCGGCAGCAGCTATAATGAGGACGGCATAGGCGCAATCTTTTTTCAAGGTCGTGCAGAATTCAGCTTTAGATTCCCAACTATCCGCCTTTATACCACCGAGCCAAAGCGAATGGCCTGTGCAAATGACATCCTGATGAGTGTCCGAGCACCGGTCGGAGATCTTAATATTGCTCATACAGACTGTTGCATCGGTCGGGGGCTTGCAGCTATTCATTCTAAAACGAACCATCCGTCTTTTGTGCTTTACACGATGTTCTCGCTCAGAAAACAGTTGGATGTATTCAATGGCGAAGGTACAGTTTTTGGCTCTATCAATCGCAATTCACTGAATGATATGCCAATTCTTATCCCCTCCGATGAGACAATCGAGGAATTTGAAAGGATAGTTGCTCCTATGGATGTAGCAATCCGCAATAATTATGATGAAATATGCCGTTTGCAGGCTATCCGTGACACTTTACTTCCTCGTCTTATGTCCGGTGAGCTTGATATATCCGAGCTTGATATTTAAGCCGCTAAATTATCGTTTACCTGAATTTCAATAACTCTCACCAGTGGCGGGAGATTCTACGGAGCAACTGCCACTGCCGTCGTTCTCTGAAATCGTAATAAGGAGATACGGCGATGAAAAATAAAGTTATCAACGAGATACAGCGAAAAATGCTGCCGTATCTCAACAACGAGCAGTTGCTGCATTTGAAAGCAGTGCTGGAAGCGTCATTTCAAGGTGTCATAATTGAAATGGGTGAAGAGCAGCCAAAGGCTGAGGAACAAGATTCGGCAGCAGCGTTCATTACGGCAAAGCGGATAGAAGGCTGTTCCGAGAAAACATTAGCCTACTATTCAAAAACTATCGAAGCGATGTTGAATGGTGTGGGAAAATCACCGCAGCAAATTACAACGGATGATTTGCGAAAATATCTGACGGATTATCAAACACGGCGGCGGTCAAGCAAAGTTACGATTGATAATATCCGGCGTATTCTTTCCAGTTTCTTCTCGTGGCTGGAAGATGAAGATTTTATTGTGAAAAGTCCTGTTCGTAGGATTCACAAAGTGAAAACCGCCAAAATCATCAAGGAAACGTACACCGATGAAGCACTGGAACTGATGCGTGACAACTGTTCAACAGTACGAGATTTGGCGATTATTGATTTGCTTGCATCTTCTGGAATGCGTGTTGGCGAGTTGGTAACGCTTAATCGGGAGGATATCAACTTTAATGAGCGTGAATGCGTTGTATTTGGTAAAGGCAACAAGGAACGATTGGTATACTTTGACGCACGGACGAAGATCCACCTTCAAAATTATCTGGATGAACGGTCAGACAGCAATCCAGCACTCTTTGTGACATTGAAAGAGCCGCACGAGCGATTGATGATCGGTGGCGTGGAAACGATGCTCCGTGAATTAGGACGACGATTAAAGCTGAATAAAGTGCATCCGCATAAGTTCAGACGGACGTTAGCAACGTCAGCGATTGACAAGGGAATGCCGATTGAACAAGTACAACAACTTTTAGGGCACCAGAAAATTGACACAACTATGCACTATGCAATGGTAAAACAACAAAATGTAAAATTGGCACATAGGAAATATATAGGATAAAGGTGATAATATTATGGGTGAGTGGAAAAATGTTCGGGTAGGCGAACTTGGAAAAATTATAACGGGAAAAACGCCAAAAACCTCGATAAGTGATAACTATGGAGGTCGTATACCATTTCTTACCCCCTCAGATAATATGTCTGTGAAATATGTTGGAAAGACATCAAAAACTCTAACGGAAAAAGGACTGTTAGAAGTAAAAAATGCGATTCTTCCAGAAAATTCTGTTTGTGTTAGTTGCATTGGCTCTGATTTGGGAAAAGCAGTCATTACTACATGTCCAACTGTGACGAATCAACAAATCAATTCTATTATAGTTGACGAAAAAAGCTTTGATGTTTCCTTTGTTTACTACGCTATGCAAATTTTGGGAAAGAAAATGAATTTCATTAGTAAAACATCAACAGCGGTTCCTATTGTAAATAAGTCTTCGTTTTCGTCCTATGAAATAAAGTGTCCTCCGCGTGAAGATCAAAAACGAATTGCAGCAGTTCTTTCTGCATTGGATTCGAAAATTGAGTGCAATAAAAAGATAAACGATAATTTAGCGGCTTAGAGCTGAATGTCAGAGACATCAATTTCCCCGGACATAATCTTTGGCAGAAGGATATTTCTAAGAGCGGTGAGTTTTCGATTCTCAATTCGATTTGAAATAATCAAATCAAAAAGTGGTTTTATTAGGGTACGGATTCGCTTATAATCGCATTTAGATGGAATAATTACTTCTGCCTTTTTAAGTTCCTCCCTTTTGATATGCCCCATAGTTGTTGCCTTATCCGCTGCAACAGCAATGAACCTGTCAAGATGATGTGCTGTCCACAAATAATAGAACCACTTGTCATAGTTATTCGAGGTTACTTTGAAAAGATGCTGATTTAATCCACAGGTTCCGCCACACCAAATATCAACCAAAAGACTACCAGACCAAGAAAATATAATATCTCCATCATGAATAATATACTCCGACTTAATACTGGGTGAGCAGAGCTCACTGCTGGCATCGCAAATACCTTGTCTTAATTCTTTGATTTTTAATACGGGAAGTCCTGTTTCACCATCTTTAGGACGGTATTTTTGCATTGCCAACCCATTCAAATAGTCTGCAATGTCCAAAAGATTTCCCGTTTTCCATCCATCTGGAAGAAAATCAAGGTTAAGGAAGTTCTCAGAAAAAATTGCTTTTACCTGAGCATATAAATTATCGTTTATCAAATTGTTAAGATAAAAACTTTTGAAGAAGGATAATACCATGGTAGAAATAACTTCAATTGAGAAATATATAAATGCGATTATGAAAATGAAAAGGGAAAATGAAAAAGAAGGCTTCCCTAATTCATACCAATGGTTTTTCAGAGGTCAGAAAGATTTATCATGGTCGGTTGTTCCGAATGCGTTTCGAGATAGCGGACTAAAAAATGAATACAGTACAATACAAAGTGCGATTCGTCAAAATCCATTTGAATTTCGTACATTGACAGGATTTGAAACCCTGACAAAATTACAACACTATGGTCTCGGAACACGATTACTTGATGTAACGTTGAATCCCTTGGTTGCGCTTTATTTTGCAACAGAAACCGCTGTTACATATAAAGAAGGAAAGAACAAACAGTATCAACGGTGTGAGCAAGATGGTAAAATCTTCTATGGTTTCGCACCATGGCATTCAGTAACAGAACTGGGCGTTCGAGTCGCAATGAGAATTCCGTTTGTAGAATTTAGCGACATGAGCACACTGCCAAAATTTTTGAAAAAATTGCGCCAGGAGGAAGATATATCAGAGCAAGAATATGGAATGCTTGAACAAAACAATTTCAAGCTTCTGATTGAGTATTTACAGAAAAATTATTTTATTGTTTCAACTCATAGCAATGAACGATTAATTAGACAAAGTGGTGCTTTTGTTCTACCAACAGCAATAAAAATTGACCGTTTAGCGGAAAGTGCGGCATATGCAAAAATTGAAAAATCGCATATGACGCTTGATTCTGAGTTTGATCATGATTATTTTATTGTTCCAAGCAAGTATAAAAAGAAACTCCGGGGAGAATTGGACTTCTTTAATATTAACGAATCAACGATGTTCCCGGAACTAGAACATCAAATGACTTACTTGCAACAAAAAAGCCGTACTGGTTTTGAGGAAAGCCCGGAATTTGAACCATATAATATGCCAGTTCTTATTAAGAAAGAGCCTTTTGTGCAAGAGGAATTCTTATATAATGATAGAGTGCCAAATGTGAAAAATGTAATTGAATCTGTTGTGCCGGACATTCCAGAAAATCTAAAAGTTTTACTGGAGAGTTTGATAAAGGAGAGAACTGCACAGATAGACTGGAAAGCAAAAGAGCAGATTCGAAGTAAAATAAGGCTGGATATCAAAAAAGTTCTTCAAGAAAATTATTCAGCAAGGATGAGTAATATATATGCTGAAAAAATATTGGCAGAATTGCTTAATCCAGCGAATGAAACTTCTGAGAATTGATAGCGTGAGGACAAATCATGAAATTTGACGAAGATACCTTTGAGCAAGCAGTCATAGAACTATTTGAAAATATGGGGTATACCCACATTTACGCTCCTGATATGAACCGGACGGATTACAGCCGCCCGCTGCTGGACGATGTTTTGCGGGATTGTCTGGTGCGGCTGAATCGCAGCCTTCCGGCTGTGGCAATTGATGAAGCTATCCTGAAACTGAATGATTTTGATGCAGGAAGCCTGTTGCAGAAGAATATTATTTTTATGGACTATCTGCAAAACGGTATCACGGTCAAATACGCAGTCAAGGGTGAAGAACGGTCTTCGGTAGTAAAGCTGATCGATTACATAGATGCAGACAAAAATGATTTCTATGTGGTAAACCAGTATACCTTCGTGGAAAATGGAAACAACCGCCGCCCGGATATTATTTTGTTTATCAATGGCTTGCCGCTGGTTTTGATGGAACTGAAAAGTCCTTCTAAGGACGAAGTGGGTGCAGAAAACGCATACAACCAGATTCGGAACTACATGAAGGACATTCCTTCGATGTTCTATTATAATGCAATTTGCGTAATCAGTGACCTTTCGAGCAACAAGGCGGGAACAATTACTTCTGGACTTGACCGTTTTATGGAATGGAAAACAAAAGACGGTGATTATGAAAACACTGCGTATGCGCAGTTTGATACCTTCTATGAGGGAATGTTCCAGAAAGAGCGGTTGCTGGACATCCTGAAAAACTTTATTCTGTTCTCTGGCGATGGACAGAAGCAGTTCAAGATTCTGGCGGGGTATCATCAGTATTTCGCGGTGCGGAAAGCAATTGAAAAAGCCAAAATTGCCACTAAAACGGATGGCAAGGGTGGTGTGTTCTGGCATACGCAGGGCAGCGGAAAATCGTTGTCGATGGTATTCTACGCCCATTTACTGCAAGAAGCTTTGGATAGCCCCACCATCGTTGTGATGACGGACCGCATCGACCTCGACGATCAGCTCTACACGCAGTTCGCCAAATGCGCACCATTTTTGCGCCAGACACCGATACAGGCAACCAGCAAGGAAAATCTGAGCAAGCTGCTGGATGGTCGAAAAGCAAACGGCATTATCTTCACCACGATGTTCAAGTTTGAGCGTGGCGAGAAGCCACTGTCCGAACGTAGAAATATTGTGGTAATGGCGGATGAAGCCCACCGTGGACAGTATGGTTTTGATGAAAAAATTGTCATCAAAGAAAATGAACAGGGCGAAAAAGAAGCACATACGGTCATTGGCAATGCCCGTATCATTCATGATGCCCTGCCGAATGCAACTTACATAGGCTTTACAGGAACACCTATTTCGGCAAAAGATAGAAATACGCGTGAAGTTTTTGGTGATTATATCGATATTTATGATATGACACAGGCGGTGGAAGATGGCGCAACGCGTCCGGTTTACTATGAGAGCCGCGTTATCAAACTCCACCTTGACCAAAATACGCTGGCCTTGATTGATGCGACCTACGATGCGCTGGAACAGCAATCGGACGCTGCAACGATTGAAAAAAGCAAAAAGATGTTGGGGCAGATGGAGAGTGTGTTGGGAGCAGAGTCTACCATTCAATCCCTGTGCGAAGATATTGTCAACCATTACGAAAAGTACCGCGCTAATCTTTTGACGGGCAAGGCGATGATCGTGGCGTATTCGCGCCCGATTGCGATGAAGATTTATCGGAAACTTCTGGAGCTGCGCCCGACATGGAATGAAAAAATCGGCGTAGTTATGACGGGTGGCAACAATGACCCGGAGGATTGGAAAGAAATCATCGGCACAAAATCTCACAAAGAAGAACTTGCCCGGAAATTCAAAGACAACGATGACCCGATGAAGATTGCCATTGTTGTGGATATGTGGCTGACAGGTTTTGATGTGCCTTCACTGGCTACGATGTATGTTTACAAGCCAATGCACGGATACAATCTGATGCAGGCCATCGCGCGTGTCAACCGCGTGTTTAAGGACAAAGAGGGCGGCTTGATTGTAGATTACGTTGGCATTGCATCTGCCCTCAAAGCCGCTATGAAGGAGTATACCAAGCGTGACCAGTCCCGATATGGCGATATGGACATTGCCAGAGTTGCTTATCCAAAGTTTCAGGAAAAGCTTCAGGTGTGCAAAGATTTGTTGTACGGCTTTGATTTTAGCGGATTTATTGGCGGTTCTCCGTTGATGATGGCAAAGCTGGTCACTGGCGGCGTAAACTTTGTTCTGGACGCAAAAGCACCCAAGCGCAAAGATCTGTTTCTGCGAGAAGCTCTGTTGTTGAAACAGTCGCATTCGTTGTGTTCCAGCATGACCACGGAGCAGGAGCGACATGAAGCGGCCTATATGGAAGCAGTCCGTTCTACGGTGGTGAAGATCACCTATGGTGGGAGTGGCGGCAAGACACTTTCTTTGAAAGAAATCAATGCTCAAATCAATGAACTGCTGAAAGCAAGTATCCAGAGTCAAGGTGTTATCAGTTTGTTTGACAGTAAGAAGGCCGATGAAAATATCAGTCTGTTTGACCCGGCGGTGTTGGATGAAATTTCCAAAATGAAAGAAAAGAACATTGCCGTAGAAATTTTGAAAAAACTGATGGCAGAGCAGGTGTCGCTGTACAAACGGACAAATGTTGTGCAGTCTCAGAAATTTTCAGAGAAGATCACACAGTTAATGAACTCCTATTACAATGGTCTGATTACAAACGAGGAGGTCATCAAGGAACTTCTGAAAACGGCACAGGAGATTACGGAACTGTATAACAACGGTAAAAAGCTGGGTTTGACGCAGGAGGAACTGGCTTTTTACGATGCTCTGACAAAGCCGGAAAACATCAAGGATTTCTACCAAAACAATGAACTGATTGACTTGACCAGAGAGCTTACGGAAATGCTGCGCAAAAATCGGACAATAGACTGGCAGAAAAAAGAAACTGCCCGTGCGAGTATGCGTAAGATGGTGAAGCACCTTCTAAAAAAGTATAAGTATCCGCCAGAAGATTATGATACGGCAATCAGCACGGTCATTAGCCAGTGTGAGATGTGGACTGATAATATGATGGCATAAAAAAGAGGATGAACAAATGAAGTTTTGTAATTTTCTTCTTCGAGTTGATGGCATTCGTGAGGCATCATTGGAAGATATGAAAGATGTTGTTGCAAAAGGAAATCATATATTTCGGCCGCAAAAGCAGAAGTATTTATATTCTGTTGATATGGATATTATCGAAGAAAGATTTTTCTGGATGGCATCTGACTACGATGATGCGGTACGCTTCAGAGATTATGTCATAAATAAAAAAACAGGTGAGAAGATGCCGAATCCACGTTCAAAAGAACAGGTTGAACCAAGACAACAATTTTTTGCGTGTTATGATGCACAGAAACATTTTCTTTATATGAATGACTACAATAAGAAGGGATTTGTTGAGCAATATTTAAGTGACACACTGCAAAAGGAATTTAAGATAAGCAATATTTATACATCATTAGATGATTTTTGTAAGAACATTAAAACTATTCGTGGATTTCAATATACGCAAGTGGATAATGTATTCAGCCGTGGAGGAACATTGTTTTCTCAAGTTGGTAACATCTGGGGACAGGACTTGCCAAGCAAGCTTCAACTAAAAATATCGTATGGAGACCTTCCAATACATGGAGGAGGAAAAGGTCTAGTAGATCGTATTTGTCGGCATCGTGAAGAATTTGAAGATGTTGTTATAATCGGATGTGATGAAAGTGGTATAGAGCAAACATTTGATTTTTCGTCTGTTCTAAAACATTTTTTAATTCAGCCAACAAAAGATGAAAATGAGCATTTTGAACCTGATGAAGTAAGGGAACTGCTGCTTGCAAAACTGAGGTGACAGTGGTGGATAAGGAGCATAAAATATTTCTGATAGGGTGCTTTATAACAGTTTCAATAATAGCCTACTTATTGAATTGGAATTTTGATAATATGGCAGACACGGCAACTACGCTAGTATCAATAGCCGTAGGCGTATATATTGCTGCTGCATCAGCTCTGCTTGGGAGTCCATATGCAAAGGAACTGAAACAGATAACAGATAAAAAACGGCCATCAAATACATTGTTAGGAACGCTTCTTGACTACTTTAGACACGCGGGAAAATTGGGGATCACAACTGTTATAGTAAGCTGTTTATATAAGATTCCAGCGACATACGACGTCCCGGTAATAATTGTACGCATAGGTTCTGCGGCTGCGTATGGAATCTTCTTTTGCAATATTTTGTTTTTATGGCTCGTTTTTGTTTTCTTGGTTAACTCCATAGAAAAATCTGTATAAGCTTTATGGTTGACTCTTGACAATAAGCTGTCTTTCTCGTAAAATAATTTTAGAAAATACTATTATTGAAAATAAGAAAGGCTGTTTTATGGGAAAGATGATCTTAGATGACCTTCGCAAGCGTCTGGAACGTCTGGATGAAGATGCAGACCTGATGATCGACAATAACGACCGCTATCAGATGGTGATCGTAGGCGGCAGTGCGTTTATTTTGCTGGGCAAGCTGACCCGTGCTACCCATGACATTGATGCCTTGAGCGTTCCGAAAGAACTGTATGGCTTGCTCGGCAAGTACGACATTAACACCGATGTGGAAGCCTACATCGACAATTTTCCGTACAACTTCCAAGATCGGCTCCAGCCGCTGCCCTTTGGTGGCACAAAGGTGCAGTTCTACACACCCAGTCTGGAGGATTTGGTGATTGCAAAGCTGTGCTCTTTCCGGGACACTGACAAGGCAGACGTAGAGAGCGAGGATGTGCGGAACTCCTTGGACTGGGATTTGCTGGAACGTCTTGCAACGGATGAAGATGAACTGAAAGCCAGCATCTTGAACGACTGGCGATATCGGGATTTTTATATCCGCTATCAAGAGTATGTGGAGAGGTGGAGACCATGCGAAAGTTGACATTTGAGGGCTTCTTGAAGCAGTATGTGGCAGAGCTTGCTGGGGTGCAGACGGCAAGTGTCCATAAGCTGGCAGATTGTCTGAACGAAAATCCCCGCCTGAAAGAACCGCTGTTCCTCTATGCGCTGGCCGTTGATAAAGTAGATTTGTTGCTCCGCTATACCGTAACCAGCGCTGTTTCTGCGGAATATGAGCAGCTTTCCAATCTCTATTCGCGAGCGCAAATGCTGCTGCTTCTGGAAAAGCAATCACCAGAATTGCCGGAAGGCTATTTGAAGGTCTGGCGCAGTTATTGTTCGGTGCGGGATGCCGTCCTTGCAGACAATGACACAAAAGAGCTGATCCATCGTCGGGTATTGGAACTTCAGCAGAAAAAGAAACTGACGAATTATCGCCTTTACACGGACTTGAAGCTGAATCCGGGCAATGTGAACGCATGGCTCAAACACAACGATTCCAGCAAAATGAGCCTTGACTGTGCACGGCAGATCTACAAGTATGCAAAAAGCTACCCGTCTGTTCGATAAGAAAAAGGAAGTGAGCCTATGACCGCCGTAATCTATGCCCGCTATTCATCGGATAACCAGCGCGAAGAATCCATTGAAGGCCAGATTCGGGAATGCACGGCTTATGCGGAAAAGAACGGTATCACGGTCATCAAGCACTACATTGACCGTGCATTCTCTGCCAAAACGGACAATCGCCCGGAGTTCCAGCAGATGATCAAAGACAGCGGCAAGAAGCTGTTTGATGTTGTTCTCGTCTGGAAATTTGACCGCTTTGCCCGGAATCGTTTTGATAGCGCAAATTACAAGATGATCCTGAAAAAGAACGGCGTC
>SKEG01001952.1_pt1 | contig 14559 bp, 16 predicted proteins | sample 4826631 | NCBI WGS metagenome assembly SKEG01 (sample SAMN11008815, study PRJNA524170) | human gut metagenome | biome: Human fecal sample; material: Feces; isolation source: fecal sample from pouch patient p26, p34, p50 | host: Homo sapiens | place: Israel: Tel-Aviv | collected 2016-11-02
GATTCCGTTGCCCGCGTTCGCGTTTACACCGGCACCGGCAAGGTCACCATCAACGATCGTGACATCGACAACTACTTTGGTCTGGAGACCCTGAAGCTGATCGTCCGTTCTCCGCTGGTCCTGCTGGGCCTGGAGGGCAAGTATGACGTCGTCGTCCGCGTTTCCGGCGGCGGTGTTTCCGGTCAGGCTGGCGCTATCCGCCACGGCCTGAGCCGTGCCCTGCTGCAGCAGAGCGATGAGAACCGCGCTGTCCTGAAGAAGGCTGGCTTCCTGACCCGCGATCCTCGTATGAAGGAACGTAAGAAGTACGGTCTGAAGGCTGCACGTCGTGCACCTCAGTTCAGCAAGCGCTGATTTACCCCGTATCGCAAACCTGGCAGTTCTGCTTCGGCAGAACTGCTTTTTTGTTGCTCTTTTTCCGGCTGAACTGGGAGGCACGACGACCGGAACGGCAGGCCGGACCGTGTGCAAGTCCTGTACCGCCCACCACAAAAAATCCCCAGACCAAATGGCCTGGGGATCATGGTGGAGCATTGTCCACAGCAGGCGAACCTTTAAGCAGGCATATCATTGCTGCGGTCAGAGCGCTTCAAACCAAGAAACGGCGGCACCTCGGAACGCTTCAGCCCTTGCTCGCGTGCTTTTTTCAGTTGATATTCGTGCAGAGCAATGCTGTCCAGCAGATCACGCTGATTTTGGGAGGCTGCATAATAATCGACTCCGAACCGTTTGCAGATAGCACTGAGTTGGTCAAGCATTTCAACAGCAGTAGGGACATTCGTTTGATTTCGATATCCATAAAAACTCCTTTTCCCAAAAACGTGAGAGCAAGAACCGTCCCGTGGCCGAAGATTTTCAATTCTTGAAAATGTTGTGCCCCTCCGGGACGGCTTTCTTGTTGGGGCGTGCCTGCCCCAAACCCTGCTGGGAACGAGTACAGCAAACTGGGACTTGTCGGGGCAAAGCCCCTCCATCTTGCTACGCAAGACCGTCCTGTCGCTTAAAAGCCCCACTGGGGCTTTCATTGTTCTGCTTCGCTCCACAAACGCGAATTTTCAAATTAGTCTTTGCAAATAACCTTTGAACCTTCACCATCAATTACAATTCCCTGACGGTTGTTAATTGGGCATAGATTCAAATCCGAAAACGCAGTCATTATTTTCTCGGTAACTTTCTTAAATGGTGCTGTAAGATAATGCGGAAGAACATAGAAATCAATCAAATCAAGCCCTGCATCATCTTCTTGTGAGTAGTCCTCCGGCTTTTCATCCATTTGCTCGATATATTGGATGCTTGGAGCGCATATAATCGCACCTGCCGATTCACCAATCATCAGTTTTCCCTTTGCCAATTCTTTCTTCAACAGCTCATCCGTTCCCGTTTTACGGAGCTGGTCTATAAGGAAAAAAGAATTTCCGCCGGTAAAATATATCACATCCGCATCTTCAAAAACAGACTGTATCGTTGAATAAGCCTCCGTTGAAATATCAATTTCAGTTACGATTGCTCCCAACTTTTTGAATAATTTTCGAGCCGAGCCGACATAACCGGTGTAGCCTTCACGCAGCGAAGCTGTTGGAATAAATGCGACTTTTTTATTTTCAATTTCTTCCTTTATCAGACTTCCTACACTTGAAAAGTGCGAACATAAAAACAGTTGCATCAATATTCTCCTTTATATAAATTCTTATTTGTTGAACTAAGCCGAGTATACCATACTCTCCAATGAAAGAATACCCTCCGGCGGAGTGAAATTTCCTGTTTCGCTGCGGTCGTTGTTGCTGTTCGAGCCCTGTACCGCCCACCACGAAACGGTAGTCATCCCGGTAGACATTCCTAGCCGTTGGAAACCGCGCACTAATCAAAGCCCCACTGGGGCTTTGATTGCCCCGCCTGCGGCGTGGCCGTGCTGTTCGAGTCCTGTACCGTCCACCACAAAAAAATCCCCAGACCGAAAGGTCTGGGGATTGTGGTGGAGCATTGTCCACAGCACTCGAACCCAACACTTCCTCACGGGTGACCGTTTTGGCATCATCCGTGAAGTTGAAATTGAGTACGACCCGGTCATCAAAGACGTAGACCGAGTTGACAAAGGTATCAATGATCTGCCGCTGGTGATCCGTGCTGCCCACGTCACCCTTGCGGAATTTTTCAAGCCAGAACCGAATCCACTCACGGGTCAGGACGGGCTTTTTCAGCTCTTCTTCCAGAATGCTGGTGTTCAGGGCTTCTTTCCGGGCTTCCAGCTCGTCCAACCGCTGCTTGGTGGTCGAGGTCAGGATGCCCTGTTCAATGGCTTCCAGAAGGTTTGCGAGCCGTTTCTCCGTATCCCGGAGCTGCTCTTTCAGAACAGGCAGCCGGGTGTTCTCCTGCTGCTGGGCTTCCATGACCAAATCTATCAGCTGTTCGATAATTTCATCGCTGAAGATCACCTTAATGGCGGTGTCCACCACGAACCGTTCCAGCGGCTCCTTGCGGATAGCCTTCAGGTCACAGTGCGCCTTGCCGTGGCGCTTGGCGTTGCCGCACTTGTAGTAATAGTAGGTGTTTCCCATGTGGCTGGTGCCGCTTTCACCGCCCATCAGGGTGCCGCACTTGCCACAGAACAGCTTGGTGGTCAGCAGATAGCTCACATCCTCTTTTGCAGGCCGACCGTGGGCAATCCTGTTCTGCTCGAAACGCTGCTGCACCCGGTCGAACAAATCCTGGTCAACAATAGCCGGAACGCCGCCCGGCGTCACAATGTCCTTGTAGCGGTATTCGCCGATGTAGCGGCGGTTGCGGAAGATCTGGAAGAAGCTGTTCTTTACAAACGGCTTCCCGGTGCGGGTACGCAGACCGCGCTCGTTCAGGGAGGCCGCGATCTTCTCAGCCGGTTCGCCGTCGGCATACCGGGTGAAGATTTCCTGCACGATGGGAGCCGTCTCCGGGTCGATATGGTACAGCCTGTCCTCCTTGCCAATGGTGAAGCCCAGCGGCACCACACCGCCGTTGTACTTGCACTGGAGGGCATTTTCGCGCTCACCGCGCGCCACTTTCAGGGCGAGTTCGGCGGAATAGTATTCCGCCATGCCAATCAGCATACTCTCCACCATAATGCCTTCAGGCCCCTGCGAGATGGGTTCCATGGCAGACACCAGATGGACACCGTTCTTTTCCAGCTGGTACTTGTAGTTCACGGCATCGAATCGGTTCCGGGCAAAGCGGTCCAGCTTCCAGACCAGAACCACATCGAAGATTTTCTTTGCACTGTCCTTTATCATCCGCTGGAAATCCGGGCGGTCATCCGTCTTGGCAGAGTAGGCACGGTCGATGTAGGTGCCGACCACGGTGATGCCGTTCTTCTCGGCGTAGTCCTTGCAATCGCGCAGCTGTCCTTCAATGGACGCTTCGCGCTGGCTGTCGGATGAATAGCGGGCGTAGATTACGGCGGTCATGGTAGCACCTCTCTTTGCACATCATTGAATCAACGCAATGTTTCGTATAACCTATATACCATATTTCACACCTGTTTGCAAGAAAAACAAAACGGAAAAGTGGTGGTGCTCATCGTGAACACCACCACTTCAGAAGAAAAAAGTTCTTTGCCCGCTTATGCGTTTTAACAATTTGGAAACAATTACGGAAAATCGAATTTGAGCTTATTAGCTGAGAGCAAGAATCGTCCCGTGGCCACAAATTTTCAGTTCTTGAAAATTTCCTGTCCATCCGGGACTTCACTTCTTCAACTCTTGCGAGTTTCCGAAGTGTTCTTGTTGGGGCGTGCCTGCCCCAAACCCTGCTAGGAACGCGTGCTATAAGCTGGAATTTATAGATTCAATGGATAAAGGTGTGGCTTGTTCCAAACTCATGCATTTATTATAATAGGGCTGTGAGGAGGTGCTGGAATGAAGCAGTGTCCCATTGATTTCTTTGACCCGGAGGTGCAGCATTTGGCCGCATCTGCCGGGTGCAGACTTTACCGGATGCAAAACGACACCGGCGAAGGGCTCATCTCTGAATATCCGATCCTGTCGGGGATCGATCTTTTCTACAATGACTTTCACATGAAGGACGGGCAGAATCAGAACAAACGCCCCATGCCGGATACCATCGAAATCAATCACTGCCGGGAAGGGCGGTTTGAGTGCGAATTTCAGAACGGCGATTATCAGTATATCGGTGCGGGCGACCTGTCCATTCACCGGCTGAGCCACACCACCCGGCAGACCCGTTTTCCACTGGCGCACTATCACGGCATTTCCATCACCATCGACTTGCCGCGGGCGCAGCAGACGCTTTCTTCTCTGGAAGCCATCATGGGCGATCTTGATATCCATTTGGAAGCCATCGCCGAGCGTTTCTGCCGGGAAGAGAGCTGCTATGTGCTGCGCAGCAACCGGGAAGTCGCGCACATTTTCTCGGAGCTGTATGCCGCCCCACCGGAACGGATGGCACACTACCTGAAAGCCAAGGTACTGGAACTGCTCATGCTCCTAAACGACCTACCGCAGGAGTCCTTCTCGGAAAAGCGGCGGTTTTTCTCCCGCAGTCAGGTCACGGCTGTCCGGGCGATACACGATGCAATGATACAAGATCTCAGTCACCATTACACATTGGCTGAGCTTTCCCGGCAGTTCGGCATTGCGCAGACTTCCATGAAGCTCTGCTTCAAAGCCGTTTATGGCAGCTCCATTTATCAATACATGAAAACCTACCGGATGCAGACCGCCCGCGTCCTTTTGCAGGATACAAGCCGCAGTGTGACCGAGATCGCAGCTACACTCGGCTATGATAACCCTAGCAAATTTTCGGAAGCGTTCAAAAAGGAATACGGCATAAGCCCCACTCTGTTCCGAAACTCGCCGTCCGAATTGGATGTTTCCTGACGGTTCGGAGTGGCAGACCGTCTTTGTTTTGTTATACTTTCTGGTTAGAAGAAACTAACAAAGAAAGGATATTCCATTATGAGACGAATTCAAACCGGCGTGATTGCCGTATGCCTCGCCGCCGCTCTCCTGTCAGGCTGTGCAGGTTCTTCCGCCCAGAGTACCGCAAGCAGCACTGCCGCAAGTTCTGCGGCAGCTTCTTCCGTCAGCACCACTGCTGTTTCCGCCAACTATGACGGTGGTTCCGGCACGCAGGAAGACCCCTACCAGATCAACAGCGTAGATTCCCTGCTGACCTTTGCTTCCAACGTCAACGATGGCTCGCAGGGCGGCTATGCCGGTGTTTCCTTCAAGCTGACCAGTGATCTGGACCTGTCTGGCGTCGAGTGGGCTCCCATCGGCAACATGAACGACATGGAAACACACTCCACCCTGTTCCTCGGCTCCTTTGATGGCGACGGCCATACCATTTCCAACCTGAACTATACTTCGGATGTTTACAACTGCGGTGCCGGTCTGTTCGGCGTAAGCTGCGGTGAGGTGAAAAATCTGACACTGGAAAATGCCACGGTCACAGTAACGGAAGGCACTTCCATGGCCATTGGCGGTGTTGTGGGCTACAACATGGGCTCTGTAGACAACGTCACACTGAAAGGTGATTCCACCATTACCGGCAACAACTGTGTCGGCGGCATCGTGGGCGGCAACAACAACTCCATCACCAACTGCACGGTGGAGGGCGCTACCGTGGTCGTCATCGGTGACAATCACTTTACCGATCAGATCATCCAGGCAGACGTTGCCGAGTGCGGCGGTCTGGTAGTCGGCGGCAGCTTTGGCGGCAGCATCGACAGCTGCACCGCATCCGGCACCGTAAAAGCCACCGGCAATGAGCCGGTGGGTCTGGGCGGCATCGGTGGCTGTCTGGAAATGATGGACACCATCACCAACTGCACCGCTGATGTGACCATCGAGAGCGAAAACGGCGGTCACGCCATTGGCGGTTTATGCGGCTATGCGGGTACTCATTCCAACCCGGATATCTGCCTTGAGACGGAAGGCTTCTCCACTAAAAACTATCCCTCTGTCATTGACAACTGCAATGTGACCGTGAACATCAAGGCAAACGGTGCCACCCATGTGGGCGGCCTTGTGGGTACCGGTCTGTACTACTACGGTGAGGAGACGGTTTTCAAAATCACCAACTGCTCGGTAAAGGGCAGCATTGACGGTGCCGTTACACCCGGTACCGTTGCAGGCCGCGCCGAGGGCAGCACCATTGAAAGCTGCACTGCCGATGTGACCATTGACGAGAACGCTGGTACGGAGCAGGTCGGCACAACGACCCAGATGTACGAAAGCGCAGACCAGTAAAATGATTTTCTCCATAAGGGCAATCAAGTTCGCACAATGATAACTTGATTTCAAAGAAAAAGGCAGGATACCACCGCCACGGTGATACCCTGCCTTTACTCGTTCCTGCTTACCGTTCTGCATACTCCCTCCGCAGAACCTCTTGTAAACAAAAAACGTACCCGAACCCTTTTTCATAAAGAATCGGGTTCGAGTACGAACTGTTTGGTGGAGAATTAGGGACTCGAACAAGGCGGCTCTGATGACGCCAGTGGACAGAATGTAGAAAAATATGCTATACTTGGCACACAAAACCGGAAGCAAAAGGAGGCGTTCTCATGAACAAAAAGACCGTGCTGGCGGTGGGGCTTTGTGTGGTGCTGCTTGTGTGCAGCGTGATCTATTTTCGACCGCTGCCCTTATCGGGCTGCATCCCTGAAAATGGCTCCTTGCTCTTGCACAGCAACACCTTTGGTGTCCAGAACGGGAAGCCCTATATCCACTCTGAAGCCTACGACCACATTACAGAGGACCAGAAAGAAAAGATCATGGAACTGGCACAGGCGTATACCTATAACCGGACCCTGAAAACCTACCTTTCCGATGGTGCTATGGAAAACAGCGGCAGCAAGATCCTGTCCATTTACATGATCGATAAGGACGCTGTGGTGGGGTCCATTTATGTGTCGGAGGCAGGGCGGATCTCCATAAATGACCGACCCTATAAGATGAAAAACGCAAAGCAATTCCAAGAGCAGCTGGAAGCCATCCTGAAGGAGTGACCCGGGCGGCACGCCATGGGATATACTCTACCCTGAAACAAAAAATCCGAACCCTTCTCCTATCGAGAAAAGGTTCGGATTTTCTATTTTTGCGGCAGTCCTCCCGGTAGATGTTCCTACGGGTTGGAAACCGCAGGCTAAGCAAAACCCCACTGGGGCTTTGCTTGCGGCGCAGTGCGCCGCCTCCTTTTTCAAGTCCTCTTTCGCACCGAAAAAGAAAAACCAGTACACAAAGTGTACTGGTTTTTCTTGGTGCAGTAAAGCAATCCAAATCCGAACCATTTTCCTTTGATGCGGCTTGGGCCGCTTCCTCAAACGTGATGGTCTGTGTCCCTTCTTTATAGTTGAAGGCAATTAAAACCTTATCATCGTACAGATAAATCGAATTGATGAACGTATCCACCAACGCCTGCCGCTGGTCTTTCAGGCTCATGTCCAATTTACGGAACCTCATCAGCCAGAAACGGATAAATTCCTCTTTGATCTTGGGCTTTGCCAGCTTTTCTTCCGCAATGCGGGCTTCAAGCTCTCGCTTGGTTTCTTCGAGCTGCTCCAGCCGCTCCTTGGTGGAACTAGTGAGGATTCCGGCCTGAATCGCGTTGAGCATATTCTGGATACCCGATTCTGCATCCCGGAGCTGTTTCTCATAGAGAGGAAGGTTGGTGTTCTCTCGGTCTTGCAGCTCCATGACCTTGGCGATAATGGATTCCATGGCGGCATCGTCCCGGACAAGCTGCATGGTCTGGTTCACCACCAGATCTTCCAGCCACTGTTTGCGGACAGTTTTCTTCTTGCAGCCCTTCTTCTTTTTGGCCGTGGCACATTTATAGTAGCGGTGGACTTCTCCCGTCCGGCTTGTGCCGCTTTCGCCAAACATCAGCGCACCGCAGCAACCACAGTGCAGCTTGGTTGTCAGCAGGTAATCGTCCTCTGCCTTTCTTCGGGCAGGGGCTTTCTTGTTTTTGGCAATCTTTTCCTGCACATCATCGAACAGTTCCAGCGGCACGATGGGCGGAATCGCATCCGGCACGACCACATCCCGGAATTTCAGTTCTCCGATATAACGCCGGTTTTTGAGCATGTGCTCCACGCTGTTGTAAGTAAATTCGCCTCCGACCGGGTTCTTGATGCCGTTTTCATTCAGCCAGTCCCGAATCTCTTTCATCGTGAGGCCATCCCGATACTTCGTGAACGATTCCAGCACGAAAGGGGAGGCAAGCGGGTCGATGTGAAATTTCCGCTCGGAATCCAGCGTATATCCAAACGTTCCACGACCACCGTTGCAGCGGCCTTTCAGGATGTTCTCTGTCTGTCCACGGACAACCTTTTCGGCAAGGTCGGCAGAGTAGTATTCTGCATAGCCCTCCAGAACCGATTCCAGAATGATACCCTCTGGCCCCTCGGAGATGATCTCCGTAGCCGACATGAGCTTGACACCGTTCTTCTTCAGCTGGGTCTTATACCGGGCACTGTCGTAGCGATTCCGGGCAAAGCGGTCAAGTTTCCAGACCAGAACAATATCAAACAGCTTCTTGTCGCTGTCCTTTATCATCTGTTGGAATTGAGGGCGATTATCCGTCTTGGCAGAGATGGCGCGGTCAATGTAGTGCTTGACGATAGTGATGTCATTCTTTTCGGCATAGGCCGTGCATTCACGAATCTGGCCTTCGATGGATTCTTCGCGCTGGTTATCACTGGAATAGCGGGCGTAGATCACAGCGGTCATGGCAAGCACCTCTCTTTACACGTCATTGAACGGTGGAGCGTTCTTTCAAAGCACTGTTTCGTATAATGTATATACCATGTTTTGATGGAGAAATCAAGACTTTTTATTATCTTCAGTTTTTCTTTTTGAACAATTGACCCAACAGCCACCCCTCTCGTTGAAATGAGGTGACTGTTGGGCCGACTTGCTCGGATTCCTTTATTCTTCGTTTAGCTGGACGATGGTATTATAAAAGATTTTGTTTGGAATAACGACTTGAAGAACACCCTTTTTCAAAAGTGCTTCTATGCGTTTCATGACATACCAGTCACTTACCGGAGCAGAAATCGCTTTTAATACGTCTGCGGTAAGTTCACCAACCGAAATAGGAATTCTCGATACTAAACTAATAATTCTCTGGTCGAAATAATCTATGTTAACGCTTTTAACATCGTTCGCATGCCAAATACGCATGGAGGTGTTTTCGTTTAATAGCTTTCCCCATCTTTTGGCATACTCAGTAATAGTTTCTTCCGTCAAATACTTTTGTGAGATCTTATCGGTTTTCCCTTCCATAAATTCTTTCAGACCTTCTCTGGATGCAAGCAAAATTCTATTTGTACCATACTTTGCTGCATAGTAACAAATATAATAAATGCCGCACCAACAATCGGCAGAACTCCTGACCCAAACACGCAGTGGCTTATGATTTATCATATCACATTGAACCGCATTCGCTGTACCATGATATTTCGACCACAGTTGTCTAGCTTCAATTTGGCTGTCAGGATAATATTCTGAAAGGCAATTCACGAATTGTTTGCAACGATATTCTGAATCGCAAGCATATTGAAGTTCTCCCATTGATAACATAAACGGAAACAACTTTACACTTTCGACGATGCCTAAAGCTGCTAACATATTGACATCACTGGGTTCAAAAACAATTTCATCCATAGCTGGTCAAAATCATAATTTCGGGATGGTAACTTGTGTAGTTGCACTCCAATAGATTGGTTTGCTTGAGCCAACCACTCCAAAATAACACCCAACGCTGCAATCAAGATAAGTTCCAACATCATAGAAGTCATATGTATAGGTTGTATTATATATACTTTGTTCTGGAACTAGTGCTGTCGTTGAAAATGGGCAGCTTCGTTCGATGTTATCGGAATAGCTCGTGTAGTAATCCGTTCCTGAAACATTTTTTATTAAATCCGGGCCAATACCGACGGTAGTTCCACTCATATAAAAGCCCAATCCATTGGCCTTTGTATAAAGAACTCTCCATGTTCCATCAATATACGATACAACTCTTGAGCCGTCTGTATTAGAAACAGGAATGCGCATTGGAACCTCGGCCAAAACATAAAATCCGAGATTCTCTTGTTCTTGCACAGAAAGATTGAGAAGTTCTTCTATCGAATAATCATCGATCTTTCTCTTATTTCCAGTTGCAAATGCTGGCTGAATGGTCAGGAGAAATAAAACCGTGACCAATAGAATGGAAATCAGCCGTTTGATTTTGTTAGTCATAGTATACTGCCTCCTAATTTATTTTTTTTCTTCACTCAATACACTAAAGCTCCATTGGAATCACCTTCATTAAATTTTCCCCTTCAGGTGTATACTCCTCGGCAAATAAATGTGAACCATACAAATGCTGAAACTACTAGAATACTGCTGGAATAGAAAATATTGTGACCTTACACTGCTTTGGGTGATTACTTTGCTTTCCTTCATTGAATAGCTAGAACAACAGCTACTATCAAGAACAAAGTTGAAAGCCCAAGCTGAACCCATGCAATTTTTTCGTTTTCGGCATTGTTACAGCCTTTGGAGGATACTGCCACTTGGATATAATGCACTGCTACGATTCCATATGAGAAAAACAAAGAAGCCCAAGCATAAGGTACTGCGCTTTTATCTGTCAATCGGACAAGATTACTAGTCCATACTGAAATGCAGCCCCAAAGGGCAAAAGGAGCAATAAGAAAAAAGTTGCTTTTGCCTTTTTTCATTCTTAGCCTCCCACAGCTTGATGGTACGATTTTGTAGTATCCATAAGGTGTCCACCGGAATCATACGAATACAAAATATCATGATAGCAATGGGTATAGTAGCTATTATCATATGCGAAATGGACTTCATACAGCGATTGATTTATAACAACTTTCGATGGAGAAGTAGCTAGAACCACACTAACCAAAAAGGATCCAACCGTAACAGCAGTGCTTCCCGGCAAGTGCAACCCAGTAATTAAAAGGCTTGCTGCAGTTTCAACTCCACCAATCTCAATTTGCGCAATCGCCGTATTGTCAATTGTATAGCTGAGATTTGATACAAATATATGCTTATACTGTGATCCTGTAACATCACTTCCAACAGTGGCTCCCCTTGTTTGAGGCATAGATTTTGAAGTTGCTAATTTCAAAAAGACATCATAGCTTTGATTGGTCAATTTGCTTTTTTTCGTTTTTTGGGCTTTCGTATAGACAAGTTCACCTGTACCATCTTCTTTAACGCTCCGGTTCAAGGTAACATTTTGTCCATCAATATCAGTAAAGCGAGTTACTTCAATGATCGTATTTTTATCTATTTTGTAGGACACTTGCACAGTTCTTGCAACAGTAGCCACCAAATTTTCACGGTCGCTTTTAGAAATAATTTTTGTTTTACTGATTGCACTGTCTGCAAAAGCCGTTGTCATTGGCAAATTTTGTAAAGCGGCTACTGTTATGCCTAAACATAAAGTTTTCAAGAATTCTCTTCGAGATACATCTTTCATATTCTATCACCTCACATCGTTTTTGATATAATGTCTATCATATGAGTTTAGTTGCGATCAAGCGATTCAGGGACATCCGGCTGATACGCTGTAAAGCAGCAGGTGCTATTCACACTTAAGACTGCAATCGCCATTGCAAAAGCACATGTAATTTTACTCAGGAAAAAAATCAGTTTTTGTGAATTCTGTTTCATATTGTCCTCCACATTACATAGAATACGTTACATCGACTTCATTGTTTGTTCCGCGAGGAGTTCCCTTCAGCCAGCAAGTATGAGAAGCAATACCATTATAAGCGTTACTGGTAAAGGTGAGTTTTGCCGAACTGGAGTTATACGTCAAACTTGCATCACTATATGTGGAACCCAAAGTTGTAATCGAATAGTCCCATGCATTTGTGACTTTGTTATTCGTCACTGTCATATAAAAATATGCATGAATCACCACTCCCTTATACGAAACCTTCCAAGAATTCGACGATTTCGCTACACGAGAAATTGAATTGTCCACTGACTCGATAGTAATAGTTGCTGGATCACCATTACTGTCAACTACCGCAATTGCGAGCTTCTCGTTTGCCTTCAGTTGATCGAGATTGCTAAAAGTAACAACATTGTTCTTAACGGTAGCTTTCGGTGAATTCGATTCAGCGAAGGCAGACTGAACGCCAAACGACATTACAACCGCAATAAAAAGCAGACTCGCCGTAAGTTTTTTGATGAATTTTCTTGTACTCATGATCACATTTTCCTTTCCTTATTTTGATTTGATTGCTTTTACGACTAAATAAATGACCAGTATGCCGATGCAGAGCGAAATAATTGTCAATGCCTCTGCCGTTGCATTAAGGCAAGCACCAATAAAATAAACCAATACCAAAAATGCAACAAAAGCGATAAGAAGCAGCACCCATTTGTTTTTTTTCATGTTATCACCTCCCTATCTACAAAAGTTGGCATTAAATTTTTGTTGAACCAAAGGAATTGTTGAGAATACAATCAATACCCATTTGGAGAGATAGTAGCAAACTACATGACGTGTATACGGAAGCACATTAAAAATGGCAAGCAGGAAATCTATTGACGAAAGAACAGATGCGACCATCTTGTAACTTGACCGCTTCTTTTCACTTAAAGGCTTATTCTTTGCTTCGATAGGTGAGAGAAAGATAGAGATGCCCAAAAGAGCTACTGTTGTCAGGATACGGAAAAGGTGATTTGCTGCGATTGCCTTACTTAGCAAAATGCAGATAAGTGCCAGTCCGGAGAATGCCAAATAGCATCTGGTGTGCGATGTTGCATGGTATCCGCCAATGTAGATTCGCTGTGGGATAAACCCAATCAAAAATGAAAGTGCGTACCGCACATCACCACACACAACAGCGATTAAAACAACAAGCAGAACGCTCACAACAGATGATATGAGCAACTCGTACCCATAGACATACGCATCCGCCTTTGCTTCATCTATCACTTTTTGCTCGCAGAAAAGACGGACTGATTTTTGAGACAGCGTGCGTTCCCACATTGCAGTTGCGCCACCTTATCTTCTGATTTTTGCTTCACTGTATCATAAATTTCAGCAAAATCAAGAGGTTTGGCAAAACTGGTCGTTCTGGTGACAAAAGTGGTAGGTCAGGCTACTTGTAAGGAGCCTTTGCACAGTCTATAATAGTAGCAGGACATTATTTTGTGGAGGTTGTCGAAATGCTGAAGTACCACGTTGCAGTCTGCGATGATGAGAAATCAGACCTTGATGGCATTGTTCAAAGCGTCCAGCAGTACGATGTGCAAGGCTGCTTTGACATTGAGACTTACATGGACGGGAATGAGCTTCTGAGCGAATTGCAGATGCAGAAGAAATCCTTTGATCTGCTTCTTCTCGATATCGAGATGCCATCCAACGGTTTTCAGCTGGCACAGTCTCTGATCCAAATGGAGAAACATCCCTTGGTGGTATTTGTCACGAAGCGGCATGAGTACGCTGTGCAAGGATATGGCATTGCATTCCGCTACCTTGTCAAACCTTTGGATCAGACGCTGTTCGCTGCGGCAATGGATGCCGTCCTTCAGGAACTGAACTCCAAACATTTCACGATCGAATACGATGGTGTTACCATGTCCTTGGAAACATCGGACATTTACTTTCTGGAAAGCCACGGACATAAAGTTCTGATTCACTGCAAGGAGCAAGACCTTACATTGCGAATGAGCATTCCTGAAGCCTTGGAGCAGCTTCCCAAACGGTGCTTTGTGTCACCACACAAAAGTTATCTCGTCAACATGGAACACATTGTTTACGCTACGGGAACCGCTGTTTTTCTTTCCAGCGGACATCAGCTGCCGATCAGCAGGAGGAAGCGTCAGGAGTTCAATCAGATCTTCAACGCTTATTTGGGAAGATGATGCTTTATTATTTCGTTGAGTTTGCAGGGAGCTTTGCCAACATTGCCCTGTTGCTGCTTTTTATCGGTCGGCTGTTTCCCAAAAAGGAGCCCGTCTCAAGGTGGTTCTATGCCTATGTTGCACTCTTGATTGCTGGGCAGTGTGCTTTGAGTTTATTCCCGGATTGGGTGACGCAGCGCACGATCTATCTTTTAGTTGGCGGATTTTTCCTTGCATTGCTGTTCTATGAGGTTCGACCGTGGCAGGCGGTTTTTGCAAGCGGAGCTTTCTTCACACTGATTGCTTTGGTGGAAGTGCTTGCAATGCTTCTGATTGGGCTGCGTATCCCGGATACCGACATTCTAATGCAGGCTGGGGCAGCACGGTTGGTCTATGTTGTTTTTTCAAACCTGATTCAAATTCCACTCGTAGTCCTGATCTCACATTTTTTCAGCCGAAAAGGAAATGCTCTGCGTATCCTATGGCTGCTGCCGATCATTGCGATTCAAATCGCAAGTATTGCTGTCTGTTATGTGGCACAGTATCATGCTGCGGATGCGTATTTCCCGGATTATATGGTCGGTCTTATGGCGGTGCTTCTCCTTATAAACATCCTGATCGTGTTCTATGTGGAAGCTCTCCGGGAAAATGAACTGGAAAAATTCAAAGTTAAGTTCAA
>SKEG01001968.1_pt1 | contig 14452 bp, 14 predicted proteins | sample 4826631 | NCBI WGS metagenome assembly SKEG01 (sample SAMN11008815, study PRJNA524170) | human gut metagenome | biome: Human fecal sample; material: Feces; isolation source: fecal sample from pouch patient p26, p34, p50 | host: Homo sapiens | place: Israel: Tel-Aviv | collected 2016-11-02
GTTTTGCATCTCAGAGTCTTTCTAATTGTTGTTGTGGTGATTACAATTATATCTCTCTGAGATGTTTTTTGATACCCTTAGGTGGCTAACTTCATTTTAGAACTTTCCTACGTGCTTTCGTAATTATTTTTTGCTGATTATTTGATAAAAAGCTTGCGAAAACATGCTGAATATGATATTATTTTATGGTATGTGGTGTAAATCACCTAGAATCTAAGTAGGAGGACGCAGATAAATATGGCTAAAGTTTGTTATTTCACAGGTCGTAAGACTGTATCAGGAAACAACCGTTCACACGCAATGAACAAAACAAAACGTGCAGTTAAACCAAATCTTCAAAAAGTTACTATTCTTGTTAATGGAAAACCTAAAAAAGTTTGGGCATCAGCTCGTGCGCTTAAATCTGGTAAAGTAGAACGCGTATAAAATAAAAGCCGAAAGGCTTTTTTCTTTGTTTTGTAGCCGGTAATCTTTTATTATTTTTTACAAGACGGCTAATATATGGTAAAATAAACTGATAAAAACTTTTGAGGTAGTAAATATGACTGTGAAAATTAATACAAAAGATGGCCAAATTGAGTTATCTGACGACGTTATTGCAACTGTTGTTGGAGGTTCCGCAACAGAAATTTTTGGTGTTGTTGGTATGGCAAGTAAAAGTGCTCTTAAGGATAATTTTCAAGCGCTTCTGCGTAAAGAAAACTACGCAAAAGGTGTTGTTGTCAAATCAACAGAAAGTGGTATTTCAGTCGATGTTTACACTGTGATGTCATACGGTGTGAAAATTTCTGAAGTATCTAAGAACATTCAGGAACGTGTCAAGTTCAACCTCGAAAATCAACTTGGCCTTTCAGCAGACATGGTGAATGTTTACGTACAAAATATTAAAGTTGTAGGAGAAGATTAGTGTCAAATATTACAACAAGTTTATTCCAAGAAATGGTTCAAGCTGCTAGCACCCGTCTTGGAAATCAAGCAGAATATGTAAACTCCCTTAACGTTTTCCCTGTACCAGATGGTGATACAGGAACAAACATGGGAATGACAATTGAAAATGGTGCCAAAGAAGTTGCAAATAAACCTGCATCTACAGTTGGAGAAGTCGGACAAATCCTTTCAAAAGGTCTTTTGATGGGTGCACGTGGTAACTCAGGTGTTATCACCTCTCAATTATTCCGTGGATTCGGTCAAGCAATCAAAGATAAAGAAGAATTGACTGGTAAAGACCTTGCTCACGCTTTCCAATCAGGTGTTGAAGTGGCTTATAAAGCTGTTATGAAACCTGTAGAAGGTACTATTTTGACTGTTTCTCGTGGCGCTGCTACAGCTGCTCTTAAAAAAGCAGAAGAAACTGATGATGCTGTTGAAGTTATGCGCGCTGCACTTGAAGGTGCAAAAGGCGCACTTGCTAAAACACCAGAAATGCTTCCTGTTTTGAAAGAAGTTGGTGTTGTCGATTCAGGTGGTCAAGGTTTAGTCTTCATTTATGAAGGTTTCTTATCTGCTTTGACTGGTGAATACATTGCTTCTGAAGATTTCAAAGCAACTCCAGCGGTTATGACAGAAATGATTAACGCTGAACACCACAAATCTGTAGCTGAACACGTTGCAACTGAAGATATCAAATACGGTTACTGTACTGAAATCATGGTTGCTCTTAAACAAGGTCCTACTTACGTAAAAGAATTTAACTATGATGAATTCCAAGGATTCCTGGGTGGTCTAGGTGATTCACTTATCCTTGTTAACGATGATGAAATTGCTAAAGTTCACGTCCACACAGAAGATCCAGGTTTAGTCCTTCAAGAAGGTCTTAAATATGGAGCTCTTAAAAAAGTTAAAGTTGACAACATGCGTAACCAACACGATGCTGTTCTTGAAAAAGATCAAGCAGCAGCTAGCCAAGAAGTAAAAGATTTCGCAATCGTTGCAGTATGTGCTGGTGATGGATTAGCTGATATCTTCAAATCACAAGGTGTTGACTATGTTATCTCAGGTGGTCAAACAATGAACCCATCTACAGAAGACATCTTGAAAGCTATTGATGCTGTTAACGCTAAAAATGTTATCATCTTGCCAAATAACAAAAATATCTTCATGGCTGCTCAATCAGCAGCAGAAGTGTCTGAAGTCCCAGCTGCAGTAGTTGAAACACGTACTGTACCTCAAGGATTTACAAGCCTGTTAGCCTTCAATCCAACTCAATCATTGGAAGAAAACGTTGAAGCTATGACTGCAAGCCTTTCAGATGTTGTTAGTGGTAGCGTAACACTTGCTGTTCGTGATACTTCAATTGATGGTCTTGAAATCCACCAAGATGACAACCTAGGTATGGTTGATGGTAAAATCGTGGTTTCAAACCCAGACATGACAACTACTTTGGAAGAAACATTCGCTAAAATGATTGACGAAGATAGCGAAATTATCACTATCTACGTTGGTGAAGATGGAAGCCAAGAATTGGCTGAAGAAATGGCTGATTATTTAGAATCAACTTACGAAGATGTAGAAGTTGAAATTCACGAAGGTAAACAACCAGTTTATCCATACTTGATGAGTGTTGAATAATTTCTTATTTAATATAAAAGATAGAAGAAAAGCATTTCAGTACTTTCTTTTTTGGCTCTATGTCAACTGTAGTGGGTGGCAAAGTTAAGCTCTAGCGAGAACAATTGTTGTTCTCGCTTTTTTGCTGTTCAAAGCGAGGTAAATGCGTTTTTTAAAGTTGTCACAGTTTCTGTAACCAAAAGCGTTTCGTTTAATATCTCTGATGAGCTTGTTGTTTGCCTCAAGTTTGGCATTAGAAGTGGCATTAGTGATGTATTTCTGATACCGAATGAAAGTTGTTAATGCTATTTTAAAAGGATGATTAAGTTGAGGCAAAGCTTCCTGAATTAATCCAAAAAATTGTTCGATATTTTTTCTTGTGAGTGGAAAAGAAGTAATTGATAAAGGTTGTAGTATTTTTCAAGTTGCGGAACGTGTTTAAAAATCTTGTCTAAACACTCTTTAGGCGTTAACGTTTCTCTGAAAGTCCTTGAATAAAAAGCATTAGGCGATAGTTTTCGACGATCCTTTTGAATGAGTTTCCAGTAATATTTTAGAACACGATATTCAAGAGATTTCTTCTCAAATTGTTTCATTATTTGAATACGTGTCTGTTTTAGTGCTCGGTTCATGTGTTGGACAATGTGAAAACGGTCAAGAACAATTTTAGTATTTGGGAGTGAAACAGTCTAGGAATAGACTGTTTCAGCCTGAGCCTAGAAACTGGAGAGCGAAGCAATATGATTAAAGGAATGTAATTACCAGACATGTCCATAGTAACGATTTTCACTCCTTCTCGAGCTTCTTTAGAGTATTTGAAAAAGTGATTGCGAATGGTTGTTTGTCGTCTGTTATCAAGGATCGTAATGATTTTCTTCGTGTTATGGTCTTGAGCAATAAAAGCTAGTTTTTCTTTTTTGATAAGAGAATTCATCCCAAGACAGTACTTCAGGTAAGGTTGAAAAGTTATCCTTGAACTGAAATTGTTTAAGCTTACGATACACAGTTGAGGTAGAGAGGGCAAGTTTTTCAGCGATGTGCGTTAAAGCTTCTCGATTAAGTAAGAGTTGAGTTGTTTTCCGCTTCACTAGTTCAGAGATTTGACAGTTTTTCTGAACAAGGGAGGTCTCAGAAACCGTCACTTTATGGCAGTCTTTGCATTGAAATCCTCTCTTCTTCAAACGAATAAGACTAGGGATTCCACCAATTTCAATAAAAGGAATCTTAAAAGGCTTTTGAAAGTCGTATTTGATTTGTTTTCCTTGACAATGGCAACACTTAGGAGGAGTGTAATCAAACGTAGCTTGCACCTCAATATGTGTCTCATGTTGAAAAACTTTAGTTAAAGTGATATTTTGTCTTTAATTCCGATTAATTCCGTAGTATGATAGAGTTGCCTCATATGATTCTTTCTATTTATTGTTTCGTCGCTTTAAATTTTAAGTCATATGGGACTCTTTGTATACTCAAAAGCTCCATAACTTCTTAGCAGGATTTTACCCACTACAGAAATTATAGAGCCATTATTTTTCTTTGTAGTAAGTATCATTCCATTTGATACAAGTGTATTGGTCGAAGTCAAAGGTTTCAATGATGGTAACACTACCGTTGTCCAAGCCACCATTAGAGCGTAGAACCGCAGGCTCATAACCGAGCAAACTTCTGATTGACGCTGTGAAATTTGCGCCGTGTCCAACCAGAAGAACATGCTGGTAAGGTTGGTCTTTCATTGAACGGATAAAGCCTTCGACACGTTTTATAGTTTGATAAAGTGATTCAGCATTGAAAATATCGTTATCAAATTTCGCCAAATTGTGACGGAAGGCATCCATTTGTGTCGGATAGATATCAGTCATTGTTGAGATTTTACTACCTTCAAGTCTTCCAAGATGCCATTCACGCAGCGCTGGTTGAAAACTGATAGCCTTTGGATAATTGTTGCGTGACATGATGATTTTACAAGTATCACTGGCACGTTTTAAATCGCTGGAAAAGACAGCATCGAATTTGATATCTTTTAGGTAGTCTCCTAATTTTTCAAGATCTCGAATAGATTCTTCTAATAGTGGGGAGTCGCCATTTGCTCCTTGAAAACGCCCTTCGAGATTCCATTGTGTTTTACCATGGCGTACAAAATAAAATTTCATTCTTGTACCTTCTAATCTAAACCATTATTGGTGTGAGTCGTCGCGTAAGTCAGCAAAGCTTGCACCGACAAAATCTGCCAAGGTTTGGCTATTGATGCGGATTGAGCGCCCAACTTCACCGGCAGAGACAATCATTGTTCCCATTTCTAGAGCACGGTTATCAATAAAAATTGGGAAATTGTGTTTTTGACGAATGCCGACAGGATTATTTGCCCCGTGAATGTAACCTGTTGTTTTTTGAAGATTCTTTTGTGGAATCATACTGACTTTTTTATTGCCAGAAACTTTAGCTAGTTTTTTCTCAGAAAGGTGCTCAGTAATTTGAATAATTCCGATAAGTGGTCCAGTTTTGTCACCAGTCAAGGCTAGGGTTTTGAAAATATCTGATTTTTCAATGCCTTCAGGTAGCTCGTCTTTCAATGCGTTGATGGCTAAGCTATCGTGTTCAATTTTGGCTTTATCTAAAATTTGGTCGACCAAGGTCTTTTTAAGTTTTACTTTTTTTGCCATTTTCCCTCTCAATCTTTCTATTTCATTCTATTCACCTACTATTGTACTAAAAATAAAAAAAGGTACAAGTTTGCACATTTTATAGTGTGTTGTAATATGCTTGGACTAGTTCGACAAAATCTTCAACGTCATAATCACTACCAAAATAATCATTAGCATTTTCTGACCAATAATCAGTTGGGTCAACGTGGTCAGTTCCACCAAGGTAGTTGCTAACCATTTCGTGTATCCAAATAGTACCGTCGCTATTTTCTTGACCAAGTGTTACGGGAAGGTCATATTTTTTTAGCATGTACGCTGTGTAATAAGCAGCATTGGCTAATTGTTTTGCAAAGCTGTCTTGTGAGGTTCCATGTGTTAATTCAAATTGAATGTAGTAAGGATTGGCTTTGGCACCAGCGCCTTGAGCTTCGTAATTTTCATCAGCAATACGAAGAATGGTAGCGTCGTCGATGAAAGAATGGACAAAAATACCTTTTTCATCATAATTTTGAACCATATAGTTCACTTCACTTTGGATAGTTGAATCATCAACGCCAGTATCGTGAATAATGATTCCACGAGGTTTACCATCAGAGGTTTTATAAGCGCTTTGTTCAAAGCTCTTTTCAATACTATCTGTAATCTCGCTGTGTGAATAAGCTAGAGTTTCAGCGATGTATTGGTTGATGGCGTTTGTTTGTTGTAGTGAAATATCTTTGGTGTCGATATAGTAAGTTTCACCATTCATGTCAAATTCTGCAAGGGTAACTTCTTTTTGATTGATTTTAGCCTTGTAATAATAAGCATCGATAGCCAGTTCAGTGTCTTTGAAAAGACTGGTACTTGAACCATTCTTGGTGTAAATATTGGCTTTGGTGCTAGAGACAGTGTCCGTTTGAGATGTAGTGTAGTTACTAGCTGATGACAAATCTAAGTCGTTATCTAGCGCGTGGGTAATAATTCCCGAAAAGAATAGTTTAGAAAAAATGATTATAAGTGCAGCAAAGGAAATGACTAAAACAGAAATGTTTAGGTAAATTGATTTTTGATATCGTTTCCTCCGAGAGAGATGTTTCTTTATTGACATGCCTAAATTATAGTTTGATTGGCTTAAAGAAAAATAAAAGGCTAGCAAATGCTAGTCCTTTATTTGTTATCAGCTTTTCCGAAAAGTTTTTCGTACGTTTCTTTTCGATCTTTGGTAACGGCGATTTGGTTCAAATCAAGAGCAGAATCAAATCCGCCGAGGTAACCTTGTGATGTATATTGATGAAGATCGTAATCCAAGTCTGTTTGTGGAGCGGCATCATAGTAACCAGAATCAGAACCATAAGCAGGAATCCATACGGCATCAAAACCGTCAACAGAGATTTCTTGCTCAGTCATGAAGTAAGTACCAATGTAGATACCAACTTTTTCAGCTCCAAGTCGTTTTAATTCACTTAAGAATGCCTGTACACCTTTATTCATATCTGACATAGTTGCTTCCTCAACGTCAATCCAGTAGAAAGTAGGTTTGTAGGGTGAAGCATTTTCGTAGAAGGTTCTTGCTTCATTTTTCATTTCCTTGACGCTTTTTCCGAGGGCGTAACTGTAGACGGCTACAGGAACATTTCGTTTTTGAAATTCTTTAATATGTTTCTTAAACGATTTATCGATACCAGTTGTATAGGCAGCGTTGCTATCTTTACTGATTTGTGACCCTCCATAGACACGTACGATAGCACCGGAAATATTTTGAGATAAAGTGTCATAATCAATTTCATTTGGTAGTTGCCAACCTGAAACGTCGATAATCGGATTAAGAACGAATTCTTCATCAGTTTCTGAAGTTGATGTAGTAGTCGGTGTCGTGCTTGAGCTACTCATAGTTGGGATAGAAGCCTTAGCCGAAGCCAGTTGTTGCTTTCGTAAGCCGTCAGAGTGATTTTTACCAATCACGAGAAGCAGCCCAAACAGGGCAAAGAAAACTACAACAACAATTGGTTTTAATCGTCTTCTCATTAGTCATATTTTAGCGTAAAAAGAATCAAAAATCAAAACAATGATCATTTTGTAATCAATTTGTCATATTTTTTAACAAATTATCTATGGACATTAGGAGAGCTAGCAATGCCAGTAAAGCCTACGTAAAAAGCTTTTTTAGGGACATTGTTTGAAAAGGCTTTCTAGTTCTGTAACCATTGTTTCAGGTTCTGTTTTAGAAGAAAAACGTTTGACGACATTTCCGTTTTGGTCAATGAGAAATTTGGCGAAATTCCATTCAATATGTTTGCCAAGAGGACCTTTTGCCTGACTTTTTAGCCAGTCATAAAGTGGATCGGCTTCTTTACCATTGATTTTGATTTTAGCAAAACGTGGGAATGTAGTCTGATAATTTAGCGTGCAGAAAGTGTTGATTTCATCAGCAGTTCCAGGCGCCTGATTCATAAACTGGTTGCAAGGAAAATCTAAAATTTCAAAGCCTTTGTCATGATAAGTATCGTAAAGGTTTTGCAAGCCTTCGTATTGAGGTGTTAAGCCACATCCAGTTGCTGTATTAACTACCAAAAGAACTTTGCCTTGGTATTTTGAAAGAGAAATATCAGTGCCGTCTTGAGCTTTGACGGTAAAGTCGTAGAGATTAGTCATGGTTGAGCTCCTCTGTGTAAGCGATGATTTGGTCGACAGTATCACTTAAGAATTGGATAGTGTCGCGCAGTGGTTGAGCTGTTGAGATATCAGCACCGATTAATTTTGCGGTATCAAGCGGTGTGCGTGAGCCGCCAGATTTTAAGAAATTAAGCCAATCTTTGTCGCCATTTGGATTGTTTTTCAGGTTAAGGTAACCAGTAGTTGAAATCACCATACCAGCTGAGTAAGTGTAGCTGTAAAGTCCCATGTAGTAGTGACTTTGACGCATCCAAGTAAGCGCAGCGTCGTCATCGATTTCAACAGCATCACCCCAGAATTGATTTAGGACATCTTTCATAATGCTGTTAAGCTGTTCAGCGCCAAATGTTTTTCCTTCTTCAATTAAGCTGTAAACACGACGTTGGAAAGCAGCTTCCAATAAGTGTGTGATGAAGTTGTGGAAGTAAGTGTCTGTCAAACGATGCGCTAGAGCAAAGCGTTTTTGACGAGGATTATCAAATTTTTTTTCAAGATAATCACTTAAAAGCAGTTCATTGAAAGTTGATGGGGCTTCAACATAATAAGTTGACATGTGAGTGTTGAAGTAGCTTTGGTTATTGTCTGAGAAGATAAATTGACCAGAGTGCCCGATTTCATGAATAAGTGTGTAAACGTCAGACATACGACCTGTCCAACTCATGAGAATATAGGGGTGAACTTTGTAAGGGTCAGCAGCATAGCCGCCAGAATCTTTGTTAGCATTAGCAGCAAAATCGACCCAGCGTTCTTTTCTAAAACGAGAGACTTCGTTTGCATATTCTTGACCAAGAGGTACCACAGATTTCATAACTAAATCATAAGCGTCATCAATAGTAACTTCAGGATTAAGTTCAGCATCCAAATCAAGTTTCCAGTCAGCAAACGTCATTTTATCAAGACCATTGACTTTGGCAACGTGTTTGAGATATTTTTGAGCTACTGGAGCAAATTCAGTCATGATAAGGTCGATTTGTCGATCAAACATGGCATGGTCAACTTCTTGTTCAGCTAAAAGATAATCAAAGACTGAGTCATAGCCACGCATATCGGCGATAAGTTTTTCAAATTTGACTTGGGCAAGATAAGCGCTAGCAGCTGCATTTTGGTGCTTACGAAGACCAGATGAGAAAGAGCGAAAGGCTTTTTCACGAACGTCAGCATTTTCGTGGTTTTGATAGAAGTTTTCATAAGTGACAAAAGAGTTTTTATAGATTTTGCCGTCAACTTCAAAATCGTCCATTTCAAAGTCACCTGCACGCATCTTAGTGTAAATATCTTGCGGTGCCCTGAAAACTTCGCCAAGATTAGTCAATGTTTTTTCAACTTCTGGTGAGATAAAGTGACTTTTCTTGATTTTGGCTTGACGAATGGCTGCACTAAAATGTGGATTCGCTTCAAGAGCATCAAGAATATCAGAATCAGCAGTAGCAAGAGCAGTGTCAAAGAAGCTGAGCTCTACGTTAGCTTTTGTAAAGAAATCAGCTCCAGCTTTGGCAATTTGAGCAAATTCTTCATTGCTGAAATCTGTCGTTTGTGGCATAAAAGCGTAATTGTCAATATGACTTATCTCGATGTAGATTTGCTCGATTTCATAGAGCGCACGAGTAAAGTCATCGACAGTTGAAAGTTTATCTTGGTAGTTTTTCGTGAAAAGATTAATATCTTCTAGTGTCTTTTCAATGTGACGTAGAAAATCTTCGCGGTCTTGATAAAGAGCGCTTAAATCCCACAGTTCATTTTCAGAAAATTCAGAACGTTGTTTTAATTCCATGGTTTTACCTCTTCTTATAACATTATTATGGAACAGTATAGCAGAAAAAAGCGGTTAACTGAAAGGAGAGTCACTATTTTTCTAAAAAAATTTTTTAGCCAATCTTGTTTTTTAGTAAAGCGGTGAGATTACTTATCTAACAAGCTTTGTCAGGAATTCTTGCTAACAAGTTTCTTTAAAAAAGTCAGAAAATTATATAAAATAATGTGCAATTTATAGAAATTGGGTTACATTTTCCCTAAAAAGTGGTATGATTAAGTAGTACGCTTGTAATAAAGGATTAAAATCCGAACAAAAAAGGAGTGAAGAGTGTGACAATCCAAAAACTGGAGAACAATGATACCCAGTCGATCATTACCGAGGAAGTCAAAGTACTAAAAAGCTTACTCGATGAAACAACCCATCAAATGGTTGGTGATGAGGTATTCACTAAAATTCAAAATATTGTTGAATTGTCAGTAAGTGATGAATACGGCAAACTTGAAGAACTAGTAGCTCAGTTAACCAACGAAGAGATGGTTGTTGTGTCTCGTTATTTCTCAATTTTGCCACTGTTAATCAACATTTCTGAAGACGTTGACTTTGCTTATGAAATCAACTACCAAAATAATACAAATCAGGATTATCTTGGCAAACTCTCTATGACTGTTGACATGGTTTCAAAAAGCGAAAACTCTAAAGAAATCCTTGAAAACGTAAATGTTGTACCTGTTTTGACTGCTCACCCAACACAAGTTCAACGTAAAACGGTTCTTGAATTAACAAACCATATTCACGACCTTTTGCGTAAATATCGTGATGTGAAAGCAGGAGTAGTTAATCGCGATAAATGGTACACTGACTTACGCCGTTACATTGAAATCATCATGCAAACGGACATCATTCGTGAGAAAAAACTTAAGGTAAAAAATGAAATTACCAATGTAATGGAATATTACAATGGATCCTTAATTCAAGCGATTACTAAGTTGACGTCAGAGTACAAACGTTTGGCTGCTGAAAAAGGTATCGACCTAACAAATCCAAAACCTATCACAATGGGTATGTGGATTGGTGGTGACCGTGATGGTAACCCATACGTAACTGCTGAAACTCTTCGTTTGTCAGCTACTGTTCAAAGTGAAGTGATCATCAATTACTACATTGAAAAATTGACAGGTCTTTATCGCACATTCTCACTTTCAACAACGTTGACTAAAATCAGCCCTGAAGTTGAACGTTTGGCAGAATTATCAAGCGATAAATCAATTTATCGTGAAAACGAACCATACCGTAAAGCTTTCAACTACATCCAATCAAAATTGATTCAAACATTGATTGAATTGAAAGCTGGTCCAACTATTTCACGTCGTGCACTTGAAAATAGTAAACTTGGTTCAGACATTTACGCCAGCACTAACAACGCAAGTGTTATTGCTAAATATTTGCAAAACAAAGTTAATAAAGTTTCATCAGAACTTCAAGATGAAATTTCAAGTTATAAAACTGCTAAAGAATTTAAAGACGACTTGCTCACCATCAAACAATCATTGCTTGATAATGGAGATGATGCTCTCTTGACAGGTGACTTTAGCGAGTTGCTTCAAGCTGTTGATGTCTTTGGTTTCTACCTTGCAACAATCGATATGCGCCAAGATTCAAGCGTCAATGAAGCTTGTGTCGCAGAATTGTTGAAATCAGCAAATATCGTTGATGATTACAGCGCTCTTTCTGAAGAAGAAAAAGTTAAAGTCCTTCTTAAAGAATTGCAAGAAGACCCACGTACATTGTCATCAACAAATGCTAAAAAATCAGAACAACTTCAAAAAGAATTGGCTATCTTCCAAACAGCTCGTTACCTTAAAGATAAATTAGGTGATGAAGTTATCAAACAACACATTATTTCACACACCGAAAGTGTTTCTGATATGTTTGAATTAGCTATCATGCTTAAAGAAGTTGGACTTCTTGATAATCAAAAAGCGCGTGTTCAAATCGTGCCACTTTTTGAAACTATCGAAGACCTTGAAAACTCACGTGGTATCATGGAAGAATTCCTTGATTATGATATCGTTCGTCGTTGGGTTACAGCTAACAAAGGTTACCAAGAAATCATGCTTGGTTACTCAGATAGTAACAAAGATGGTGGTTACTTATCATCTGTATGGACACTTTACAAAGCTCAAAATGAATTGACTCACATCGGTTCAGAACGTGGTATTAAAGTGATATTTATCCATGGTCGTGGTGGTACTGTCGGTCGTGGTGGTGGTCCATCATATGAAGCAATCACATCACAACCATTTGGTTCTATTAAAGACCGCATTCGTTTGACAGAACAAGGTGAAATCATCGAAAACAAATACGGTAATAAAGACGTTGCTTACTACAACCTTGAAATGTTGCTTTCAGCGACAGTTGACCGTATCGTTACTCGTATGATTACAAATCCAGATGAAATCGATACTTTCCGTGAAACAATGGATGACATTGTGACATACTCAAATGGCGTTTACCGTGACTTGGTATTTGGTAATCCACATTTCTACGATTACTTCTTCGAAGCTACTCCAATTAAAGAAGTATCAAGCTTGAACATTGGTTCACGTCCAGCTGCTCGTAAGACAATCACAGAAATCTCTGGTCTTCGTGCAATTCCTTGGGTATTCTCATGGTCACAAAGTCGCATCATGTTCCCGGGATGGTATGGTGTTGGTTCAGCCTTCAAACATTTCATCGATGCTGAAGAAGGAAACCTTGAAAAACTTCAACACATGTATGAAAAATGGCCATTCTTCCATTCACTTCTTTCAAATGTAGACATGGTATTGTCTAAATCAAATATGAATATTGCTTTCCAATATTCTAAATTGGCAGAAAGTGAAGAAGTTCGTAATGTCTTCAATGTTATTCTTGACGAATGGCAATTGACAAAAGATGTTATCTTGGCAATTGAAAAACACGATAACTTGTTGGAAGAAAATCCATCACTTCGCGCAAGTTTGGATTACCGTATCCCATACTTTAACGTTTTGAACTACATTCAAATTGAATTAATTAAACGTTTGCGCCATGATGAGTTGGACGAAGATTACGAAAAAATCATTCATACTACAATTAACGGTATTGCCACAGGATTACGTAATTCTGGTTGATATGTTTAACCAAGGTCAGGGTCTGGGATTAAGTTCTCAGACTTTGACTTTTTTTTAGTCCAGAAAGATGATATAATGTCATATGATAAATTCAAAGATATTATAGGTGACTCTATGAAAATTGATAAAAGGCATCTCCTAAATTATTCCATCCTAGTGCCTTATTTAATCCTCTCAGTAATTGGACTGATTGTTGTTTACTCAACTACTAGTGCGACGCTGGTGCAGTATGGAGTGAACCCATTTGCGTCAGTGCTGAACCAAGGTTTTTTTTGGATAATTAGTCTGTTTGCAATTGGTTTTATATATAAGTTAAAATTAAACTTTTTGAAAAACTCTCGTGTTTTGACAATGACCATGATGATAGAAGTAGTGCTCTTGTTGATTGCACGTTTCTTTACCAAGACCGTCAATGGTGCCCATGGTTGGATTGTTATTGGTCCTATTAGTTTCCAGCCTGCTGAGTATTTGAAAATCATCATTGTTTGGTTCTTAGCATTTACTTTTGCAAGGCGTCAAGAATTGATTTCGACATATGACTATCAGGCTTTGACTAAGCGTAAATGGTGGCCAACCAAGCTTAGTGATTTGAAAGACTGGCGCGTTTATTCATTAGTTATGGTTCTTTTGGTTGCAGCGCAGCCTGACCTTGGAAATGCAGCTATTGTCGTTTTGACTGGTTTGATTATGTATTCAATTAGTGGTGTTGGTTATCGCTGGTTTTCAGCCATTCTGGCTACCATTACAGCTTTCTCAACAGTCTTTCTTGGGATAATTGCTATTGTCGGGGTTGATAAGATGGGTAAAGTTCCAGTCTTTGGTTATGTTGCTAAGCGCTTCAGCGCTTTTTATAACCCATTTAAAGATTTGTCTGACTCAGGACACCAATTGGCGCATTCATACTATGCGATGAGTAATGGTGGCTGGTTTGGACGTGGTCTTGGAAATTCCATTGAAAAAGGTGGCTATCTTCCAGAAGCAACTACAGACTTTGTTTTCCCAGTTGTGATGGAAGAACTTGGTATGATTGGAGCAAGCCTCATCCTAGCTCTGCTATTTTTCCTAATCTTGCGAATCATGCATGTCGGAATCAAGGCTAAGAATCCATTTAACTCAATGATTGCTCTTGGGACTGGAGGAATGATTCTAATGCAAACCTTCGTTAATATTGGTGGTATTTCAGGATTGATTCCATCTACAGGGGTTACTTTCCCGTTCCTATCACAGGGAGGAAATAGTGTATTAGTCTTGTCGGTAGCAATTGGTTTTGTTTTGAATATTGATGCTAATGAAAAACGTGAAGAAATTTACCGCGAAGCAGAAGCAGAATTACAAGCCAAGCAATGACTTACCCAAATTCAAGAAGATAACGTTATTGATTTAGATAGTTTTTATTAATAATAGAAATCTCCTAAGAAATTAGGAGATTTTTTGTTAGAAAAGAAGGAAAAAAGTTTGAAAATGGAAATTTCTTTCATGTAAATATAAGCAAAAATAGTTATATTTTGCCTATTCACACTCTTACGAAATGAAGAAATCTTAAATTAAGCAGTAAAATACTTGCAATTCTTGCATAATTTGTTAAAATAGTAAGGTAAAGTTAGACTGTATTGCCTACTGTCTATCTATAAAATATATTTTATTGGAGGCTTTTACCCAAATGGCAAAAGAAAAATACGATCGTAGTAAACCACACGTTAACATTGGTA
>SKEG01001977.1_pt1 | contig 14418 bp, 6 predicted proteins | sample 4826631 | NCBI WGS metagenome assembly SKEG01 (sample SAMN11008815, study PRJNA524170) | human gut metagenome | biome: Human fecal sample; material: Feces; isolation source: fecal sample from pouch patient p26, p34, p50 | host: Homo sapiens | place: Israel: Tel-Aviv | collected 2016-11-02
GACGGATCCGGGTTCGCCGTCACCGACGAGTGGCCGGCCGGTCTCAAGGTCGTCGTCAACCATCCGTTGACACGTCCGGACGGCACCGTCATGCCCGGCATCAGCCGGCTGCGACGCTTCGACTGGAGGGTTGGTCCCGACGGAGGGCTGTGCGCCGACGACTATGAGATATGGGAGAGGGAACTGCGCGAGCAGGCGGAACATGACCGGTTCGACGGCGAGCTCCGCTCCCTGAGCGTATTGGGTGATGGGGAATCCATCTTCGACTGATAGCCAAGGCTGGGACTGTCGTCTCCCGGGGGATGATGGTCCCAGCCTTCATGATGTCTCAGGAGGTTGCGCATTTCACGTAGAGGAAAGGGGCCGTTTGCCGACAGGGAATGGCCATCGGCAAACGATTCCCATGACGCCGACGATTCATTCCGGTCATGCCGTCGCCGGCCTCGACCTATCGAGGTTCGTGCATCCCGGGATCAAGAAATAGCAAGGCGCGCAAGCGCAGCGAAATGCCGTTGCCGGACGTGATGCCGGACGGCTGAAGGCCGATGGATGAGGTGCGGATGAACTCGTCCATGAAGCCCAGACGGTTCCACTGTTGTCGTAAAGCGCTGCGGCCGGCGCATGGGCCGGCCGAAGGATGGCTTCGTCAGTCGGACGTGAGACCGTCAGGGTCCGCGCCATGGCGGCGGGTGCGGGCCACGGCCGCGCGCAGGGAGGCCCCGGCCATGGCGAGTAGTCCGGCCACGGCGATGGCAGGGCCGGTGCCTGCGCCGGTCGAGGCGAGCGGGGCGGCACCGGCCGCCTGGCCGTCGTCCGCGGTGCCCGCGGGCTTCGGGGAGGCCGCGGGCTTGGACGTGTCCGGCGTCTTGCCGGGGTCGCCCCTGGCCGTCGCCCCCGGCGTTGCTCCCGCCGCCGTTGCCCGGATCGGTGGCGGAGGAGCCGCCGTTGGCCTGGTATTCGAACGTCCAGGTGACGGCCGTCCCGCCCTTGGAGGCGGTGAACACGAGCTTCGAACCGGATTCGGTCTTGTCGAGCTTCCAGTCGGATGGAACGTCGGAGATCCTGACCTTGGCGCCGGCGGCGACCTTGTAGGCGCCGTCCCTGGTCGGGTCGAACCCGGCGATCGGCTTGCCGTCCGCCGTCGCGGCCACGTTCTTCAACGCGTCCGTGCCGGGGTCCGCCGGCTTGTCCGGATCGGTCGCGGAATCGTTCTTGAACGTCCAGGTGACGACGGGCGTGCCGTACTTCGACGCGGTGAACACGACCGTGCCGGCCGGCTGCTCCGCCTTGCCGTCGAGCTTCCAGTCGTCGGGCATGTCGACGATATTCACTTGGGTGCCGGCGGGAATGGTCCATGTGCCGGTCTTCGTCGGGTCGAACCCCTGGACCGGTTTGCCGTCGGCCGTGGCGGTCACGTTCTTCAGCTCGGCCGCGTACGCGCCGGCGTCCGGCAGGCCGGATCCGTCGTCGTACGCGAACGCCCTTTCGAGTAACCGGTACATGAAGTCCGTGAATATGCTCGGGCGTGAACACCTGGCCCGATTCGGATTTCGTCTTGTAATGGTTGAACTCGTTGAAGAAGATGCCCATGACCGCAAACCAATGGAAACAAGCCCTATTCAGCCACTCCGAGGGAGAGAACACAAGGACAAGCGCCGGCACAGAATATTCTCAGCAGTACAATGCGCGGCAGCGGAAAACGAATTGGCGGAATCGAGGCCATCAAAGTGGGCATGGACGAAACTGGCGTTAGCGGATTCTTCTGCTCGTCATCGTTCTGATTGGACAGTGTCGCCGACCGTATTATCAATGAGGACCGTCAGTCCGCTTTCGTTGAATTTGTCGTAGTTTTCAATATCGTAGTGCATTTGCAATTCCAGCCAGTATTCCGGTGATGTGCCCAACACGTAGGCGAGATGGTATGCGAGGCTTGTGGTGATGCGTCTTTTCCCGTGTATCAGGCCACTGATGGTGGTTTGTGGCAGGTTCATGGCTTTCGCCAGACGGTACATGGTGATGTTGTTTGGTTGCAGGTATTGGTGTAGCAGCACGTCGCCTGGGAGTGGCGCATGTCCTACATCGTTCATAGCCAGACCCTTTCACGTAATTCACTGACTTTTTTCTGATAGTAACAAAAGAAGCTACCGTTTTGCTTCGGTATGTGGGAATACGGTTTTGCCCGCCTCTCCCCTGTTTCGGGTCGAAGGCGGGCAAAACACGTTTGGTGCGGTGAGAATCAGTCCTCGACTGCATGCCATCCATCGGCATGCTTGGCGGAACGTACACGCACGAGCACGCAGCCAGCACCGGCGATGGTCATGATCGCCGCCAGCGTGGCGATTGCGGTGGTGTCCGATCCGGTGGAGGCCAGACCATTGTTCGTCACACCTGCAGCCTGCTTCCTGGCCTGTTCAGCCTTCTGCTTCTTGGCTTCCGCATCCTTCTTGGCTTGGTCGGCCTTCTGCTGGGCCGCCTGCTGCTTCTTGGCTTCCTCCTCGGCCTGCTTCTTGGCTTCGGCTTCGGCCTGCTTCGCGGCGGCAAGCTCCTTGTCGGACGCCTGCTTGTCGGCGAGCTTGGCATCATAGTCGGCCTTGGCCTTCTCGTATGCCTTGTCGGCCTCATCCTTGGCCTTGTTCGCCTCGTCGAGCTTCGCCTGGGCGTCGGCCAGCTTCGCGTTCGCCTTCTTGAGGTTCTCCTCGGCGTTCTGCAGACGCTTGATGGTGTTCTGGGCGTCGTTGAGCCTGCCGGTGGCCGTGTTGAGGTCGTCCTTCGCCTTCGCGTATGCGGCCTTGGCGTCGGCGATGGCCTCGTCGGCGGCCTTGACCTGCTTGTCAGCGGCTTCAACCTTCGCGTCGGAAACGGTCTTGGCGTCGAGCGCGGCCTGCTTGGCCTTCTCGGCCTCGGCCTTGGCTGCCTTGGCGGCGGCCAGGTCGGCTGCGGCCTTCGTCTTGTCCGTGTTCGCCTGCTTGATCGTGGCTTCCGCATCCGTCTTGTTCTTGGCGGCGGCCTTGACCTGCTTGTCGGCGGTATCGATCTTCGCCTGTGCGGCGGTGACTGCCGTGTTCGCCTTGTCCACTGCCGTCTGGGCTGCGGTCTGGGCGTCGGTGGCGGCGTCGGCTTCGGACCGGGCTTCCTTGGTGGCCTGCTGGGCGGCGGAATAAGCCGCGTTCTTATCGGCTTGATCCTTCCTGGCTTCCTCCAACGCCTTGGCCTTGTCCTCGTTCGCCTTCACGGCCTCGTCATACGCTTTCTGCGCCTCGTCGGCGGCAGCCTGCAAATCCATGGCCTTCTGCGCGGCCTGCTGGGCTTCCTCAGCGGCCTTCCGCGCGGACTGCTGGGCGGCGGCCAGCGCCTTGGCCGCATCGGAAGCGTCCTGTGCGGCCTGCTTGCTCTTGGACAATGCGGTCTGGTATGCGGCGTCGGCTCCGGTCAGGGAATCACGGTAGGCAGTCAAATCAGTCAGGTATGCGTCAACGTCCATGATGCGGCCCGCGTCGGAGCCGATTCCGTTAGCGTTTTCGGTGAACAGCTGACTATGGGTGTTCCCGCCGATACCCGTGATGTTGCCGTTCTGGCTGACGCCGAAACCGGTGAGGGTCAAATCGGGGTTGACCAGCGTGGTGTAATGGCCATAAGCGCAGGGTTTGACGGGCTTGCCGTCCGAGGCCTTGCAATCCAGGACACCGTCGGACATGTCCTTCTCATACATGGACTTCTCCGTGTCGTACCAGCCCCTAAAGGGATCAGTGTAACCCCAGGCGAGGTTTTCGCTGGCGGGGAATTGAAGTGGATGGTTCACGTTGTTGTTGGCATAATCCGCATCCGCCATGGCCTGTGCCATCAGGGTGTCACTGACCTTGAGGGGCTGCAGGCCTTCCTTCGCGCGAAGCTGATTGGCTTCCTGGATGAACTTCAGGGCCTCGATCATGTTGTCCAACGTGGTCGCATCACCCTTGGCACCATTATGAATGGCGTCAAGATACTCGGTGACGGTCGGATCGGTGAGAACCTTGACTGCCTGAGAGGCACCCTTGTCGCCGAAGTAGGCCACTGCGCCCTGAGACAGCTTGTCCTGAGCCTCGTCTGCCGCTTCCTTCTTGGCGTCGGCCTCGCTCTTGGCATCGGCGGCGGCCTGCTGCTTCGCCTCAGCGTTGGAAGAGGAGTCGGACACCGCCTTGTCGGCATCCTTCTGCGCCTGTTCCGCCTTCCGCTGGGCGGCCGCGGCATCGGCTGCGGCCTTCTTCGCCGCTTCGAGCTTCGCGGCCAGGTCGGAAAGACCTCCATCATCCTTGGACAATTGCTCGACCTTGGCGTCGGCCTTCCGCTTGGCTTCAAGCGCCTTGGCCTCGGCCTGCCGGGCCGCATCCAGCTTGGCCTGCGCGACGTTCACCGCCTCGTCGGCCTTCGTCTTGTCGCCGGTCGCCGTGGCCTGCTGCTGCTTGGCCGCGGCCAGCTCCTTCTCGGCGGCGGCCTTGTCGGCCGCGGCCTTCTTCGCGTCCGCGTCGGCCCGGCCGGCCTTCTTCTGCGCATCACTGATGGCGGTATCCGCCGCATCGGCCTTCTTCTGCGCGTCCGTGGCCTGCCTGTCGGCCGCATCAATATCGGTCTGGGCCTTGTCGGCGTCCTTCTGATGGGAGGCGGATTCGGCCGTGGCCTCATCCTTCGCGGTCTGTGCGGCCTGCTTGTCGGTTTCGCCCTTGGACTGGTTGTCGGATGCCTGCTGCATGGCCTTGTTGGCGTCGTTGATGGCGTTGGACGCGGTGTTCGCGGCCTGCTGCGCGGCCGCGATCTTGTCGGCCGTGCCGGTCGCATCCTGTGCGGCCTGCTGCTGGGCCTTGTTGGCGTCGTCATAATTCTTCTGGGCCTGCTGCTGGCCGTTCGCGGCTGTCTGCTGCTGGGCGGCGGCGTCGTCGAGGTTCTGCTTGGCGGTGTCCAGTGCGGCTGCGGCGGCGTCGGCCTTGGCCTGTGCTTCGGTCACGCCGGTCGGGGATGCCTGTGCGATGGCCTGGTTGGCTTCGGTGGTGCTCTGCTGTGCCTGCTGGATGCTGTCTTGGGCCTGTGTGATTGCCTGATTGGTTTGGTCGCCGGTGGTTGTGGTTTCGTCGGCCATTGCGACTGCCGGAGCGGCAAGGGTTGCCATCACGGCGGTGGTTGCCACTGTGATCTTGGTGATGCCGTGTGTCATGGGGAGTTTCTTCTTTCTCGTGTATGTGTCTTCCTTTTCGGGTTTACCCCGATGTCGGGAGATTACGTGTTTTTGTTTCACAAACATATAGTAACACCTATTTTCACTAACGCAAATTGTCACTATCATGTGTCTGTGGCAAACCTATATGATGACCCACGGCACGCCGACTGCGACAAAGCGAAAATCCGACAGCCAATATCCCCGTCACGGTGACGCCCGAAACAAAAGCCGCCTTTTTTACGTCCCCCGTGGCATCTCCGGGCAAGGGGGCCTGATCGGGCATGCTGTTGCGCTCCCCCGTGACAAGCAGTCGCAGCGTATTGCCCTGCCCCGTACAGGTGAGGAGCGTGACCTCGTCCTTCCCCTTATGGACACGCAACGATTTCGTGTCGGTAGGAGAGACGATGCGTTTGCTGGTGACTCGATAGGCGAGCGTGTTACCCATGACCTTGATATAGAACGGGTCGCCGTCTTCGAGTTCACCGAGCCGGGTGAACAGGGTCGCGCCTTTCAGATTCGAATGACCGGTGATTACGGCGCGCGTATTCTTGCCACCGATAGGCAGACTGGTGCCCGCCAGATGGCCGGCCGCATGTTCGAGCACATCTTGACCAGCTCCGTGGAGGATGGGCATGTCGACGCTGATCTTCGGAATCAGAATCTCACCCATGGCATCCAACCCATTCACGGACAGTTGACGCCGGTATTCGGCATCGCCCTCGAAATTGCCCTCGGTCTTCCCATCGAACACAGGTTCGCCTATCTGTGGCTGACCGCCTTCATAAAGACGCTGATTATATGCGATGGCAGATTGGATGACGCTTTGACGGGAGGATTCCGGAAACAGCGCGGCCGTCTGGCTGACGGATCGCGCCTGCTCGTCAACGGCGCGGTCTCCGAGCGTCTGCTGGATGCGGGGCATGGCGACAAGCACCATGCCCGCGATCAGGCAGATGACTGCGGCGACCGCGTAGATCCGGGAATGGCGGACGAGCCGGCGGGCGCGATTGTCGCGCGCCCGCTTGTCGCGGACCGCATCCGCGACGCTCTCCCACACGTCGGTTTCGGCCGCTGCCGTCACTTCGCGTGCTTTCCGCCGGTGATCGGCATGTGCTTACCGGTGCGCTTGGTTGCGGCCATGCGCATGCGTAGCATCGGCATCATCACGCCGAGCGCGATCAGCATGAGCGCGAATCCGGCGTACAGCCAGATGGTCGGCACCTGGGCCTGTCCGCCCGTGAACGGCAGGGTGGTCAGGCTCGGCTCCCACTGGGCGTACACGGTGGTGCTGCCTTCGGCGGGCAGTGTGACCTTGCCTTCGCCCGGCTGCAGGAAAGTGCTCCCTGCGGGCGGGTTCTTCTCCGTGCTCCATCCGACGAACCGGTAGCCGGGTCGGGTGATCTTCGGCTCCTTCGCGTCACCGGGGATGGTGACGGTGGAGAAGGCGTCGCCGGTCACGTCATCGACATGGCCGATGCCGCCGTTCGGGTTGAACTTCAGGCTGGCACCGTTGATTTTCCACTGCGCGTAGAGCACGGAGGTGTTCTTCGGCGTGGACTTGTCGTTGGCCGTCAGCACGTAGTCGGCTCCCGTGGCGTATGCCTTGCCCTTGCCGTCGGCCTGCGTGTTCCAGCCGGAGAATGTGTAACCAGGACGGTCGAACGGGTTTGTGATGGTCTTCACGGTCTGGTCGACAACACCGTCCACCGTCTTGGTTTCCGAGCCGACGGTTCCGATGTTGCTGTTGTACACCAGGTGTGCGGGGTCGGCCTTCCATTGGGCCCACACGGTGGTGGTTCTCGGTTCAAGCGTGTGTTTGTCGCCCGGTTGCAGGCTTGGGTCGCCGCGTTTGCTGGTGCTCCAGCCGGTGAACGTGTAGCCTGGACGGTCGAAGCTGTTCTGGCTGATGGTCACCGTGTCGCCGGTGTTGCCGGTGGTGTCGGGTGTGCTGCCTGTGGTGTTCGGCCAGTCGTTGCGGTACTGGATGGTTGCCGGGTTTGCCTTCCAGATGGCGTACAGGTCGTTGCCTGCTGGCTTCATCACGTACTGGCTGACGCCGTTCTTGCCTTCGCCGTATGCGGTGCCGGAACCGTCCTTGGCGGTGTCCCAACGAACGAACGTGTATCCGTCGCGGGTGAAACCATTGGCGTTTGTGGTCAGTTCGTCACCGGTCTTGCCGGATTGTGCCGCCGTGTTGCCTCCGGTTGCGCCGTTGCCGTGATAGGTGAGGGTTTGTGCGTTACCGGCCCAGCAGGCATATAGGGTGCTGGAACCACGCAACGTCCACTCGCTGTTAGGTTTCACTGCATTGCCCTTGCAGTCGGCCTGAGTGTTCCACGTGACGAACGTGTAGCCGTCGCGGGTGAATCCGTTGTCGCGCACGTTGATCTTCTCGTCGGTCTTGCCAGTCTGCGGGTCGGTCTTGCCGCCGGTCGCCCCGTTGCCGTCGTAGGTGAGGCTGGCCTGGCCGGGCGTCCACTGCGCGTACAGGGTGAGCGTGCCGTTCGCCGTCCACCTGGCTCCCGGCGCGTACCTGGCGCCGCTCCCGTCCGGGCTGGTGGCCCAGCCGGCGAACGTGTACCCGTCGATCGTCCAGCCGTTCTGGCCGATGGTCGGCGTATCACCCGTATGGCCCGTCCAGTTGGCGGTGCCCTGACCACCCGGCGTCCTGCCTGTCGGCGGGTTCGCGTTGTAGTTGATCGCCGCCTGGTTGGGCGTCCATTGGGCGACCAATGTGACGACCCCGTTGGGCGTGCTGGTCAGGTTGGAGACCTGCTGCCCATCCGTGTAGGAGTCTCCGGTGTCGGCACGCTTCCAATCCGTAAACGTGTACCCGTCGCGAGTGAAGGTGTTCGGGCTCAGGTTCTGCGGCACGTCGAACGTGAACTTCTGGTCGCTCATGGTGCCGTTGCCGCCGCCCGCATCGTATTTCACGGTGTAGCCGTTGGCCGTCCATTTCGCGTACACGGTCACGTTGCCGGTGAGCGGCGTGTTGAAATCGTATTTGTTTCCGCCGTTCGGGGCCGTGTACCAGCCGTCGAACCGGTAGCCGGGAATCTTGCCCGTGTCGCCGGCCGCCCAACCGGATTTGTCGGCGGCGGCCGTGTTGTAGGGCACGGTCTGCGATGCGGGCGTGCCGGGCGCGTTGCTGCCGGCGGGCGCGTTCACGTTGTACGACAGGGTGGGGTTGATGGCCCACAATGCGTATACGGTCTTCGCCCTAGCGGGCATGACGATCTCCGTCCTGACGTTCGCGTTCAGCGTGTTCCGGTCCATGGTGTCGCCGACGGGCACGTCCCTGTCGTTGGCGTCCGTGTTCGCGCTCCAACCGTAGAACGTGCGGTTGGTCTTGCCGATCTGGCTGGAATCCCAGCAGTCGGAGTCGGCCTTCGCGGTCGCCAATGTGATCCTGGTGCCGGCCGGATAATAGACCTGGCAGCCGGATACGGCGCCCGTGTCGGCGATCGTCTCCACGCGCACGCTGCCGTCGGATCGGGTGATCGTCCGCTGGCTGGTCCCGTCATCCTGTCTGGCGGTCGTGTCGGTCAGCACCCTGCGGTCGTCCGCGATGGTTCCGGATTCCGGTCCGGCGCTCTTGTCGGCCGCAAGCCTGACCGTGCCATCCGTCCCGGATGCGGCGGTTTCGGTCCTGCCCGTCTCGGTGCGCGAGGGCACTTGGCCGGTTCCGCCGTTCCCGTCGTAGCCGAGCCTGTAGGCCTTGGTGAAGCTCAGATCGTCGAGGATGTTGCCGTTGACGTTGTTGCTGGAGCTTACCGATTTGAAGGTGAAGCGGGTGACCGTCCCGGTGGCGATGTACGTGCCGGTGTAGGTCTCCCACTGCCCGTCATGGTTACGGCTGGAATGGTTCGAGCTGCCGCCCAGTTCGGCTTTGTTGCGCACCTTCGTGGAGATGACCTTGCCGACGTCGCCCGGCTGGTCGCCGTTGCCGTTGACGGTGGTTCGCGTCGCGTCTTGGGCGGATTCCTTGCCGGGTTCGCCGATCATGACGCTCATCCCGTCGAGGTGGGTCCTGTCGAGGCTGGCGTGTTTCAACTCCCAGCGGTAGGACACGCCCGGGATGGTGGCGATGTCCTGGTAGAGGGCGGTGCCCGCCTGTCCCGCGACGAGTTCCGCGTACTGGTTGCCGGTCTTGGAGTCCTTCTGCAGTTCGACTCCCTGTGCGATCTGCTGCCAGTCGGTTCCCTTGGTCTGGGTCGACTTCCATGCGAATTTGGAGGCGTCCCATCCCGGGATTGGCGCCCAGGGGTCCTTATCGATGCCGATGTGCCGCGCGTATCTGCCGTTGATCGGGTCGACGACGGTCCAGTCGTCCCACGGGTATTTGGTGGAGACACCGGCGATCAGGCCGGCCGGATAGTCGAACGAGCCGTTGACCAGTTCGGTCGGCAGACTGTCGGTCTTGCCGGCGATGGTCTTCACCTTGCCCTCGGTCATGGAACTGATCTGCGACGTGCTCTTCTTGGCCCCGCCGTTCGCGTCGTAGCTGAGCTTGTAGGCGAGGCGGAAGCTCAGGTCGTCGATGATGCTGTCATTGGCGGAGGCAGTAAGAGTACCGTCCTTGGCGACGCCCCTGTAGGCGATCATCGTGCGGGATTGTCCGGCTGGGATAATGACCGTGCCCTCGTAGGATTCCCAGTCGTCGGAATGGTCCCACGGTTCGTGGCTGCCTTCCGTGGCGTCCATGGAATCGGAGTGCGTGTAGGCGACGGTTCCCACATCGCCGGTCTTGTCCCCGTACTTCTGGCCGGTCTTGGAGACCGTGGTGCGGGTCAGTTTGACTGGGGTGAGATGATCCTTGTCGGGGCCGGTGAGCAATGTCACGCCGCCCGCGTTGCCTTTGGAGCGGCCGGAGTGGCGGATACTGAACGTGTAGCTGGCGCCGGGCGTCGTGTTCACGGTCTGGGCGACGGTACGGCCCGCATGCACGTCGGCGGCCGTGTTCCCGTCCTTCTCGCGATGCAGTTCGAAGTTCTGGATGCTGCCGATGGCATCGAGATCCTGCCAAGCGAACGTGGCGGCGGTCAGGCCGCCGGCCTTCACGCCCGTCTGTCCGGCCATGGCCTGCGCGTAGGAGCGGATCATGCCCGCATTGGGCTTCACATACACCCAGGGCAGGCCCTGCCCCTCCTTGGCGATCGTCCACTTCGGGGTGTCGAACCCGCCGTTCACGGCCAGCTCGTCGCCCGCGGCCCTGGAGGCGATGGCCTCCCCCGTGGCGTCCGGAGCCTTGAACGCGGCCGGCGGCGTGGAATCCGCCTTCGAACTGGAGGGCACCTTGCCCTTGTCGTTCTTCTTCAGATCATGCACCGTCAGGCCGGAAGCGGTTTTGTCAGCCGCGAGTCCGACACTGCCCGTGGTCTTGGACTTGGCGGGCTGCACGGTGTTCTCCTTGCCACGCTGGTTCGACGGGACCTTGCCGGTCGCGTCCGACGCGTTCTTGTCGTAGGTCAACTTGTAGGAACGGGAGAATTCGATGTCGTCCACGAGATTGCCGACGTTGTTGCCGGGCAGGGTCTCATACTCTTTGAACCCTTCGAGGCTCTTGAACATGAATACCGTGTTCTTCTGTCCTTCGGGCACCTGGTAATAGCCTTCGTACGTCTCCCACTGGCTGCCATGGTCTCGGGGATCGGTGTTGGATACCTTTGTGGTGATGGTGGTGGACTTCCCGCCCACCTTGTCGCCATGGCCGTTAGAGGTGACGCGGGTCATCTCCACAGGCGTCGCGTGGGCCGTGTCGGAGCCCACGAGGACCTGCATCTTGTCGGCATGGGAGGATTGGCGGCTGGCGTGCTTGAGCCGGATCTTGTACAGTACTCCGCCGTTGCCGGTGGACACGTTCTGGTAGATGCTGGTGTTGTCCTGTTGGGCGACGATCTCCGCATACGTGTTCTTGGTGTTGCGATCCTGCTGCAATTCGACCCTTGAACCGTTCTCGGTACTGGACCATGCGAACCTGGAAGAGTCGAAACCGGGGATCTGCCCGATCTTTCCGTACTTGGAAAGATCGGTGACGGACATGTTGTACCAAAGCGTGCCGTCATCCGATTTGAGGAACGTGCGCAGATCGGCATAGGTTCCCTGCTCGTTCTCCTGAATGTCGGAGAACGAGGGGTAGGAGAAATCGCCATTAGCGAGGGAACCGTACCGGACGTTCTCGTCCGCGACTGTCTTCACGGTTCCCGTGGTCCTGGCCTTGGTCTGCCTGACGGTGTCGGCGGTCTCGTCGGACGGGACCTTGCCGGTCGCATCCGACGCGTTCTTGTCGTAGGACAGCTTGTAGGCGCGGGCGAAGGTCACATCATCCAGAAGATTGCCCTTGGTGGGGTCGAGATAGTTGACGGCCTTGAAACCGAACCGGGTAGTGGTCTGCCCGTCCGGGATGACGTAGTAGCCCTCATAGGTCTCCCACTGGTCGGAATGATGCCAGCGGTTCTCGTTCGTGACCCTCGTGCCGATGGTCTTGGACTTCTCGCCGACCTTGTCGCCGGCCTTGCCGTTCGCGGCCACTCGGGTCATCTCGATGGGTGTGCCGTTGATGACGACCTGCATCTGGTCGACGTTGTCCTTGCACAGGCTGGCGTGCTTCAACCGGATCTTGTACAGTGTGCCGGGGATGGTGGCGAGGTTCTGGTAGATGGTGCGTCCGGGTTCGGAGGCGACCATTTCCGCGTAGGTGTTGCCGTCCATGCTGTCCTGTTGGAGTTCGACCGCTTCCGCGCGGTCCTTCAATCCGCCTTGGTCGTGGCCGCCTTTCTGGTCGGTCTTCCATGCAAATTTGGACTGGTCGAAACCGGGCCAGTCCACCCAGGAGGCGAGATCGGCGTCGGAGTGTTTCGCGTTCCTCATGTACTGGCCGTTGTTCGGGTCGACGCTTGTGTATGCGTTCGTCATGTAGCTTGGCGCGTCAACGGTCTTCCATCCGCCGTCGGGCAGGTAGTCGAATCCGCCGTTGACGAGCTCCCTTGGATACGTCGTGGCGGCCGATGCCGTCAGGCTCGTGATGGTCTTGCCGATGTCGGGCATGCGGATCTCGTCCGCGTTCGCGGTGCCCGCCATCAGGAGCCCGCCGCCCAGGAGGGTGCCCGCCGACACGATGCCGGCGACCATCCGTTTCAGCCATGTGCGCATTATCGGTTTTCCTTCCCCCATCCCTCGCAATGTCTTCCGACGGATGGGCCAAGACCCGTACGAACCCCTCGTGGCGGGCCGGATAAAAAAGAATCATTCGGTGATGAGAGGCCGATAGGGGACGCGACCCCGCCCCCTATCGGCGGAACCCCGGCCTGGAGGGCCGGGACATGTGTCAGGCGGCCGGATTGCCGCCGTCATGCGTGAGCGTCAGCGCGTCGCGGCGGTTGCGCGCGCCGCGCACGGCCATCATGCCGCCGGTCGCGAGCAGGGGCATGGCGCAGGCCAGCCAGAACGCGAACGCGAGCACGCCGCCCGTCTGCGGCAGTTGGGTCAGGTTCGCGACGTTCTTGACCTGGACGGTGTTGTTGTCCAGTCTGCTGGTCAGGTTCGGCACGGTGCCGGTGCCCCTGTACTGGATGCTGGTGCCCGCGTCGTCGATGGTGACGGTGAATGTCGGTTTCGCGTAGCTGGCGTAGCCGGCCGGCTCCCGGGTTTCGGTGACCGTGTACGTGCCGTAGCCGAGCCCCTTGAACCGGATGAGGCCCCTCTGCCTCGCGTCGTCCCTGTTGTCGACCGTCCCGTCATGGTTCGTGTCGCCGGTGATGAACACGCTGGCGGAACCCTGGTTGGCCGCGTCCGACCATTTGCCGGTGTTCTGGTCGAGCTTCATCCATTTGCCGTTGCGCTGGATCTGGAACTGGGCGCCGTCGAGCAGCGTGTTCACGTTGCCCGCGTCCACCTTCTTCAACGTGAAGTCGTAGGCCTTGATGTCGACCTTGTCCTGGTCGGTGATGGTCGTGAAGTGGATGCCGTCGGTGAACGTGCCGTACGTGTGGATGGTGTTGTTGGCCGGATCGGTGACGCTGGCCTTGTCGACGGTCATACGGTAGGTGATGACGATCGTCCTGTTGGAGTATTTGTCGAGAAGGTTCCTGCCGTCGATGCCCCAGCCGCCGGCCGGAATCGCGAGATCCGGGTCGGCCGGCCGGTTGTCCGCGGTCTTCAGGGCCGGGTCGCCGGGGATGCTCTTCGCGTTGTTCTGCGTGGTCCCGTCGTAGACGACCGCGTCGGCCGTGATGTCGGTCTGCGGCGCGTTCTTCAACCGGACGCTCAGCGAGCCCTTCACGTACGTCTGGCCCTTCGGCTGGTCGACGAGCTTGAACTTGACGGCGGAGGCGGCCTGCTTGTTCGGCACGGTCACCTCGACCGTGTTGGTGACGGTGTCGCCGACGGTCACGCCGACCGGATCGGAGGCGGTGCCGTCCTTGCCGACCGTCGCGCCGTTGCGCTGCACCTGGACCTTCTTGTCGACCCTCACGCTTTTCGCCTTGACGACCGCGACGCCCAGGGTCCGCCACTGCGGGTCCTTCGCGTCGTTCTTCATGATGTTCGCGTTGCCGGATTTCGTGCCGACCATGATCGGGTTGCCCGCGCTGTCCGTGATGTAGTAGAGGCCCTCGGAGGGCACGTTGATCGTCAGCGTGGACTGGGTGGTCGTCAGGTTCGCGCCGCCCTGGATGGCGGCCGGCCGCCTCGAGGACTGGGCCAGGGCCTTGCTGATGTTGCGCAACTGCCTGGTCTGGGAGTCCATCTTGATGTTGGCGATGTTGCCCGCGTCATCATAGCCGTACACCTTGCCGATGTCGTCGGCCGTGCTTGGATCGTAAGCGTTGGCGATGCCGATCGCGTCGGCCGCCCACGCGTTGGATGCCGTGTCGCCGCGCACGCCGAGGCTGCTGATCCGCGTGCCGTTCAGGATCTGGTCCGTGTACGTGCCGATCCGGTACACGTCGAACGTGTGGCCGGCCAGGCTTGCTCCGTCTGCGCCTTGCAGTGTGATGGTCGCGCCGGCCGTCGTGCTCGCGGCCGCGGCGTCCGTGGCCGGCGCGGCCAGCGCCGCCGCGGGCAGCGCGACGGCCGGCCCGGCCGCCAGGGCGACGCCCAACGCGATCGCGACGAACCGGTTCCGGCGGTCCGTGCCGGTGCCGATGCGGATGATGTTCCTCATATCGTGTCCTTCTCCTATGGGCGCGGCCGCATGCCGCGCCCGCCCCCCTCCCCGACAGGGAGGGGAG
>SKEG01001980.1_pt1 | contig 14400 bp, 16 predicted proteins | sample 4826631 | NCBI WGS metagenome assembly SKEG01 (sample SAMN11008815, study PRJNA524170) | human gut metagenome | biome: Human fecal sample; material: Feces; isolation source: fecal sample from pouch patient p26, p34, p50 | host: Homo sapiens | place: Israel: Tel-Aviv | collected 2016-11-02
CGCCAATGGCTGTGATTTTATCGCCCGATGGCAGCAGCTGCGGCCAATAGACAACTTGCGTGACGTCTTCGGTGGAAGCCGCTGGGATGGCGGTGATCTCCTTGGTGCTGTCCTTATTTTCTTGAGCCAAGATGGTCAAATCTTGCTGCAGAGCAGTTTCACAACCAATGGAATGATAACCGGAACCAGCGCCATGTACGAATAAGCCGCAATGGCAATAGGGCCCAGCAGATGCGGAGCGAGCTTGATAGTGGTGAAGATAGCCGTAGGACCGTCCGCACCGCCGATAATACCCAATGCACCGGCTTCCTGCGGCGTGAAGCCCATCATTACGGCACACAACAGTACGGTAAAGATACCAAGCTGCGCAGCCGCACCGAATATGGAAAGACGCAGATTGCGGAGCATCGGTCCGAAGTCCGTCAGCGCACCCACACCCATAAAGATGACAGGCGGCAGAAATCCGGTCTTTATCAGCATATAGTAGATGAAGTTCATCAGTCCGAGGTCGTGTGCAATCTCGTGCAACGGCATTTCCCAGATGTTCTTCAACACTCCGTTCACCATTACCATGCCGTTTTCATCTGCCTGGATAACCCCCATGTCGCCACCGGGGAAATTGGCAATGAGCACACCGAAAGCAATGGGAACCAGCAACAGCGGTTCGTAATGCTTCCTGATGCCCAGATACAGCAAAATAAAGGCAATGGCATACATTATAAGGAACGACGGATCGGCAATGATATTGCTGAACGCCGTCATATCATAGAGTTTCGCAAATATATCTTCCATCATCCAATCTTCATTAATACATCATCTTCAGAAACAGAATCACCCGGATTGACGCAGATAGCGGTCACCGTTCCGCTGAAGTCGGCACGGATGGCATTATAGGTTTTCATGGCCTCGATGTAGCAAAGCAGGTCACCCTCCTTCACTTTATCTCCTACCTTGAGAGGAGTTTCCTGTGCATTCTTGGTCAGGAAGAACTTGCCTTCGAGCGGAGCAGCCACTTCCTGCCCTTCACCGGCGGGAGCGGTAATCTTGTCGGTGGCGGAAGCCGGCAGGTCGATGTCGCCGTAAGCCACCGTTACGCGGTAGGCCTGACCGTCCACCTGCACGGTGAGCGTCTTGGGTTTGGCATCGTCCAGCGGAGATTTGTCACGTTCAGCACGGCGTTTCTCCACATCCTCCAGGAAGTCCTGCTTGGCCTTGTCCAGGCGGTGGATTTCGTCCAGCAGGAGGATAACGGTCCCACTCATCTTGGCTTCTTCAGCCACAACTTGCAAGTCCTTCTTGCTATCCGTTGCGGCATTGAGCTTGCGGAAGGCGTACTTGGTGGAACCGGCGATGGCGCTGGCAATGCTGGTCTTTCCGGTACCCGGCGGGCCGTAGAGGATCATCGAGGAAAGCATCCGGGCTTTGACCATCCGGGCAATAATTTTGCCGGGGCCGACCAGGTGCTGCTGGCCGACAACTTCTTCAAGCGTCCGGGGCCGCATTCGATAGGCGAGTGGTTCCATCATTGTCCCTCCCGGTGAAAGAGGCGGTGGAAGAAGCCACCGGTCTCTTGCTGCTTAGTCTGCTGTTCGTTAGCCGTTCCGGTTGCGACTAGCTGGGGGTAGCGTTTCTTGACGTCAACTGGGCTTTGGTAAACAGCTTCTTTAGCTGCCACCACCACGGCTAGGGAGTCGGGAGCGGTTTTAAACTCAGGGTCGGTTTTCATAGTAAAACTGGCACCGGCTTGGGAAGCTGCCCGGACATAGGGGCGGATCTCCTCATGGGGGAGGTTGCCGTTTAAAAAGACTAAGTTGCCGATGCCCCGCTTGAATTCGGCGGCCATTGCGGATTCCCAATTCTGTTCATGCAGTTCCGCCACGCTGATGGTTAGGCAGACCCGCTCCCGGAATGTTCCCAGGTAGCGGCGCTGTTCGTCTGGCTTGAGTTGGGGCGTCCCGTAGATTCCGTTATCGAGCCGCTGCTCTAGTGCTGATTTTTTCTCTTCTGCCACGTTAATTCCTCCTTAGTCAGAATAATGTTTTTATTGTACCATTGAATTAGTAAATAAGCCTTGCCTGACGGCTTGAAAAGGAGGATAAAGCACTGATGAAAATTATTATTGCGCCCGCTCGTACGATGAAGATTGATGAGGATAGTTTTCCCTACCAGGACCTGCCGGAGTTCTTGCCCGAAACCGAGCAGATTTTAGCCTGGATGCGGTCGCTGAGCTACGAAGAACTCCACCGGCTATGGTGGAATTGCAGCACCCGACTGGCGGAGAAAAATTACCGCTGGTTGCAGGTGCTGGATTTACACCGCCAGCTTACACCAGCAATCATTGCCTTTACCGGTTTGCAGTATCAGCACATGGCGCCGGACGTCTTTTCTGACCAGGGACTGCAGTATATTCAGGACCACCTCCGGATCCTTTCCGGTTTCTACGGACTCCTGCGGCCCTTTGACGGAATCGTGCCGTACCGCCTGGGGATGGGCGACCGTGCTCACGTAGCCGGAACAGCGAGCCTCTACCAGTTTTGGGGGCGCCGGCTGGCGGATAGTTTGTACTGGGACGACCAGCTAGTTTTAGACCTCGCGTCAGTGGAATACGAACAGGCCATCCGTCCCTATGTGACTGGCGAACGGCGGTTAGTCAAGTGTATCTTTGGCGAGGAGGTTGCTGGCAGGGTCAAGCAAAAGGCCACCCGAGCAAAGATGGCCCGGGGAACGATGGTGCGTTACCTTGCGGAAAACGACATTCATGACCTAGCGGGGGTCAAAAAGTTTGCGGTCGGTGGCTACCGTTTTCGTCCCGAATTCTCTACTGCTGACAGCCTTGCGTTTACCCTTTGATTAGAAAAGAATTATTAAAGAGGTGGGGGAGCTAACTCGACCTCTTTGTTATTTTAAAGCTAATTAGCGAGCTGGTACGGGAGCTGTCCACCAGAGCCTGCTTGCTCATTGTGGCGTTCAGGGAGAATTCGAAGAATGAGCTAGACCAATATGCTGTACTAGCCCCTCCTTGATAAAAAGGGCTAAAAAATCACAAAAATGTCTGAAAAAGTGTGATTTAAAATACGAAGTAGACTATCATTGGTAATGAAAGCGGTTGATTATTAAAGATGAGGAGGAATCAGTATGGCAATTACAATTGCAGCGCTGAAGGAAGCACCGGCTGAACACCGGGTTTCCCTAGTGCCAAGTGTTGTTAAGAGATTGGTTAAGCAGGGCTGCCAAGTGCTCATTGAAAAGGGTGCTGGGGCGGCAGCCAACTTTGCTGACCAACAGTATGAAGAGGCGGGGGCCAAGGTCGTCGACCGGGACGCCGCCTTGACGCAAGCAAACCTGGTGACGGTGGTGAACCGCCCAGACGACGGGACGCTGGACCAGCTCAAGGCAGGGCAGGCAATTTTGGGCCTGCTTTCCCTGGCAGTTGACCACGATGTTGCCAAGCAGTTAGCTGAAAAACAGGTAACGGCCCTTTCATTCGAATTGCTGCCCCGGACGGTTTCCCGGGCGCAAAGCATGGACGCTTTGAGTTCGCAGTCTTCGGTTGCTGGTTACAAGGCCGCCCTGGTTGCTGCTGACCATTTTATGCGCTACTTTCCGATGATGATTACTGCTGCTGGGACCGCTAAACCGGCAAAGGTGCTTGTCTTAGGGACTGGGGTTGCTGGTCTGCAAGCGATTGGGACCGCCAAACGGCTCGGGGCGATTGTCTCCGGCTATGACGTTCGGCCTGCTTCCCGGGGTGAGGTTGAATCACTCGGGGCTAAGTTCTTGACCAGTTCCGTTTCCGCTGCTGGCAAGGGCGGTTATGCCCGGCAGTTGACAAAGGAAGAGCAACAGCAACAGCAGGATGAACTAGCCGGCTTTATTGCCGACAGCGACATCGTGATTACGACGGCCCGGGTTCCCGGCAAGAAGCCGCCAATGCTGGTTACCGCCAAGTCCGTGGAAGAAGCCAAGCCGGGTTCGATTTTCATTGACATCGCGGCGAGTGACCTCGGTGGGAACGTTGCGGGTTCCAAGCCTGGCGAAGTAGTTGAAACGGCTAATGGCGCCAAAATTGTCGGTGCGGATAACCTGCCAAGTGACCTGGCAACCAGCTCTTCCGAGATGTACTCCAAGAACGTGCAAGCGGTTATCAAGGCCCTGCTGAATAAGGAAGGCAACATTGAAATCGACACGACTGACGATGTGATGTCCGAACTAGTTGCCACCTACCAGGGTGAAGTCATCTCGGGACGGTTACGGTCCCAGATGGGTCTCCCGGAAATCAAACAGGAAGAAAAAGAGCCTGCTGCCGATGATCAGCAGCAAGCCCAAAAATAAGAAAGGGGAGCGATTGTATGAGTGAGCAATTATATTCTAATTTAGCAATTTTTGTTTTAAGTCTCCTCGTCGGCTTTGAAGTTATGAGCAAGATCCCTGCAACCTTGCAAACGCCAATGATGTCCGGTGCTAACGCAATTCACGGGGTAGTTGTCGTGGGGGCCTTCGTAGTTGCCGCAGAAGCCAACAGTTGGGGCTTCTACATTCTGGCTTTCCTCTGTGCCTTCTTTGCGGCCGTCAACGTTGCCGGTGGTTATACGGTGACTGACCGGATGCTGGGAATGTTTGACCGCCCGCGGGGTGGTAAAGCACCCGCTAAGGATACTAAGCAGGACGGGGGTGAACAATAATGACTGGATTACAAACCTGTTCATCATTAGTTTACCTGGTTTCCGCTGTCTGCTACGTCATCGGTGTTCACCTGATGCGGTCGCCGAAGACTGCCCGGAAAGGGAACGGGCTCTCCTGCTTGGGGATGGCGTTGGCGGTCGTTATGATTGTCATCACTATTATTGCCGATGGTAAGATTAATGCCGCTGGCTGGATTGCTCTGGTCGCTGGGCTGGTCCTTGGGATCTTGTATGGGGTTGTTAAGGCCCGCAAGGTCAAGATGACCGACGTTCCCCAGCTGGTTTCCCTTTTTAACGCCGTTGGTGGTGGTGCCGCGGCAACGATTGGGATTTTTGACTACCTGCAAGTTGCTAACGGAACGCACCTGGCGCTGATTTTATCCATCCCGGTTGTCCTAGATGTTATTATCGGTGGGACGACCTTCTCGGGCTCGCTGATTGCCACCGGGAAGCTGGCCGGGCACGTTTCTGGTAAGCCGATTATTTTCCCAGGCAGTCGGCTCTGCAACGCCCTGTCCATTATTGCCATGGTTGTCGGTGCGGTTTGGATGATTGGCTTCCCACAAAATTACTGGGCACTGGTTCTTGAATTAGTCGCCGCCCTGGTCTTCGGTCTCTTAATGACCTTGCCAATTGGTGGTGCCGATATGCCAGTTGTTGTTTCCCTGCTGAACGCCTTCACCGGACTAGCAGTTGCCTTTGCCGGGTTCGTCATTGATCACCAGGTTCTGATTATTGCCGGGGCCTTAGTTGGGGCCGCCGGGACGATCCTGACTTTGCAAATGGCGGAAGCGATGAACCGGTCCGTTGCTAACATCCTCGCCGGTGGTTTCGGTGGCGGTGCCAGTGATGCTGGTGCTGCCGATGACGTTCCGGTCAACGTTAAGGAAACCTCTGCCGATGACATTGGTCTTCAGCTTGCTTACGCCCATAACGTCATGATTGTTCCTGGGTATGGGTTAGCTGCTGCTCAGGCACAACACGAGGTCGCTGAACTGGCTAAACTACTGACCGACCACGGGATTAACGTTAACTACGCCATCCACCCGGTTGCCGGACGGATGCCAGGGCACATGAATGTCCTGCTGGCGGACGTTAACGTCCCGTATGAAGAGATGAAGCAGATGGATGAGGCCAACTCGATGTTTGAAAACACCGATGTTTCCCTGGTTATCGGGGCGAACGACGTTACGAACCCGATGGCCCGGAAGTCCGGCAATGCTATTTCTGGGATGCCGATTCTGGATGTAGATAAGTCCAAGTCAGTTGTCATTATCAAGCGGTCGATGCACCCTGGCTATGCTGGGATTGCTAACCCACTGTTCAGTGATGACCAGGCCCGGATGTTCTTCGCAGATGCCAAGAAGGGGCTGAAAGATATTATCGCTGCCGCAAAGCAGTACCTGGATGAATAGTAGATAGACGGAGTGAAGAGGCTGGCTGACCGGCCTCTTTGCTATTTTAAAGATAGTAATGCCGCAAAGCAGTGGCTGGCTGCGCGGCGACAGGAGTGGAGTTCGGGCTGGTCCACTCCTTTTTGTTAGACTTTTGATTATCAATTGATAGCAAAAAGGTGCTATCTAAAATATGATTCAAATCAAGAACCCTCCATAATCAGTTCACTAAGGAGAAACGATTATAGGCGGATAACGCAATTGGCAAAAGCAGATAATGAAAATAGTAGACAGAACTTTGGAATGTGGCTAAAAAGCCACGCTAAACTTGGCATTATTAGCGGGCTGGTCGTCCTTTTTGCCATCCTGCTAGCGGTGTGGGTTGCTCATCCACGGGTCAGCGGGACCTATTACGGTTACATTGATGGTAAGAAAAATGTCAAAATCGTGATTGAAAAAGAGGGTAAGAACAAGAAATTAGGTTACCTTCAGTATGTTTCTACAACTGATACTGGCCGGGCGATCAAGCGGTTGACAAAGGCACTTGATAGGAACGATCAAGTCATCAGTGAGCTTGCTGATAAGGACAGTACGGCTTTGGAAGCGAAGAACTTAATGAATAGTAAACTGTATAAGGATTACTTGACTGAGGCGAAAATCCCAATGCAAGCGGTAAAGCATAAGGGGAAATGGTATCTTCAGTACCAATCCGCCCTCTTCAAGGAGGCGGGTTACTCGCAAAGTGACATTAAGGACTTCACTAAGGATCTTTACGGAAATGGCACTTACAGTAAAGAAAACGAACTGGCCCCCGGTTGGAGAAAAATGACCGTCGGAACGGGCGAAAAGTACTTCCTCTTTTACCGGGGGAGCAAGGAGCCGAATAAACCGCAGGACTGGGCAGCTAAGACTGACCAAAAGAAACTTGCCAAGGAGTTGAATGAATCAGCGGATGTCTTAAATAAATTGGCTGATCTGCTGAACATGGTGGACAGCCTCAATGACATTGGGAAGCTCTTGGATACTATGGACGACGTGGACAATTCGGATAATCCGTTTGATGAAGGGGCGGCCACTGATGACAGCAGCACTGACTCGGCTGATTCGGGGCTGGATGACGTTAGCTTTGTTCCTTCACTTGCTCAGCAGCGCTTAGTCTTTAATTAAATAGTAAATGAAAAAAGGAAACCACGATTGTTCGTAGGTTTCCTTTTTATGAAACAATATAAAAAACCGCCTGCAAATCGCAGACGGTTTTTGTTTGAACAAGTAATCTTGACTACTTGTTGTAGAATTCAACGATCAGAGCTTCGTCGATGTCAGCGTCCATGTCTTCACGGGCAGGAATGCGGTTCAGCTTACCTTCCAGCTTGTCGGCATCAAAGTCAACGTATGAAGGACGGGAAACAACGGCATCAACAGCGTTCTTGATGATGTCCAGGTTCTTGGACTTTTCGCGAACACCGATAACCTGGTTAACATCAACTTCGTATGAAGGGATGTCAACGCGCTTGCCATCAACAGTAATGTGACCGTGGTTAACCAGTTGACGAGCTTGACGACGGGTAGTAGCCAAACCGAGACGGTAAACCATGTTGTCCAGACGGCGTTCCAACAATGCCATGAAGTTAGCACCGTGGGTACCTTCCTTGATCTTGCCGGCACGAACGAAGAGGTTAGCGAATTGCCGTTCAGTCATGCCGTACATGAAACGCAGCTTTTGCTTTTCCCGCAGTTGCGTACCATATTCGGAAAGTTTACCGTGGCGGTCACGACCGTGGTCACCAGGAGCGTATGGACGACGTGCTAATTCCTTACCAGTACCAGAAAGTGAAACGCCAAGACGACGTGATACACGCCAGCTTGGACCAGTATAACGAGACATAAATGAATTCCTCCAATATTTTTTCTTGGAGTAAAATAATCCGATTGTGAGCTTGACATTCGTGCAGGCTGATTTGAATTTTTCACCCTTGCAGCTGGGTTACTAAAAACACCTTGCGGCACCAGTCTGTTGACGAGCTTGCCCCTCACTGCTGCATTATTTTACACAAGGTATAGAATACCATGATTTACGCCGCCTCGTCAATGGCTTTCATAATAATCGCGGCCGCGGCGGTCATGCAGGCAACCAGCTGGTCGTCGAAGCGGTCCGGTACCGGAGCGTCAAGGTCTAGGACCCCATAAAGCTCGCCATTCGACTTGACAAGGGGGACGACCAACTCTGACCTTGCTGCAGCGTCGCAGGAGATGTAGCCGGGGTATTGGCTGACGTCAGCGACCACCTGCGTTGTTTGAGTTTGGGCCGCTGTTCCACAAACCCCAGTTCCCATTTTGATGTGCATACAGGCGACCTGCCCTTGGAAGGGGCCGAGGACCAGTTCATTGTTTGCCTGGTCATAGAGGTAAAACCCGGCCCAGTTGAGCTGGCTCACAGATTGGTTGATCAGCGCGCTGGCGTTGGCGAGGATTGCCAGCGGGGAAGGTTCGCCCGCAAGGAGGCTTGTCAGCTGGTTAAGCAGTAATTGGTTATTCTTCATGGTGAATTCACCCTTCTTTCAGATAAGCACCGGCAAGCAGGCGGTACTATGGTATAATTTTACCTAGAATATACCACTGGCAGTGATTGTCAACTGGTTGAATAATTAGGTGGGGTAATGATGTTTCAAATTTTAATTGCAATTTTAGTGATTGTTTTGTTACTGCTGTTAGGAATCGTGTGGTTCCAACGACGGGCAATTCAGCAAATTAGTGAATTACAGGCGGTCAGTGCGCACCTTAGTAAGCAACCACTGGCGGCTAACCTGAAGAAGGCGCAGCAAATGCAGCTGGTGGGGGATGCCCGCGACCAGCTGGCAAAGTTGCAAAAGGAATACGATCAATTGGCCCCCGCCATTAAGCGGCTGAATAAGCAGGGCGAGGACCTCCAGGCAGCTGTTAAGACTAGCCAGTTACTAACGATTAATTCGGCGATTAGCGACTACCGTGAGGCAATCGAAAAGGCCAGTAAGCAGGCTGACCGCTTGCAAAAGCAGTTGCGGACCCTCCATCAACAAGAAGAGAACCACCACGAAGCCGTTGACCAGCTGAAGCAGCGTTACCAGCAGTACCACCAACAGCTTGATGATAAGAGTTTTGAGTACGGCGAGACGACTGACCAGTTGAATGAACGCTTGGCTGACTTAGAGGACCGCTATGCTAAATTTACCGACCTGACGACCAAGGGCGATTTAGAAGCCGCCCAGGAAATCCTAACCGACCTCCAGGCTGATAACCAGGAATTTGACGACTTGCTCAAAAAGGTTCCCCAACTTTACAAACCGCTGGTGGCTGAATTTCCGGATCAGCTGGCGGAACTGCGGAGTGGTTACGAAACCTTGACCAAGCAGCATTATCACTTTACGGAGAAAAAGCTGGGACAAAAAATTGACCAGTTGCAGGCAAAATTGACGCAAACCGTTAAGCAGCTGAATGACCTTCAAGTGGATGTGGTCGAGCAGTCTAACCAGGACCTTTCTACCGAAATCGACCACTTGTATGATATAATGCAAAAGGAATTGGATGCCAAGCCAGAAGCCCAGCACTTAATGAAGGTGATGGGTGAATTCATTAATCACGCCCGTCGGCAGAATGATGAGCTGACAAAGGAACTAAAGCGGCTCAACCTTAGCTACACTTTCAATAATAATGAAATTGAGGCTGCCCGCCGGCTTGATGAACGGATCAAGGCGATCGACAAGGACTACCAGCGTGATGCCCAGGCCATCAAGGACGATCAAGCCCTGTATAGTCAGATCCTCGCAAGCCAAAAGGCGAACCAGCAGGAGCTGACTGCGGTCGAGGAAAAGCAGCGGGAAATCAACGATGAGGTTGCTAAACTCCAAACTGATGAACAACGGGCCAAGAAAATGCTCCAACGGTACTCGGTCGATATTCGAACCATTAAGCGTCAAGTGGAGCAACTTAACCTGCCAGGGCTGTCAACTGATTACCTTGATTACTTCAAGGGAGTTAGTGACGAGATAAAGAAACTAGCCGCGGCCTTAGGGCAATACAAGGTCGATATGGACGACGTCACCAAACAGCTGATTATGGTAGAAGCTGATTTGGAGACCCTGCATACTAAGACAAACGACCTGCGGGACAGTGTCGAGCTCACGGAACGACTGCTGCAATACGCCAACCGTTTCCCGAATGATGAAACGGTTGAAAAAGCTGCCCAGGAGGCGCGCCAGTTGTTTAGTGAATACGAATACGCAAAGAGTCTTGAAAAGATTGGGACAGCCCTGGAAGAGGTGGAACCCGGTTCCTTCAAACGACTCGAAGACAGTTATTACAACGAAAACCATTAAAATTAGAATCAGTTGGCTTTTACCGGCTCGTAGTATCCCCAATCAGGGTGCTACGGGCCGGTTGTGTTTTTAACAGCAATCAAAAAAGTTTAAATTTCACAAATTATTTTATTTGTAATTTAAATCAGGAAAATGGCGGTCACAGGTGATAAAACGATTTACCTAAAACTTTGTGAATTTATGTGTTTGGCTATCTTTAGGCTTGTAAAACGTTTTAATACGCGTTACTATACAAAAGTCATCTTGAAAACGTTTTTATGAAACGTTAGATTATTTTTTGTTTGAAATGGAGGACTAAAAGATGGTTAACCATGTCGTGGTTCTGGGCAGTATCAATGTGGATACTACCTATCACGTGAACCGTTTCCCGCAGCCCGGCGAAACAATCGCTGCGCAGAGTAAGAGTTCAGCTCCCGGTGGCAAAGGGGCTAATCAAGCCGTAGCTGCCGCCCGTTCCGGTGCGCAAACTGCATTCGTCGGGGCCGTGGGTTCCGATAACGAAGGCCAGTACATGCTGGAAGCGCTGAAAGAAAATGATATTGATACTAGTCACATCAACATCGACAAGTATCATGGAACGGGGAGCGCGGCCATTACCCTGGACGCCAATGGTCAAAATGACATCATGGTTTATGGTGGTGCCAACCAGGCGATGCAGCCAGGTGAATTTGGTGACCTGTCTGAGCTGCTTGCGCACACGGACTTCCTGATTGCCCAGTTTGAAACACCGCAGGCAGTGGCCCTGGATTTGTTCAAGCAGGCAAAGAAACAGGGGGTCACCACGGTTTTGAACCCCGCACCAGCTCACGAAATTATGCCGGAACTGCTTCAGTACACGGACGTGATTGCACCGAATGAAACCGAATGTGCATTGCTGACGGGGATTGAACTCACGGATGAAGATTCAATGCTCAAGAGTGCGGACTACTTCCGTGAACGCGGGGTTAAGCACCTGCTGATTACCTTGGGTGACCGGGGCGTCTTTTACTCCACTCCAGACGACCATGGGCTGGTTCCCGCCTTCAAGGTCAAGGCGGTTGACACGACCGCTGCCGGTGACACTTTCATCGGTGCCCTGTGTTCTCAACTGGAAAAGGACCTGACCAACGTGGAGGATTCACTCCGCTACGCACAGCGGGCTTCTAGCCTGACCGTGCAACGGATGGGTGCGATGCCGTCAATCCCAACCGGTGAAGACGTTAAAGCAGCATTGAAGCAAGAATAGGAGAATAGTAATGAAGAAAACTGGTATTTTAAATTCAGAAGTTGCCTCCGTAGTTGCTGGCATGGGCCACATGGACTGGCTGTCAATCGGTGACGCCGGAATGCCGGTGCCGGCCGACACCAAGAAGATTGACCTCTGTGTCGACAAGGAACTGCCGAGTTTCATGGATGTTTTGCAAAACGTCCTCAAGGAGCTCAAGGTTCAAAAAATCTACCTGGCAGACGAGATTAAGGACCAAAATCCACAGCAGCTGGAAAACATTAAGGCTGCTTTGCCAGACGTGGAAATTGCCTTTATGCCCCACAGCGATTTGAAGAAGAGCCTTTCTAAGACCCACGCCTTTATTCGGACTGGGGAAATGACTCCGTACTCCAACATCATCCTCGAATCAGGCGTTACATTCTAAACAAGGAGAGTTAGAAATTTGGGGTGCCGCAGCAAGTCTAAACGATATTTTAATTACGCAGTTTAAGACCGTCTTTACTTTGAACGATACCGCGACCGCCTTCGTGCAGAGTGCCTTTTATGGTGGTTACTTCCTGATGGCCATCCCGGCATCGATTTTGATTAAGAAGACCTCCTACAAGCTCTCAATCTTAGTCGGGTTGCTCTTCTACATTATCGGGTGTGGGATGTTCTTCCCGGCTTCCCACGTTGCGACCTACAGTATGTTCCTGGCGGCCATCTTTGCCATCGCCATCGGTTTGAGTTTCCTGGAAACTTCCTGTGATACCTACGCTACGATGTTCGGTCCAAAGGCCCAGGCCAACATGCGGTTGAACATTGCCAACGTCCTGATTCCACTGGGAGACATTACGGGGATCGTCCTTGGGAAGTACCTGATCTTTGGTGAAGGTGGTAACATTGCGGACAAGGTCAAGGGAATGAGCGCGGCTGAGGCCGAAGCATTCAACCAGCACATGCTCCAGTTGACCTTGCGGCCGTACAAGTACATTTTGATTGTCCTGATCATTATCTTCATAGTCCTGGCAGTGACGAAGATGCCACGGGCCAAGGCACTGGCTACCGGTGCCAATGGTGAAGCTGGTGCAGAGGCTCAGGAAGACCAGCCAAGTATTCGGGAGTCATTCCACTACCTGTCACACAACAAGCGTTACATGAAGGGGGTTCTTTGCCAATTCATCTACGCCGGAATGCAGACGACAGTATGGTCATTCACTATCCGGCTGGCCCTGCGGATTGACAGTCACATTTCCGATGCTGACGCTTCGACCTTCATGATTTACAGTTACGTTGCCTGGTTCTTCGGTAAGCTGGTTGCTAACTGGTTCTTGAAGCGTTACTCCATCACCAAGGTTCTGACCTGGTTCTCACTGCTCGGGACGGTTTCTCTGGTAATTACCTTTACCGTGCCAAACATGACGGCGGTTGTGGCGGCAATTGCCACAAGTTTCTTCTTTGGCCCAGAATGGCCAACGATTTACGCCCACACTTTGGACCAAATTCACGAAAAGAAGCACACTGCCATGGGTGGGGCCTTCATCGTGATGTCCTTGATCGGTGGTGCCATCGTGCCAACTATCCAGGGACGGGTTTCCGACCTTTCTGGTTCGATGCAGCTGTCATTCATCGTGCCAGCAATCTGCTTTGCACTGATTACCCTCTACTTCTGGACGGAACACCGCTACGAATTAGCGCACCCGGACGAAGTTGAAGAACACTAATTAATTTTCAGTTAAAAAGCCACCTGCTTGAACGGAAGCGGGTGGCTTTTACTTTTTAATGAAGAAAAATGCTAGAAGAAGACGATAATTACGATCATTGCAATGACCAGGGCAATCGTCACTCCGGTGGTCCGCAGGGGGTTACCAAACGTCTCCCGTTTGAGGCGGAAGGTGTTCTCAAGGTAAATGTAGACGATAATTAGGTAGAGCAGCCAGAGAATGTTGGGGATGAGGACAACCGGATAATTAGTAATCAGCTTGATAACTGAGAGGGTTAGCAGGATGAAGTAGGCAATCCGTGCAATGCCGAGCCAGTCGGCAACGTGCTTTTCCTTTTTGGAGTGGTTTCCTCCAATGGTAGCGATGATTAAGATCACGACCATCACTTCAGCAATTGGTTTTATCATAACAGTAATTCCTTTCTACGATGATTTTACCATTAATGCTGGGCAGTGACCAACCGGTCGTTAGACTTGAAAAAGGATTAAAAAAAGTGTAAAGTGTTTCCTGTTATCCCATTGGAAATTATTAGCGAGGTGAAAACTATGGCTGATTTTGAAATCGGTGATGTTGTTGGCTGCAAGAAGTTTGGGCCGATGGATCACGACTTCCAGGGAGTAGTGGAGAAAGTTTATAACAATTCGATCATGGTTTCGATTAATGATTTTGATCCAGCTGATAAGAGCGGCGTCAATGAGTTGAATGGCCGAGCTGTGATTCGGCAGGATGAAGCCAAGATAATCAAAGCTGTCCCACGGGAAGATAACGACGCTGACGATGCGGACGAAAGCAAGGATACCAAGAAAAAGCCAGCTAAGCGGAAAAAAACCACAAAAAAGGCTGACAAGAAAGACTAATTGGTGTATACTAACTTAGTGTTAATGATTAAGTTAGTTATGCGGGTATAGTTTAGTGGTAAAACTTAACCTTCCCAAGGTTGCGTCGCGAGTTCGATTCTCGTTACCCGCTTAGTTGAGAGTCAAGTGAATTTCACTTAGCTTTTTTTGTCGCTTGTATTTACACGAATCTTTGCTATAATAAATGACTGTAAAAGCTGGCGTG
>SKEG01001982.1_pt1 | contig 14387 bp, 12 predicted proteins | sample 4826631 | NCBI WGS metagenome assembly SKEG01 (sample SAMN11008815, study PRJNA524170) | human gut metagenome | biome: Human fecal sample; material: Feces; isolation source: fecal sample from pouch patient p26, p34, p50 | host: Homo sapiens | place: Israel: Tel-Aviv | collected 2016-11-02
ATTTCTTACATCTATAATAATCATGTCAACACTTTTATAGTTAATACTATGCAAATCAGAATTGGGCTTTATAAATTTTACATTTTGGACCGCGGTTTCATCCATTAAAACATCTTCAATTAAATTTTTCATGATATCAGATTCTAAAATAGCCAATACATTCATAAGCATTTTCCTTTCTAAGTGAATTTTGCAGCTTATTTGCTACTTGTCCTCTGAAAATATTTAACCCTACCTAATTGGAACTTCAAACATATCTCTCTAAAATATAAAATCATAGTCTGTAATAATATAAAATAAGTAGGTAAATTACAGAAAGCGCCATCTCCTGCAATTTACCTAAATCTTTAAATTTATACTTTGAAGTTTATCACCATTGGAATTTTATGTCAATAATTCCATTTTGTTATCGTTATTTGCCGCCCATCCATTCGCAACCGACATCTCTACCTAAATCGCAAGTATATAACCATTTTATAGTGTCCCCATTTTTAAGACGGTATCTACTACAACCATAGTTTGGGAACCAACCGTTAACGCTGTACATCCAACCACTTAACTCTCCACCATCGAATTCATATAAATTGTGTATTCCTTCGATATAGTTACTGTTGTAAATTGGAGTCATTTCGTATTCCATATGAATTTTGTTGTTTCGTGTTTCTCTCAATAAAACATCGAATACTGATTCATTTTTATAGAATTTAACTTTTTTTGTTTTATATATTACACCATTTGAAGGTATCATATCTCCTTTTCCATTTGAAATTGCTACTTTTCTATTTTCAGGTTTTAATAAAGTCTTGCAAGTTATAGATAATGTACAATATCCTCCGACTTTACTTTTATCAACTTCATTTCCTTTTTCATTCCATTCAACTGGTTTTGGTTTTCCTGCTGGAGTTGGATCAGTTAAATATTTATCTTTACCATTTTTATTTGGTGTTCCTTTTGATGTATCTATTCCAAGTTGTTCTTTAACTTTTTCGCTTTTTTCTGCTAATTGTTCTCTTTTACTGCTTCCAGATGAACTACTACCGCCTGATTTACTGCTAGTACTATCATTATCTTCATCTATAGCTGCTTGTTTCGGGTCGCTACCGACAATATAAAATTCGCCTTTTCTATCCTTTAAACTAAAGTTAAAAGTTGTTCCTTCTGAAGTTTCGACAGTTGCTGTAGTTATCTTTTTAAGCTTTCCATTTTCGACTTGATATATATCAGCTGCCGTACATTTTAAGTCATCTTTATATATGATTGATAGAGCTGTCTTTGCATCTAAGCTACTTTCTTCCCCAAATTTGAATCCATAAACCTTATCTGTATCTGCTTCTTTTTTAACTGTTTCTAAATCTGTGCTCGCAGGATTTACAAGTAAGTTCAAATCTCTTGGAGTATTTATATCTGTACCCATAAACATCCATTGATATGTAAAATCGTCATTTGAACCGTTAAATAACTGCATATCTCCGCTATCTTTTAATTTTTTAAATACTTCTTCCGATACAATTCCATCCTTCGGAATAGAACTGTTGTCGCCTGATGATTTGTTATCTTCTGTAACTGTTATATTACTACATCCAATTGCTGATAATGCCATTAAAAAACACATAATCAGCGGTATTATTTTCTTGGATATCTTTTTCACCCTAACTCACCCCTATGTTTTAAACAAATTTTATTATTGATAATTTCCTGTTATCAGTTATCACCTATCTCACTTCTAATATTAAGTTTTTATTTTTCATAGTATTTTTTGCTGTAGAAAGATTACTGTTGTCTGTATCACCATTTACTGTTGCAAATACTGCATCACTTATATTTAGATTTAGCATATCCCCAGATTTTGCTTCTTCTTTTAATTTAAATACTAAGTTTAGAACTACATCTTTTTTTCCTTTTTCAAATCCAGATTTATAGTATGAGTTTTTAGCTCCTGATTTATCAAGATAAATTGCATTTACAATGCCTGATTTGTTGCTAGCATCAACATCAAACGTCCATTCTGGAACAGTTTTACTATAATCTTGCATTGTACCTTTTTTTACTCCAATAAATTCTAGTTTATCTTTATCAAATTCAACACTCATACTCGCTGATGGGAAAACTCCTGAAGGCAAATATGATAATTTTACCGGAATTACTATTTCTTCCTGAGAGCCTTCACTAATTTCTTTATCATATGATAATGATAAGATTACATCTTGATTTTTATCTTCTTGTGTAGTTTTCACAGGTTCATTGTGTTTTAAATTAGAACTAATACCATAAACTACTCCAGCTACTATAAGAGTAAGTATTACGGCAATTCCTATTATTTTATTTTGTTTGCTCATAACTTACCTCCCTAGTCGTTTTGTTTTATATCTTCTTTTTGGCTATCTTTGCTACTCTTATTACTTGTATTTTCTTTATCACTTGACTTGTTATTTGAATCTTTATCGTCTTTTTTATCGCTAAAAACTTCAAAAATAGTGTAATCTTTCTTTGCAACAAAGTTATCCATTATTTGATTGATATCGCCGTTATCTATTTTAGAATCCATAGATACATTTATAGCTATTATTTGTCTTTCATCAGTTAAATCTAATTTTCCTGATAATATTGATTGAACATCTAATATATCTTGTGCATTTACTACTTTATCGTTGTTTACATCACCAAATGTAATTTCGTATTTTTCTGGATGTGTATAATCTTCTTCTTGTTGTTGATCTTTATTTTGTGAATCTGTAACATCAGTTATTACTTGGTCTGTGTTATTATCCTCTTTTTGTATTTCGTGGAATTCATAATTATCCATATTTAAAAGAGCTTCTTTTTCCACAGATGTATCAAATAATGCTATATATGTCGCACATCCACTCTTCTTAGACAATTCTTTTGAGTAATATAAATATTGTTGTTTTTTCTCAGATACTTTAAATCCAACAATTTGTTCTTTTTCTTTTTTCTCAAATTGAATTATCACACATTTTTTATTTTCTGGAATTAATCCATCTTTTTCACCACTGTATATAGTCTTTATACTTATTGTTGCACTTTTATTTTCAGTTGTAGTTACTTTCTTTCCACCAACATTTGAAGTGTATTTTTTGTTGCCTTGGTTATCCGTTTTAACATTTTTATTCCCTGTATTTCCATTTATATTACTGTTTGTGTTTCCATTATTTCTATTGCCTTGATTTGTATTTTGGTTATTGTTACCGTTATTCCCATTGTTGTTATCATTATTAGGTTTCTTTTCTAAATCAGGATTATTACCTATAGCTAAAGTTTGGCTAGCATCTGTCATATTGTATAATTTATTTTTGCCATTTATATATCTATAATAGGCATCTAATGCATACATTCCTTGGTCTGTTGCCATTGCATTAAGTCCTGTTCCAGAACCTCCACCACCGTCGTATCCTTCGTTAACGTGTGCAAATCCACCGCCTTTGCAATAAAATTGCATCATTCCATCCATAAGTGTATTTTTATTACCTTTTTTATCTGTCTTTATAAATCTTGAATCAGTATCTATATCTATTCCCAATGCTGTTAATGCAACTATAGCCTGTGCTGTACTTTCACAGTTTTCAGTTCCCCAAGAATTATATCCACCAGTTGATAATTGTTTTTTACTCATTATTTTTAACGCTCTATCAACTGCTTCTTTTACTTCTTTTTGATCCCTATAATTAGCAAGTGATTGAATCGCCATAAAAGTAATATCAGGGTCAGGATCTGTTCCACTAAGTGCCCAACCACCTGCTTTACTTGTACCTTTATGGATTTCTTTATCTAGTATAAAATCTATTATCCCTTGTCTTGTAGTTTGAACAGATGCTTTTTTGTCGATTGGAATATCGTAATTTCCTGCATCAAACGCTATAAGTGCGAAAATAGGTCCATTTATACCTTGTTTTTTTACATTGTCAAAATTTGATAAATAAGAAAGTAGATTATATCCACCTACATCAGTAACATCTTTATTTATAGCAGTAAGTGCTAATATAACCCTAGAATACTCTGTAAATTTCATTCTATGAAGTATTCCCTTCGAATCTTTGACTGTTTTTTCTACTCTTTTGTAATAATCTTCATAGTACTTCTTTGGAACTTTTATTCCACTTCTAGCTAAACTAAGTACTGTCCATTCCCCTCCTATACTAGCAACAACAGGTTTTGGTATAGTTTTATACATTAAAGCTGCTGTTTCTTGCATACTTTTGTTTAGTTTTTGTCTGCTATATGCATAAGATTCTAAACTGCTTGAAAGTGTAAATCCAAATGCTATAACAAAAGAAAGAAATATTGCGCATACCTTTTTAAACAATTTATTCACCCCTATCATAAATTTTTTTAGTAAATCACTTGCAAAATCTATATATGTATTTACTTAATTGTACAATATAATCGGTGTAAGAAAAGTCTACTTTTAAGTAGTACTACTTTCTAAAAAAAGTAGTACTACTTAATTTAAAAACGGCTTAATTTCAACATCTATAGATAAAATTTATTTTTTATTTGTGATTTATACAAAAAAAATCCTCAAACAAAATGTTGTGAGGACTTTAATATATACTAATATGCTAATATGCTTTTTAAAAAAGTAGGGAATTAATCATTAGGGGAAGTAGAATACTATTCTACTTTTCCATTTTTTCGTGAGATTTGTTTGAATTTAGTTTTTAACTATTATTTAATTAGTCGGCAAATTATATAACAGTTTTGGCGCTTTATTTTCTCAACTTCTACTTAAATTTATTAGCTAATTAATTCCCCAAAATATAAATTTATAGTAAAAGTATATCTTCTTTTCTCTTTTATTATATCATTATATAAAAATTTGGTAAGTAGAAACTTCGTAGTACTACTTTTATTACACCTGTAGTACTACTTTTGTATATTTTTATCGTTATTTGTTGATAAACTCAAGTTATATTTTTATTTGCATTTGATTTGTTTTACTGTACTAAATGAGCTGTAAATTTTTTCTCCATTTACAATTCTATACGCTCTTACTTTATAATAATATTTGCTATTTTTAACAAGTTTTTTATTTGTATAACTTAAAGTATTTCCACTAGTTACTGTTTGTACTATTGAATATTTTGCACTTGAACCTGATTTTCTATAAACTTCATATCCATTAGCTCCATAAACTTTTTTCCATGATACTTTTACAGTTTTACTTCCTGCATTTTTAACTGTTATAACTGGTTTTGAAGGAGTTTTTGCACTGCAAATAACATTAGAATATGCTCCATAGTATTTTGTTTTATTCACTGTTTTATATGCTCTTACTTTATAGTAATATACTTTTTCCTTTGATGCTTTAGTATCTTTATAACTTGATGCAGAACTGCTTAATGTTTTAACTCTTGTATATTTTCCATTTTGGCTTGTAGCTCTATAAACTGCATAATTGCTTATTCCTGGTGTTTTGCTCCAACTTAAATTTATAGATGTAGTAGTAGGTGTAGCTTTTAAATTTTTTACTTCTTGTGGACTTATTTTAAATTGAATAGTTTTACTTCCTTTATAATTTTTTATACCTTTTATAGTTACGCTAGCTTTTCCTATTTTTGTATTATTTGAATATGTAAGTGTATAATCTGTATTTTGTTTTAAAACTGTTCCCTTATATTTAATTGTTACATCTGGTTTTATACTACTTCCTGTATAAATTTGTGTTGGTATAGGTGAAATACTAGCTTCATTTATGTCTATATCCCATTTAAAATCAACTGGATTATCTGGATCCCCTGTTGCAAAAACTGCTGGTGTACTAAAAGCCACTGAAGCACTTAACAAACCTGCTAAAAATATACTTGTAAATTTTTTTGATATCTTCATATTCTTTATCTCCTTTTGATTTAAAATCTTTCTATTTAAATTCATTAAATATGTCAGTTAGAGAATAACAATATCACTTGCTATTCTCTAATTTAGATTTTATATTTATTTTTCAATTTACTATTTATCTTTTATTACATAATCTTATTTTCCATTAAGTAATTCATTTATTGATATTGAACCCTCTTCATATGGAGCATAAACAGTGTATTCATTTCCTGCTTTATCTTTATATGTTACAAAAGAACTTGCTGTCATTTGTCTGTCAAATTGAGTATGTGGAACACTTACTATAGTTCCTAAATATGTAACATAGTTTTCTTCTTTATTTTGTTCATATAAGACTTTAGCAGTTGATATAGCTACTTTAGGTGTATCTAATGTAAGAGCTTGACCTTTTTCAAGTAAGTTAGCTGGAATAATTAGAGTTCCCTTTGTTACTATTTCATCACCATCGTTATATAATTTAGTTTTAAATCTTATACCACTTTTATCATTGTTATTTACTATAGTTCTTGCTTGTGCCCCTATCATTTGAACATGAGCATATTTAGCCTTATAAGTTGTATTTTCAGTGTATTTTTGTCCTGATTTGTATTCAGTTTTTATATCGTCTACATTCTTATACCAACCTACAAAAATATATCCGTCTTTAGTTGGAGCTTCTGGAGTATAGTTTAATGCTTCATCTTCTGAAACTGTTTTAACTACTGCTTCTTGACCATTATCAGAATCAAATGTTATATTTACATCTGCTGATTTCTTAGTGTTTTCAATTGCTATAATATGACTTGAATCATTTTTATAGTATATAGTTCCATTAGAATCACATATCGGACTTGCTATACAATATTGTTGTATATCACTTGGTACATCAAATAATTCGCTTACTTTTGCTTCTGTTTGTCCAGGTGCGTCTTCTATTACTGCAATTCCTCCTGGAAGTTCGTTATATGTAACATAGATATATACTTTTCCTTCTGATTTTTCATATGCTGTAGATAGTAATGGTGATGCTTGTGGATATCCTTTTAGTGGAACTTCATATATAGTTTTTAATGTAGTTGCATCTGCTACTATCATTTTTCCTCCACCATTTAAAACACCAGTACCATAATAAACTCTACCATTATGAACAATTGGAGTACTTGTACATTGAACTTGCTTTTCATTTCTTAATAAACTACTCTTATCAAAAGTACCATTGCTGTTTAATTTCATAGAGTATAAATATCCAGCTTTAGTTGTAAAGAATATTTTGCCTGAAGTTTTATCATATGCTATTGAAGAACGTTGATCTCCTACAACATCTATAGAGTCAACTACATCACCAGTTTTTTTGTTTAAACTATAAACATGACCAGTTCCTTCAGAACCACCATCACCGTCATCAGTACCTACTACAACAGTGCTTCCACCAACATAAGCTCCTGCCCAATAAAATCCACCTTTTTGAGTGAATTTCCAAGATGCGTATTTAGTTTCATTTGTTTTAGTTGTATCTTCATCTGTTATTGAAAAACAAGCAAATTGAGCATCTTTTGTTTCGCTTTCCCAGAATCCTAAATAGATATATCCATCACTATATGCTATTGGAGATAATGCTTGTGATGAACTGCTTCCTATTTGTTCACTTGTCCAAAGTGGTTCTAATGTTTTTGCACTAAATGCTTGAACTAATCCACCATTTAGAGGAACTATTATCATTCCCTCTGCATAAATTGGCGGTGTATATCCAAAGCTTGGTTTTCCTGCCATAGTTGCTTTTTTAATTGTATGACCATCTACCTTGCTTAATTTATATAAGTTATTCCCTGCCATAGTTATTATAGAATCATCAGCTTCTATCATTACACTTGCTGCATCAGTCCATGAAGTTGTTCCAGATGGGCTTACTTTCCATTTAAGATTTGCTTCTGAAGCATTTCTTGGAGTTTTTGTATTTGTTATACCCATATTTTCATCACTATTTCTGAAGTTTGTCCATTGTGATGCAACTTGTTCTAATGAATTTGCTGCTGCTTTTTCTAAGTTTATATCTACAGTTTGTTCCCCAGATTTAAGTGTTATATCTTGTTTTTTAGTTACATAGCCGAATTTTGTAACTATTAAGCTATAAGTTTTTCCAGAAAGTAATTCAGTATATTTTCCATTTCCGCTGACTTCTTTTCCTTCTGGGTTTATTAATCTTATAATCGCATCTTTTGGATTACAATTTATATTTAAAGATGCTTCTTGAACTTGATTTACATTTACCTTATATGTAGTTGCTCCTAAACCTGCATTCCCTGCTATTTTTACTTCTATCGGTGTTGTTTGACCAGTTAAATCAACACTAACACCCTCATCAGTAAGTGTTTTTCCATTTACAGTTATATTATTATATTTGCTAGTCATTTCTGCTGCCGCTTTTACTAAAACTGAATTTGTATTAGATGCAGTAGCTTCATATGTATATTGGTCTTTTTTAAATTCAGGGCTTAAATTTAATTCTTTTTTATTTGCTAAAACTTCTATACTTCCTAGTCTAGCACTTCTTATTGCTGTTATTGTATATGTCTTATTTTCTTTTCCATCAGGAGAAGTTACGGTTATTTTTATTACGTTTTTACCGTATTTTAATTTTAAAACTGCTCCTGCTGATGTAGCCTTCTTTTCAACCCCATCGGCATTAGTATAAGTAATTTTAATTGTTGAACCGTCAGTTTCAGCATATGCTTTAATTGTTAAACTATTATATGTACCTTCTTCTATCGTGTAGTCTAATACATCTGGACTGAACACTGGTGATAATGTTTTGCCATTAACACTTAATGAATCCAAGTTACATTTACTGCTTGTTGCACGCGATGCAGCCTGTTCTACTATTGCACTTGCATTCTTTGACGAATTTTCTGCTGCTACTATTAGCAAAGGATTTGCTAATGATAGGGCCATAGCACAAGTCGTTACCAAACTTAATGCTTTCTTTGGTGCTTTCTTCATAATTTTTCCTCCCACCTTTTATATAAAAGTAAATTACTACAGAAAAAGCAACATTTTTGCAATTTCTGCCATTTATTTAATTGTACCTTATATTAAGTGTCGAAAAAGTATGATTTAAGTGCTATGCAAAGTAGTACTACTAGTATTACTACTATCTTTCTAAAAAAAATTAGTGCTTTATTTTGTATCCATATTAGGGAAATTTATACTTCCCCATTTTTTATTACTCCAGCCAAATGATATCATTTTTCCATTAATTATATTAAATGAAAAAGCATCTTCTACTACATCTAATACCTTTGGAATTCCCTGAGTTGTCCCACTAAATAAAAATAATTTTGTTGAATATCTTCCTTGTTGTAGCCCTTTTGCATCGAATACTAAGTTGTATGATTTTTTACCTCCTTTTTTGATATCTCCTAAATTATTTGATATTGTAGTTCCAACAGGTATGTAGTTGTAATTTATCGTCATTCTTACAAATACATCTTCAACATTTTCTAATGCTTTACAACTTAATGTAAATCTTAACTTATCACCTTCATCGAATATAAATCCCAATTTATCATTTGAGCTCACACTTTCAATTAAAACAGATGGGGCAAATCTCTTCGGACGTTTATTTTCTTTCAATGAGATAAAAGATTGATTTTTTGAAAAATCATCATAATACATTTGAATAGCTTTTTCTACAGAACCATCATATTTTAATGTGCCTTCTTCTAAAAATATACATCTATTACACATATCGCTTATTGTACTCATATTGTGGCTGACATATAGTATTGTCTTACCTTGATTTTTGGCCAAATCCTTCATCTTGTCTAAACATTTCTTTTGGAACTTCATATCCCCAACTGCTAAAACTTCATCCATTATAAGTATTTCTGAATTTAGATGGGCAGCTACTGAAAATGCAAGTTTTACATACATTCCAGATGAATATCTTTTTACTGGTGTATCGATAAATTCTTCTATTTCTGCAAACTTTACTATTTCATCAAATTTTTGGTCAACTTCGGATTTTTTCATCCCCAATATTGCCCCATTTAGATAGACATTTTCCCTTCCTGTAAGCTCTCTGTGAAATCCTGTTCCAACTTCAAGCATGCTAGAAATCTTTCCTTTTATATAGATATCTCCCTTTGTCGGCGATGTTATCTGAGATAAAAGTTTTAGCAAAGTCGACTTTCCTGCTCCATTTCTGCCTATAATTCCAAGGATTTCACCTTCATAAACTTCAAAATTCAATCCTTTTAATGCCCAAAACTCACCATTGACTGCTTTCTTTGCCCCAATTTTAGAATTTGGATCCTCTTTATTTAGCTTTAAGGCTATATAACTTTGCAATGCTTGTTGAAGTGTCTTCGCCCCTATTACTCCGAGTTTATATCGTTTATGTAAATTTTCAACTTTGATAACTGTATTTTTCATATCAGTACCCCTTTAAACTGTGTCTATAAAATCTTTTTCTACTTTTTTAAATAAAAAAAGACCAATACAACCTATAATTATGGTTTCTAAAATACTTATAACTAAAAATGTCGTTGGTATGCTTCCACAACCTAAAAACAAATACCTAAATGTCTCTGCAATTGGAGCCATCGGGTTTAGCATAAGTAAAGTTTGTAATTTTCCATGTATTTGAGATGCTGGATAAACTATTGGAGTTGCATACATCCAAAGTTGTAGTCCAAAACTAATTAATACATTTAAATCTCTATATTTTGTAGTTAAAGACGAAATTATTATCCCAACCCCAAATGCAAGCATAGCAGTTTGCAAAATTAAAAGTGGGAAAAATACTACTTTTATATCTATTGATATAGGCGCTCCCTTGTGAATAAAAATTGCTATAAACAATATAAAAACGACTAATTGAACTGTAAAATCTATTAATTTAGTAAAGATAACTGATATCGGTGGAACCAATCTAGGAAAATACACCTTTCCGAAAATAGCTGCATTAGTCAAAAAAGTAGAGGATATCTGGCTTAAACAAGATGAAAAATAGACCCAAATTATATTGCCCGCCATATAAAATATAAACTGTGGCACAGAATCTGTAGGTATACTCGCAATGTATCCAAATATAATTGTAAACATGGTCGTTGTTAAAAGCGGATTTATCACTATCCACAACGGTCCCAATATAGTTTGTTTATACATTGTAGTAAAGTTTTTCTTTGTTAAAAGAAATATTAAATCCTTATACTCCAATATTTCCTTTAAATTTAATTTGAAAAAACTCTCCTCAGATTTTATAATTTTCGTCCAATCTTGCTTATTCTCCATTATATCCTCCACCGTAATAATGTCTGTATGTCATACACATTTGCATAAAAATACAAACACCACTTTTATCAAATGCTTGTCTTATTTTATTTATTTCCATCCATCGGTCCAACCATCGCCATCTTCATCTTTTATTGAACTTGAATTATTTTTGTCTTTTGATGAATCCTTTTTAGTTGATGTTTTTTTGTCTGAAGACTTTTTATCTGCACTTGATTTTGATGAATCTTTTGTGTTTTTATCAGATTTGTTGCTAGTATCATCTCCCCAAGCAGAATTATAATCTACAGCATTATCTTCATCTTTTGAATCAGATTTATTAGTAACCTGTTGTTTATCATTTGCTTTATTGCTTGAACTTGAGTCTTTATCCTTTGAATCTGAACTTGAATCTGATTTGTCTTTGTTTTCTGAATTTGAATTGTCACTTGATTCACTTGTAGTTTTATCATTTGAATTGTCTTGAGATGATGATTGTTCAGTATTATTTTTGCTTGTTTGTTGATCCTTTGAGAATAGACTACATCCTGCAAGAGACATACTTAGAACAAGTGCCATTAATAATATACTTATTTTTTTCATTTTTTCCCCCTTTGATTTTTGTGGAGTTTATAAATAACTTACGTTGATTATATAAATCCCATCTTAATAATACTTAGTTCAAATTTTTACTAGTGCCATGGCTTATCTGGATCGATAATCCAACCTTCACTATCTATATATGCAATATTTTCTTCTACTTCAAATTCCACTACTTCCACTTCTGGTTCTATAAATTCTTTTTTCATAATAAACCTCCATATTAATTATTTATATTATCCCCTAGACATAGTTGTATAGGACAATTTTGCAGCTTCATTACTGATATTACATCCTAATTTATAAATTTTAACTTTATTAAATATTTTGTCTATCATATTTAATAATAACTCCATATGTTCTTTATCTGTAGGTTTATAACTTTGTGTTAAAAAAAGTGATACTGCTTCTGATTTTGTAGCTTGTCTTATCCAGTTATCATCACTTCTACAAATAAATGTAATTCCTTTTAGCTTAAATTTATCATTAGTACTCAAATCATTCTTTCCACTCCAAGGTGTTCCATAAACATAAAATTCCCCATTGATTTCTCTTATACATGGCTTATCATCATTTATTATAACAGCCCTATCCTTAAAATGGTCTAACCATAAAGATGTATGTGTAGATTTTCCTGTTCCACTATGAGCGGAAAATAAGTAAGCATTTCCATCAACTGCAATAGCTGATGAATGTAAGACACATCCATTATGCTCCAATATTTTATACGAAAATCCTGTATTATAAAGGCCATGTATATAATCGTCTATGCTAAACTTTTTTTCCGAGTAACCTCTTTTTTCCAAGTGGGATTTATACCATTCCGGAAAATTTTCCTTATTTTGTCTAAGTTTTATATCTGGCTCCCCATCATAATCATATAAATATTTCTTGCCTCTTTGCTCTGTCTTCGTACCGCCATTTTCTATAAATACATTCAAATCCGCAATTTTATATTTTCCCATAATAACTCCTCTTACTATTTTATTTATATTATGCAAGCCACTCTAAAAGAGTAGCTCGCAATAATATTTAATTTTTTAGTACAACTAATTTAGATTAATCCCACCATCCTGGATTTGGTTCAACTGGATTTTCAACATCTCCTGAAGTTGCTATTCCTTCAGTTTCAGAAACTTCAAATTCCACTACTTCTACTTCTGGTTCGAAAAATTCTCTTTTCATAATAAACCTCCCTCAAAAATATTTATATCACATGAATTATTAAAGAGTTATACATCCTATTTCATCTAATTTTGAAATAAAATTATCTATAGATTGGCTAGCCCTTTTATAATCCACATCATATTCCTGTGTTAATTTTTTTATCAGCTCTTCTTTTGTTGTCTCATTTTCTAGCTGTCTCCATAAGAATGTAGCTGTTTCATTTAAATTAATCATTGAATTCATATCTTCTGCTGTATCCCCTGTTGCAACAACAATACTTAAGCCTGCTACCTCTTTCATATAAAAATCATCTTTTATCTTCAATCTAAACTCCCCCTATTTTTCCTATACCTTAATTTTAGTTTTTTCTACAAAGTTTGTCAGTATGATATTAGTAGTACTACTTTTCTTACTCTAGTAGTACTACTTTTGAAGTTTTTTATCATAATACCTATTATTCTTCGATATTTTGTCTATTAATATATTATTATGACTGTTATTAATAAAGTCGTTTATTTCCGATTAATTCTCATTTAGTTTATTCTAATACAAGTTATAGACCTAGTTTATTCATTGTTTCATTTTGTTCTTTGATTTTATTCTCACTATTTAATACAGAACCCAAATACCCTAGGCTCCCAAACCCTCTAGATTTCAGTTGATAAAATCCTCTATAAATCCACGCAAAGCCAATTAAATATTTTTTATCTCTTAAAAATGAATACTGCTTTGACTTTATAAGTTCTTCATAAGATGGAAATAACATTTGTTTCAATATTTTTGTCTTAACTAAGTTACTTTTTTTATTAGTTTTTGCAATATCATTTCTTATCTGTGCGATTCTAAAATTAGAATTATAAAATCCAAAAGTTCCACCAGTTAAAATTGTTTCACTTAATTTATTATAAAAATCTTCTTCTATCTCATATTCAAAATCTAAATTTGTATCAAACCATTTATTACAAAGAATCAATATATTTTGTGTGAGCAATCTTAAATCAACCTTGTCCATTTCAACCCATATATAATCCCAATCTAGTTCTTTGCCAAATTTGTTAATATACATGGCTATGTCCATTATCATTCTAACCCCGCAGCCACAACCGTAAAAATGCTTTGCTATATGCACTAACAGATATATTAAATGATAGTTTTTATTTAATGTATAAGAATAATCTCCTTTTAAAGACACTGTATACTCCCATGGATTTGAGAAGTATTTTTTAAAATCTATATCTTGTTTTATTTCTTGTTCTACTAAAGTTGTATGAACTTCTATATAAGAAAACTTTTTTTTATATGTCCAAACATCATCACATTGTCTTTCATTTTCATACCCCAAATACTTCATTATTTTATATACTTTTTCTCTATCACTTAAATCTATAAAAATATCGATATCAGACATACTTCTATATTCTCGTGACGGATAGTATTTTTTAAGAATATATCCTTTTATTACTATATGTTTTATTTTTTCTTCATTAAATACATCAATTAATTTGTCTGCATTTTGA
>SKEG01001986.1_pt1 | contig 14357 bp, 10 predicted proteins | sample 4826631 | NCBI WGS metagenome assembly SKEG01 (sample SAMN11008815, study PRJNA524170) | human gut metagenome | biome: Human fecal sample; material: Feces; isolation source: fecal sample from pouch patient p26, p34, p50 | host: Homo sapiens | place: Israel: Tel-Aviv | collected 2016-11-02
ATCCAATGGTTCGGCAACTCTGCGGCAATTAAAATTGTATCGATAATAAAATGAGGCACCTCGCCAAACAGCGAGATGCCTCATTTTTTGTGCTATTTTTCAAGACGTGTCAATATGGTGTGCTTACAATAAAAGCCAAACCATTCATTGATTTAATAGTGCATCACGGGGAGCATTAGCCAAATACCCATGGAAGAATGAGCTGACCGTCAGTTTGTGAAGAAATTCAAGTTTGACAAGCTGTCAGCCCGGAAACTACCTACTATTCCTTGGTTTTTCGCGGAAAGTAGGTAATGAGATTTTTGTCATACGTATTATGCAAAATTATTTGCATAATACGTGGTGATCACTATTTCTTTCCCGGTGCGAGCCGTTTGACGTTAATTACGAGATTTTAAGCTTGCAATGAGTCAATCTTTATGATCAAAAAAAGCCTGCCCTCGATTTGGAAGGCAGGTTTTTGAATTTCACCGTCTCTGATTATGGCAATCATTAGTGGCAAATATTTTTTTGAATAAAGGTACCAGATTTTGCACTGGTATGGATGTTTTCCAGTACTCGCTACTTTTTCGTCCTATGATTAAAGTTACTTAGCCGCCAATTAAGTATCTTTAAATTTCAACAGTCTCATCCAACTTGTCAACTGATTCTGGAACTTCTTGACGCCGACCCCAACCTGTCAAAACCGCAACTAAGAATGTCAAAAATAGACAAAAGGCGTAGATCGTGCCGCCTGCAACAATAACCGGTGAAAGCTTAGTCATTGCTGAGCCGATAAAGACAAACACACTCATAAACGGAATGATAGCTGGTAAACTATTGGCAGTCCCATCTAAAAGGTTTGCGCGTCGATATGGATGAATGTTACGCGCATGGCCAATTTTATTGACAATTGGTCCTGCCGTTAAGATTGACGCACTGGTCACACCGCCAAACATAATCGTAATCAGCGAGATTCCGAGCATTGCAATTAATTCGGTTCCACGAGCTGTCTTACCATATCGACTGGCAAGAATTCGATCAGCCAGGTAGTCAAGCATGCCAGCCCGCATCAGTACACCCATAATGCCAAACACCGAGATTACCAGTGCAACGGTTGGCAGAATATTATTGATCCCGTCTACCAAAAAGCCAGTTACCTCATTTTTACTAGGATGGTTGGCAAATACATCAGAAAATCTAAACAGCTTAAAAAGCAATCCAGTAATCGTTCCCAGCGTCAATCCGGTCAAAATTCCCGCATAGATGTTGCGAGTCCTTACCGAAACGATCAGCATAACTACAACCGGTACTAGCATAATCAATGGTGCTGGTGAGGAGGCAGCTGATATCTTCCCGCCTTGGTATGTTCCGCCGATTCCGCCAATAATTGCATAGATTATCAGTGTAATACTGCTGGCCACCAGTGAGTACTTCAAACGGCTGTTTACGACTCCTCCAATATCGGCTGGCCGCCCATCATTAAACTGCTGTGTTGAAGAAGATGCAATCGTAGTATCTGAAATTGGCGCTAGATTATCACCAAAAATAGCTCCCGAAACAATGCTGCCTGCCATCATCATCGAATTTGCACCTAGCAAAACACCAGCTGGGTAAAAAATAGGAAAGGCAATAAACATTGTACCAATTGAAGAACCTGTTGCCGTTGATACAATGCAGGTTGCAACAAAAGTGAAGGCAACAAAAAGTGCGCCGTGAATGCCAGTTGCATTAGCCAGCCATACAAATCCATTTGACAAGCCGCAAAGTTTGATCAAAGCACTAAACATCCCGACCATCAGCAAAATAACGACAACCGAGATGGAAGTAATTGAGCTGATTCCTTCAATTGCCGCCTCCCAAAACTGCTGATAGCTTTTACAAAAGATGCCACCAATCAATAAAGCTAAAAAACCGCCGACTGCCAATGCTTCCATATTAAAGGCCCGACAGATCACAAACAGATAAATACAGCTAAACGTGTAGATTGCTACTGGGATTAATGACATAAACATGCCACCACGAAATTGCAGCGTTGATTTTTGATTCATTTAACTGCCTCCTTTTTAGTGGTCTAAATCGGTCAGAATAATTCCTTGGTAACGTGGCGAGGTCCGTTCAAGTTCATAGCACTCACCAGCTGGCGTCGGATATTGAGCAATAAACTCTCGGATGGCCTGCATTTCATCAGCCGACAACTCAAATTCCAGAGTCCGCAGATTGTCAGCAACATGTCTTGAACTGCGGGTGCCAATCATGACGGCGCCGACCCCAGGCTGATTCAAAATATATTGGGTCACGACATTAGCAATTGATACCTGATGCGTCGCCGCAATTTCTTTAAGCAGCGGCAATAGTTTCTGCAAACCATCCCACCCTAGCGAATCCTCGATAATCTGCATATATTTGACTTGAGAGCGTGTCTCTGGCCGATCGTATTCTTTTCCTAGGTATTTCTCGGATAAAAAACCACCAGCCAGTGTTCCATAGGCAAATGTATAAATATTGTGGGCAGCGCTATACTTAAGCAGCGATCTTTCCGGACGCCGGTCAAACAGCGAGTACTGGGCCTGATTTGAGACAACGTTGATACCGGCGTCGACCATCTGCTTCAGCCGTTCCGTATCCATGTTGCACATGCCAATATTGCGAATTTTTCCTTTTTTCTGCAGTCTTGCCAATTCAAACGCTGTATCCATCATGCCGGCAACGTTAAAGTCCCACCAATGAAACTGCACCAGATCAATCGCCTCACGATGCATTCTCTGCAATGATCGGTCAATGATTCGTTCAACATATTTACGATCAACCTTGCTCAGCATGCTTTTATCCGGTACGAACTTGGTATGAACTTGAATATCCTCTTCTTGATAATGACCGGTTGCTTTTAATTCATTTACAAAACGACCAATAATTTCTTCAACGCCTGTATAGATATCAGCACAGTCGAAAGTTGTAAAGCCATGCTCAACCAATTCGTGAAACCCTTGCAATGCATCATCAACATCGGTTTTTCCTTGCAGGTTATGCTCGGCCGACAGCTGCCAACAGCCATTAATGACTCGATTGAACGTGTAGCCATTTGCCAATCTGATTTTTTGCTGCATATTAATCTTCCTTTCTTTTGGTTTCGGTCAGTGGAACTACAGTAGTCTTGTTATGATACTGTTTTCGCTTGCCAATCCGCTTGATTTCAAAAAGTGCCTTGCAGTTTGGATCTGGACATGCGATCAAGGTGTCTGACAACATCCAGTCATTGGCATTTAAAACCCGTTGCTTGGCTGGCAACAATGGCAACAGTGCACTTAGTGAGTACATCGAAAATGAATGCGTCTGAGGAAATACCAGATTCTCACCTTCCACCAGAAAATAATCGCCTAATTGATGGCTACAGACAAAGTCAGTTGGATTACCCACTACGGTAACCTTCAAATCATAAAGCTCAAACGAATCATCCATAAAAACCTCCTAAAATTAAAAAACGACAGTCAAAACGACTGCCGGAACAAAATCAAGATGCATCCTGTGGTACCACCCCGGGTTGACATTTTTAATGCCCACTCATCGCATACATACATACGCTAGACTTTGATCACAGAGGTCTTTACTCCGGCGCCGCTACTGATGTCATCACTTTCACGTTGCCCTCGGAAACCCATTCACCAATTTTAGTGCTGCCATTATCTCACCCAACAATGACTCTCTGAAACACCTTTAAAAGGCTACTCTCTTTCCTCAACGGTTTAAATTATTTTTAAAGAATGATAATAAAATAATGAACTTATGTCAACAAAAATTAAAATAATTTAATTACAAAGATCAGCTATAGTTACCTTGCACTGCTGATTTCACTTAAATTTACTCAACAAATTAATTTACTTTTTTAATTAAAATATAATTTAAAACGACATACTAATCAGTTAAGCAGTTAAACAATTCTAACGCCAAACAAAAACCGAGATACAGTCAAGATCATCCCTTCTGTATCTCGGTTTTACGGTTTCGCCATTTCACACATTGATCATTGGCATTTTACATTTCAAATTAGCTCAGTCCTGTTCTGCTGACTCTGAGAAAGTGATACTGAGGTTAGGAAGTTCGTCCGCAAATAAGACTGATCCAATCAGAATGCAAATATCACCATCACCAATCTGCTGCCCACAATGCCAAACCGCTTGTTAATAGCAGTTGAAAAACTAAATTCAGCACGGCGCTGATTGATTACAGCAGTTGAATACCGGCTTTTTCACACTTTTCGCGCATGTCTTCCGGCCAGATGCTTGCCTGAACCTCGCCAACGTGTGCCTTGCCCAACAGCAGCATGCACAGCCGCGACTGACCAATCCCGCCACCAATCGTGTATGGCAGTTCATGGTTCAACAGCATCTTGTGGAATGGCAGTTCGGCACGAGCTTCTTCGCCGGCTTCCTTAAGCTGGTAGCGCATTGCATCTTCATCAACCCGAATCCCCATGCTGGATACTTCCAACTTGCAGTCAAGCGGTTCATACCAGAAGATAATGTCGCCGTTCAAAGACCAGTCATCATAATCAGGGGCGCGGCCATCATGTGGCTTGCCGGAACGACGCAGTTTGTCACCGATCTTCATGACAAAGACACAGCCGAGTTCCTTGGCAATGCGATCTTCACGTTCCATTGGCGTCAGATCTGGCCAGCGATCCTCCAATTCCTGCGTCGTAACGAAGTGGATCTCGTCTGGCAGATGGTGAACGGCTTGCGGGAACTTGTACCAGACTTCATGTTCCATGTGCTTGATAACCTTAAAGATTTTTTTAACCGTGGCCTTTAAGGTTTCTTCGGTTCGTTCTTCTTTAGCGATCACCTTTTCCCAGTCCCATTGGTCAACGTAAATGGAGTGGAAGTTGTCCAGATCTTCGTCTTTGCGGATGGCGTTCATGTTGGTGTAGAGGCCTTCATGCATCCCAAAGCCGTACTTCTTTAAGGCATAGCGTTTCCACTTAGCCAGCGAGTGCACGACTTCAATCGTTTCGCCTGGCAGTTCCTTCATCGTGAATGAAACCGGCTGTTCAACCCCGTTCAGGTTATCGTTCAAACCAGTTTTCTTTTCAACGAACATTGGCGCACTCATCCGCTGCAGATTCAATTCACGACCAATCTCATCTTGGAAGATTTCACGAATGTAGCGAATAGCGGCTTCGGTCTCACGGACTGACAGCTTTGGATCGTAGTGTTCTGGAATAATCAGACTCATAATAAAAATCTCCTTGAAACTTAGACTTGAGGGCAAAATAAAAAGCCTTTTGTCCCCGTAGTTTCATGGGACGAAAGGCTTTATTCCGCGGTGCCACCCAAGTTGTCCAGAGATATCCAGACCGCTTTGATCAGAGCACAAACATGCTCCATCGACTGTAACGTGTCGAAAACGTCTGAGCCTACTTTGGACGCATCCATTTGGGTCAGCAACGCGGGGAAGTGTTTTTCGCTGTATCAGGGTCGGCCAAGTTCCCATTATCCTTGGCTCACTTTACGAATGAAAACAGCTACTCGTCTTTCTCATGGTTTTTCAAAACTGTTTGATTGTTTTTATTTTAATCCATTCTTAGTTTTTTGCAAGCAGTTTTTTAATTTTTTAATGGTTTTGATTAAAAATTGGCAGTTGCCTACTTCCAAAACATCATCATAATCATCAGCACGACGGCAATGATCACGACCAGATTCATAAAGAAGCGCGGCAGGCCTGAATGGTGATGACCTCTTTCATAAGCCTTCGCCTGTTCTTCTTGAATTTTTTTGAGCCGCTTGTTGGCATGTTGCTCGACGACATTGTCAAGTGAATCATCGGGCCCATGGTGATTGATTCTGTGTGTTGCCATCTAAAATCAGCTCCCTAATCATTTTGATTTTCAAATGATAGTCTAAACGAAATATACAACGACTTCACCATCTTCGTTCAAGGCTACCGTGCTTAACAAAAGATTGCGAATTGCTTCTTGAGTAACCGCATCAATCATTTGTTTGAAACGATCATACGCTTTTTCATGATACACCGCCATTGGATTGCGCTGCAGCAACGTCCAAGGCTGAACCAGCGTTTTTAGATAGCCAAGATAGGCCACCTGGTCAACCCAGCAGTCATCCATTGCCTTAAGCAGTGCCGAACGATAAAACTGATCAATCTGCTTGGGATCAGCAATTGAATCTTCAATCTGATCTAAAATCTCATTGGTCCGGCGCATTAGATAGCTTTTGACGGCTGCCAGATTCTGATAGTTTAAATCAGCAGGAATCTGAGCATCATCATAAGTTATCCAATGATTAACCATTGCCTTTAGATGACCATAATCCCAGCTTGAACGCTTGCTTAAAATCACGTCAAAACTGTGTTCCATCCAGTTAAGCGCGGTCTTGCGATAGTCATCAGCGTTCATGATGGCATCCCGCGATTCATAAAAGGCCATTCGCTCCAAGCGCATACTGTTCTCATAACTGTACATTCGCGCGCGGGTCTGCCGCTGACTGACCATGACCTTATCGCGTAAAAGCAGCAGCGACAGCAAAATACGAGGGTTGTGCAGACGCTGTGGCCTGGTCTGCGGGTTAAAATGCTTGATATGACGCCGATAGTATTTGCGAATCACGGGACTGCTGTTTTGCGAAACAAAATTGTCTTCCAGCGAAATGAAAAACCAGCTGTCGCCAGGATCTCCTTGGCGGCCGGCTCGCCCCTGCAATTGTTCGGCAACGCGCGGATCAAGCATTTCAGTACCAATTACGGCCAGACCACCCAATTTGGCAACGCCTGGGCCAAGCTTAATGTCGGTACCGCGCCCCGCCATGTTGGTTGACACGGTTACGGCATTTTTTTGTCCAGCGTTTTTAATAATTGCGGCTTCGTTGGCTTCGTTACGGGCATTCAGCAGGTTATGCGGAATCCCACGGTTGAGCAGAATCTCAGAAACGATTTCCGAGTTTTCAACCGAACCGGCAATCAGCAAAATCGGCCGACCTTTTTGATGCAGCTTTTCGGCCAGCTTGATCGCTTCAATCAGTTTTTCACTGGTCGTAAGATAGACGCGTGGCTGATGGTCTTTGCGAATATTTTTGCGGTGTCGCGGAATCTGGACGACTTTCATCTTATAGACGTCAATAAATTCATCGGCAGCAATGCGCGCGGTCCCTGTCATTCCAGCAACGTTGTTAAACAGCCGAAACAGGCCTTGATAGGTAATGGAAGCGACGGCTTGCCGATTATCAGAAATCTTGACGCCCTCTTTTTGTTCAACGGCCTGCTGAATCCCAGTATTGACCTTCATTCCGCGCATCAAGCGGCCATTGGCTTCGTCCAGCAAGACCACCTCGCCATCCTCAACCAGATAGTTGTGCCCACGCTGCTGAACAAAATGCGCGCTGATATGCCGATACAATTCACGATGCTGTTCATTGAACAGATCGTCAATTCTGAACCATTGCTGTGCTTTTAAAACACCTTGATGCGTCAGCCAAGCTGATTTATGGTTCCGGCTGCGGCGATAATCGGTTCCTGATTCCAAGCTGCGCACGAAGTCGTCAGTCAAGCGATAAAGATTTGACTGCAGTTCTGGCTTGCTGGCAACCACCATTGGCGAATTAGCTCCATCTAAAAACACCGCGTCGGCCTCATCAACGATCGCATAGTTATAAGGACGCAGATACTGATCTTCAGGCCGCGAAGCCAGATTATTGAACAGATAGTCAAACGCCAGTGTGCTGCCGGTCGTGTACAAAACATCGGCTTGATACCACTTTCGCTTATCGGCAACAGTAGCCTGATTACCCGATTCATCATCAGGATCAAAACCTAGGCTGCAGGTCAATCCCAACCATTCATACAGCACGCTTAATTCTTCTTGATCGCGCTGAGCCAGATAGCGACTGGGCGTAACCAAGATTGCTCCTTTACCAGTCAAACCGTTTAAATAAAGAGGCAGCACCGCGGTCAGCGTCTTGCCTTCACCGGTCTTCATTTCAGCAATCCAGCCATGATGAAGAACGATGGCCCCAATTACTTGAACGTCATAAGGATACATCCCCAAAACGCGTTTAGCTGCCTCACGCGCGGTCGCAAACGCCATTGGCAGCAGACTGTTTAAGGATTTGCCATCTCTTAGCATCTTGCGCATCCTTGGCGTCTGGGCCTGCAGTTCTTCATCACTCATTGCCCGCATCGTTGACGCCAAGGCATTCACTTTGGTCAAGATATGCCTGGCGCGCTGCAGTTCAAATGAAAATGCCGTCGTTCTCACCTCTTTAATTCATCTTTAATCTGGTTCAGCGTCTCTTGAATTGGTACTAATTCCAAGTGCTTAAAGAAATGGCCCTCACTGCCGGTCATTTCATAATTGCTCAGTCGATAGTCAGTCAGCATAACATCCGCATCAATCAGCCAGCCTCGCCAATAAGGACTTTTCTTAACCAATTTGCGTACGACTGGATTTAAGCGGTGAGCCGTACTGATAAAGTTTATGCGACGTTCTTTTAGATTTTCAAAATAAGTCAGCAGCTCACTGTCAACCTGATCGATCTCCTGCCAGGCAACCATCATCAGTGAAAGGTTCGGTACGTCATGACTCTTATCGATCTCTTCACTTGGAATCATTGCCGTTCTAAGCGAGCGCAGCAACATAATGTTGACTGGCTGTTCGGCATCGATTTTTTTAGGCGTATAAAACATCAGATTGCCGGTCTGTTCAGTAAAGGCATGCGTCAGTTCCAGCCGCCAAAAGGTAATTGAACGACAGCCGCCATTAATCAGCTGCACCTCATAGCGGGTCGCCGCGTACGGATAGGTAAAGTTGAGCTGATAGCCATGCGTGATTTTCTGGTCGATGATCTTGCCTTGAATGTCATAAAAAATGATTCGCAGCATTACCGAATCAGCCGGTTTGGCAATATACTTGGCCTTGATGCGATACTCAACCCCGCCACGCAGAATCGGCAGCTGGGGCACAAAACGGCTGGCTTGATAGTTAACCGTTGAATACCAAGTAATCATTGCCCGTCTTGGTGCCATCCACTCGTTTTCAAAATGGATCACTTGATTGTCGTAGGCATCGATCCGTGAGCCATAACGATAGGTGGTGTCATTTTGTGGCAGCCAGTAGATATAGTTGATAATTCGCATCGGCTCACCTCCCAAAATCATGTTGCAGAATCTGACGATAGCGCATCAAAAACCATTGCATCATTCCCGCGCTGTCATCATTGTGACGTCCAGGCAGACTATAGCTGTTCAAGCGATTGGCCCGAGTCAGCAAATGGCGGCTTAGATCAGCAAAAGCCGTGGGATCATAATCATCGTTTTCCATATAGGCAATGCTGAAATTCGTTTTGGCCAGGTCCTGCTGATCCATCAGCCGCAAAAGCATCTCATCATCAACAATTTGACCATCTGCCTCAATGGCGCGCTTAATATCAAATGCCGTCTCAAATTCATCGGGACGGTCCAGACGACTGCGTGTAGCAATTGAATCCAGATGCACCAATGGCTTAGCCGCAATCACCTCATGCACGCCCATCAAAGCGCCAAACTTAAGCGCACCATACGTTCCCATTGAGATTCCCGATAGAATCAGCTGCTGACGCGTAAAGCCCAGTTTCTGCAGATACTGATCGATTACTTTAGGGATGGCCTGATTAAAATACTCGCCTGTATAAAACTGACCACCTTCCAGCCGGGAATCGGTAATCAGCAGATATGGCGCATTTAAGCGACGCATCATGAAATATCCTTCGAAGCTTTTTTTGGAGTGATAGCCGGCAAAGTATACGCATAGCGGCGGTTTAAGATCGCCAGGATTAAAGTAATGGGCCAGTTCTTCTCTCGTCTTGGGATCGACTAAGCTCTGTCCCCCATTCAGATAGGTCCCCAAGCCATAGCGCGTCCACCGATACTCTACGTTGCCCAGACTTAATTGACCATAGCCGCGGACATAGACGGCCATCGTGATGTATTGATGACCATTGAAAATTTTGGTGTTAACGATTTGCGGACTCTTGAGTTGTTCTTCGGTAAATTCAAAAACGCGTCGTTTCTCACCATAAACAACGGCAAATCGATATTTCAGCTCCACATCGGCATCTTTTTGAAACTGGGGCCAAACCTCCAATTGACGACCCGGATCAACGTAGATATTCTTACGTGAACTGGCCAGTGGCTGCCAATCAGGCGTATGAACCTGAACCTCCACGCAAGATGAATCCTCATAATGGATCACATCGCGAAACTTACTGTCAAACATCAATGCCGCTGGTGTTAGACCGATCCCCTGCTGACCAACAAAATAGTAATGCTCAATATTGTTGATAAACTCTTGAATCGGTATAGTCAGCTGCCGCGCCGCCATTTTTTGCAGAAAGGACGCTAGATGATCGTCTTCAACCGCCAAATCTGCAGTCTGGATGACGTTATATGGATCAGTACGCTGCTGTAAAAGTTGCCAGTCGGTCGGTGCCAAGGTGACAGATTCTGAAATGACTATCAGCTGCAGCCGGGCTTTAGGATCTTTTAAACAACTTAGATCGTTAAAATGCCAGTTTAAAGCAGCTGGAATCTGATAGACCGTCTGCCAATTATTTTTTCCGAGCTGTAAAACATTAAGCTTCAAAACGCACACACCTCTTCCAAAGCAATTGCCAATTATGCAAAATCCGTTTTCCTGAATAGTCGTTGATCTGCTGAACCGCGTCAACCCGCGCTCGATTCCAGTTCTCCATGCTGCCTAAATAAAACTGCAGAGCTGCGGTTAGATCAGCAACGTTAGCAAGCAGCAAGCCATTTTCATGATCTCTTACCAAGTCGGTTTCAATCAGATTGATCTGCGGCAGACCAACACTGATTGAAGCCATCTGAACGTATGAATCCGGGTTGTTGCCCAGATCCACGACTACTCGAACTTGATCCAGCAGCTGCAGCAAATCGGTCGTCTGCACAATTCTTTTGGTGTAGATCGGGATCGGTTGCCAATGCTGCTGTTTTTCCATCCGGGGGTCAATATCTTTATCAACTAAATCCGGATTGGACATCATCTGCTCTTTTTCTGGATCGATCAAAAGCCGGGGATGGTCCTGAGCAATTTCTTGAGCGATTTGGCGAGCCTGATTCAACAGCCGCCCATCGTAGGCCGCAATCTGCAGCCGCTCGCTGTTTTGATTTTGATCAACCATTTCCATAAGCTGAGCTAAGCCTTTTCTCAAATTCAACATCGTCGTCTGCTCACTGACAAACAGCAGAATTGTCTGGGTAATATATTCGTCGCTATGGCCAAGACTAAACTGTGACGCAAACGTTGGCAGCAGATTGGTCTCAATTTGATTGCCCATGATTTTATGTACATGGCGATCCGCAGCCTCTGAATCCGTGACAATCGTTAAATCAGTCCGTCCATTCATCGGCTCCCAAAAGCGATCATTAGCATGCCATTGACTCGCCTGAATAATCGTTTTAAAACCATTAAACTGTTCTAAGTCAATTATTTGCTGGTCATCAGCCGTTAAGACGATCTGGTCGCTGTCTTTATCAAGTCGTTTTTGGATCAAATTGGCAATTGCTTCATTAATCAAATCGTGACGGCTGGCATAGTCTGACTGGGTAAAATCGCCCTGATACCGTGAATTAATATGACAGCGACCGGTTTTAGCATCCTCAATTACGCGCCAATCACCATGCAAATTAAAGAAAATCGTTTTTTGCAGCTGGTTCTGCTTATCAAACGTTTGGATGCTTGAGACAAAGCCACGCGTATCCATAATGATATCTTCTTGATGGCAGCCGTTTTGCCACCGCTCAATCCGCAGAATCTGGCCAATATTATTGAATAAAAGACGCGCGATATGTTCATCATTGCAAATGGCGTCTACACTGAACGGTCCATACTCAAAATAGGTTCCCTTAGGCCAGTTGAAGTCCTGGATATCCACGATTCGGCTATTGTCTTGCAAAGCAGTATCCTGAATCCAATCGAAGGCCGCCAGCGTATCAGTCGGCGCAACCCCTTCTGCATTCAACTGGGTAATCAATTGTGGCTTATAGTCCCCAATGATCAAGCCATAATCTTCATCAGCGTGATTCATGATTCGCATATTGCCAATTGCATCATCAAAGGTAATATTTTGCTGAGTGGAGGCCCAGTCGCCAATATCAAGATGCCAAGACGGAACAAAATACTTCATATGCTTTTTAAGATCCTTTCTTTAAGCTTCTGATAACGTTTAGGAATCGTCAACTCATTAAGCATTTCAACCAAAGATTCCATAAACAGTACCATCATTACGATTGAAATCGGCAGTGCATATAGCGGCTGCCAGATTTTAGGGGCTAATAGACTACCCGCGATCTGCAGACCAACCAGCAATCCCAAAACCAAAGCACTGAAAAAGTTAAACAAAACCAGGCGTCGTCTGATGAAACGCCGCGTTGGCTTGCCAATCTCTACCCCAAGCAGGTAATTACCGCTATGCCGCATACCCTTGGCGATTTGACGTGGACTAAACATGACAAACGCAAAGAAATAGTCGATTAAAAACGTCATTACGATCGCAAAGCCAATCTGAAATTTAGGACTGCTCCAAAAGGCCGGCATTTTAAATAACGATGCCACTAGTGAAGGAATAACCAGAAAAGACATCCCCAACATAAAAGTCATCATCGTTCCTAAATTAAAGCCAATCGGAAACACAGCCGGCTCAATCTGACTTGGTAATGAGATTTGGATCTGTTTGGTTTCATAGTGAGCCGCATGGAAAATGATCGTCAGCCAGGCAATCAACAGGCTGCCGATGATCAGCGCCGCCAGCAACCAGATGCCATTTCGCATTTTCAATAATTCACGACAAGGCAGCACCAAGCGATTCATATTGGAATGCAGCATATTGCCGACGATTAAGCCCACCATGCCGCCAATGCCGTAAATCGTAGTCACGTTGCCCAGCCATTGAACGAACATCGCGCCGGCCGTCAACGTTATGGCAATCATCAAGACCTTTAATAGATGATCACTGCCAGTTGCAAGGTGAAAACCGCTAGCGATAATAACTGCTTCAATCAGAGCAAACAGCAGCGACAAAAAGTTTTGCAGATACATCAATTGACGCTGTGATATTTCCTCAACGATCGACCATTTCATCATTACCAGCAGCTGAATAATCATCATCGCGGCCATATAAGGACTGAATCCCAGCGAAAGCAGCGATAAATCCGGTAAATTGGCACCAGTCAGAATACTGAGCATACTCATATGGTAATGACGAATCATGTCTTGGTATTCAACTGTCATCTTAACCAAAGGAATCGGTATCTGATTGCCCAATAAATAGACAATAATTGCCATCACCGTAAAAAACGCTTTTTTTAGGAATCCCTTTGTCGAAACATTTAATTTTTTTCTTTGCAAATCTCTTTCCTGCACTTTCTAGCCAAATTATTGACGTTTACCAAAACCTAGCATCGTCTTTAAAGTGTTTAAAAATCCAGAATTACGCTGCTGAGTTTGACTTGATGCTGCACTGACGGAAAGCGAGTTCGTTGTATCGGAAAGCTGCTGAACCTGTGTATCACTCATCGAATCGGCAACTGCCAGTGTCTCCTCGGTGCTCTGCTGAGTCGTGCCATTAACTGAGTTGCTGCCTACGTCCAGGTTGCTCTTAGATGCTGAAAGCAGACTGTTAAGCGAAGTCGAATTGCTGATTGCATTTGATGAACTGTTTGAACGTGAGGCAAGCAGACTCTCATAGACTGCCTGACTCCGCGAAGCCGACTGCATCATGCTTAGCGAAGCTGCCGTTGACGCGCTTTGTGAATTCTGAATTGAACTGGACGTATTGTTGGCGTTGGCTGAAGTCGATGAAGTTGCCGTCGATACAACAGCCAACCGTGTCATAACTCGATTCTGGGCCGTGGTGCTGGTCATTGCTGCAACAGCATTGGCAGAAGCGCCAGCAGACGTTGACTGACTTGCTGAGTTGGCAGCTGTCACGGTTGAAGTCGATGCTGACTCGGAAGCTGAGGTGCTGGTCGAGTCTGAAACCACTGCTGATGTGGATGCGGACGTACTTGTTGATTCCACAATTGACGTCGAGGCAGAGTTTGAGCTGCTGATTGAAGTAGATTCTTCACTTTCACTCAGCGACGTGCTGGTCGAGCCAGATGTACTGATTGATGTCGAGATACTCGTTGAAGCTGCCTCAGATTCACTTGTTGAGTTGGCCGCCGACGTTGAAGTCGAGGCTGACTCGGACTCACTGATAGATTCGGAGCTGCTTACTGATTCTGACCCACTCTCACTCAATGATTCGCTTTCTGACTCTGACGTCGATTCAGAGTCACTGATGGATTCAGAGTCACTGGTAGATTCTGATTCACTC
>SKEG01001988.1_pt1 | contig 14344 bp, 8 predicted proteins | sample 4826631 | NCBI WGS metagenome assembly SKEG01 (sample SAMN11008815, study PRJNA524170) | human gut metagenome | biome: Human fecal sample; material: Feces; isolation source: fecal sample from pouch patient p26, p34, p50 | host: Homo sapiens | place: Israel: Tel-Aviv | collected 2016-11-02
TTTGTTGTTAAGCCGGGGAACGGTTCGGGGTCTTGGTGGCTGGCCGTGTCCCATGTGGTTTCCCGGCTTAACGTTCCGGGTTATGTTCGTCTTGTCCCATTTGATTCGAACGAAGGAGTTTGCCATGGGTGAGACGACGGTTGGCCATGTCGCGGGCGAGGTGGTCCGCGCGCTTTACGGGGCCGGTTATATGGAATCCACCATAGGCCAGTACCGCAAGTCCATCAGGGCGTTGGAACGGTACGCCGGAGGCCCGGATGCGGTGTACACGCGTGGGTTGGGCGCGGGGTTCGCCGCGTCGACCTTCAGTGAGCGGACGGGCGGTTTCAGCAGGCAGCGGTGGTTCGATTACGGCAGGCTGGCGCGTTTGTGCGACTCGTATCTGCGGTCCGGTTCGGTGGACCTGGGCAAGTGGCGCAGGAGCAGGCTTGCGGAGCCGGTGGTTCCGGGTTTGGCCGTGGTCATGGAGCGTTGGGAGGCGTATCTCGCCGGTTCGGGACTGGCTTCGGCGACGGTGGGGCATTACCGTCGGATGGCGGGCTTGTTCCTCACGTGGCTGGAATCTCATGGGGTCGTGTCGTTGGACGGTTCGGATGGCTCGCATGTGCTGGGGTTCCTGGCCGGGCTGCGTTCACGCTGGTCGGAGTCGTCGATGCGGCACGCCGCGTCGGACCTGCGCCCGTTGTTCAGATGGCTCGGGCGGGATGACCTGGCGGACGCGATCGGCCTGGCCGGCATACGCAGGACCCACGCGATCGCGGGAACGTTGCCCGACGACGAGCACCGCCGCTTGCTGGAGGCGTGCGCCTCGCGGTCGGTGCCGTCGAGGGACGCGGCGATCACCCTGCTGTCGCTGACGTGCGGGCTGAGGGCATGCGATGTGATCGGTCTGAGGATCGCCGACGTGGATTGGGATTCCATGAGCATAGGTCTGGTGCAGCGAAAGACGGGCAATCCGTTGACCGTGCCGATGACGGGACCGCTGGCCGCGAGGCTGGCGTCCTGGCTGTTGGACGAAAGGCCCGCCACCGACGACGACCGTGTGTTCGTGCGGTACAAGGCGCCCCATGTCGCGCTTCGGGGTCATTCATCGGTGTACGAGGCGATCAGCCGTGTCATGCGGCACGCCGGGCTCGGACGCCGGGGCGGTTCCAGGCTGTTGCGGCGCAACGCGGCGACGAGGATGCTGGAGGCGGCCACGCCGTTGCCGACGATCAGCGCGGTGCTTGGCCACGCCGACCCCGATTCCACACGCGTCTACATGGCCACGCACCGCGGGGGAATGCTCGCGTGCGTGCTGCCCGTGCCGGAAGGCGGATCGTCATGAGACCCACGGAACACGGATTCGTCGGCCCGCTCGCCGGCGAATTGGAGGAGTACATCCGCTTCAAGGCGTCCATGGGCAGGCATGGCGCCACCCGCGTCCGGGTCCTGCGCTCGTTCGACCGGCATTGCCTCGAACACGGGGCCGTGCGTCTGGAGCGGGGCGTCGTGGAGCGATGGATCGCCCATAGGATCGACGCGAATCCCGGGGGTTGCCGCTCGTGGTTCTCGTACATCAGGGACTTCGGCAGGTGGATGCGACTGGCCCACGATCCCGACGCGTACGTGCTCTCCGACCAGTGGAAGGCCGGATCCCCGCGTCCGACGCCGTACCTGCTGACGGACCGCGAGGCCGCCCTGTTCCTGCGGGCCGCGGGAACGTTGGAGTCTCCGTCGCCGTGGGCGTGGCAGTCTCGCGCGTTCTTCATGCTCATGGCCTGCTGCGGGCTGCGCACCCGAGAGGTCAGGAGACTCGCCGTCGGGCACGTCGACCACAAGGCCCGTTCCATCGACGTGGTCGATTCCAAGGCCGGTCGCAGCCGCAGGCTGCCCGTGGGCGACGAGGTCGCCGCCGAACTGCTGGAATGCGACCAACGGTCCCGCGAACGCTTCGGAGACGACCGTCCCGCGTTCTTCGTCACCTCCACCGGCAATCCGGTCTCCCCGGGCATGCCCGGCGTGGTGTTCCGCCGCGTCTGGACGCGGGCCGGGCTCGAGTGGCCACAAGCCGGCAAACGGCCCAGGCCCTATGATTTCCGGCACCGGTTCGCGTTCGCGAACATCGAGCGGTGGACTCGCGACGGCGTGGACGTGATGGCGATGCTGCCCTATCTGGCGGCCTACATGGGACACGCCGGCATCGACAGCACCCTCTACTACGTGCACGCCAGCCCCGATTTCATGGACGGATACGCGGACCTCGTCGCCGACGCCGAACGCGTGGTCCCGGAAACGGAGGAACCATGAGCAAGGCAAGGAAAACGGCCGCCAGCTCCGGTGAACCGGACTTCTGGCGAGTCGCGCGCGACTGGCTGCACCACTGGCTGCCCAAGGTGCGGGGCAGCTCGCCGAAGACCGTCGAGGCGTACCGCATCGGCCTGGAATCCTACGTCCGATGGCTCGAAACCACGGAAGGCACGCAGCGCAGCCACATCGGTTTCGGGCATTTCGACCGGGCGCGCCTGGGCCGGTGGGTCGAATGGATGCGGACCGAGCGCGGGTACTCGGACCGCACCATCATGCTGAGGATGACGACGATGCGCGTGTTCCTCGACCACGCGGGCCTCGAACACCCGGCATTGACCGCGCTGGGCAACGACGCGGCCGGCATACGTGTCAAACCACCCGCGCGCAAACCCGTCGACCACCTCGGGGAGGAGCACACCAAAGCGTTGCTGACCGCATGGGGCACCGGCGACGCCAAATCGCGCAGGAACCGCATGCTCCTGATCCTCATGTACGACACCGCCGCCAGGATCGGCGAACTCGCCGCACTGACCATCGCGGACGTGGGTATGGATAAGCCGGCCAGGGTCACGCTCACCGGCAAACGCGGCAAGAGCCGGGTCGTGCCCCTGGGAGAAAGGACACGAACCCACCTGGCCGCCTACCTCGAGGAATTCCATCCCGGACCGTCCATGCGCGACGGCGACAGGCCGTTGTTCCACTCGACGAGGAACGGCGCCATCCAGCCGCTCTCCGTGGACCGGATCGACGAGATCCTCAAAACCGCGGCGGCCAGAGCACGCCGCGGGACGTGCCCGTCCATGCCCGAACGCGTCCACTGCCACCTGATCCGCCGGACCCGCGCCATGGACCTCTACCAACAGGGCGTGCCGCTACCGCTCATCATGCAACTGCTCGGCCACGAAAGCATGAGCACAACCAGCGCGTTCTACGCGTTCGCGACCCTCGACATGATGCGCAAAGCCGTCGATGCGGCCAACCCCGGCCCCGACCCCTCCAAGGAGACATGGCTCAGCGAGCAACGACTCCGACAACTACACACCCTCAAATAACCCGGAACGTTAAGCCGGGAAACCACATGGGACACGGCCAGCCACCAAGACCCCGAACCGTTCCCCGGCTTAACAACAAAACCGGCTTAATCACTGTGGATGATCGGCTTCTCTCCGTCCTTGAGCGTGGAGCAGGCGTCGGTGAGCATGCCGTTGGCCAGCTCGGCGTTCGGGCTCGTGCCGATCGTCCAGGCGACCGGCATGCCGTCGTAGCAGTCGATCACGGGCGACAGGTAGGCCTTTCCCGCGGGGATCGAGAATTCCGTGAGGTCCGTGACCCACAGCATGTTCGGCCGCTCGGCGTGGAAATCGCGGTTCACCAGGTTCTTCGGCGCCTTGGTGAGCTCGCCCTTGTACGAGCTGTACCGCTTCGCGCTCTTGAACAGGGGCACCAGGCCATGTGAGGTCATCAGCCGCATGATCCGTTTGGCCGATACCCTGACGCCCATGCTTTTCAGCTCCAGGTGGATCCGCTTGTACCCGTAGCGGCGTTCGCTGTTCTCGAACGCCTCGCGCACGAGCTCCAGCAGCGGCGCGTCTTTGTCAGGACGTTTCATGGACTTGAGCTGGTAATGGTACGTGCTGCGCGCGATGCCGACCACGGGCAAGAGGCTCCTGGCCGTCACGCCCAGCGTCTCGCTAACGGTCTTGACGAGGAGTGTCTTCTCTCGGTTGGTCAGGTTTTCCGGGTCTGCGCCCGGCTCTTTTCCCAACAGCTCCAACGCGCCCTTCCGGATCGTGATCTCGATGTCGAGTTCCCTCTTCTCCCGTCGTTGCCGTTCGACATCGGCGTCCAACTCGTCCAGACGGGCCTGGAGCTCCGCCACTTTCCTCTCCATCGACGCCAACGCATCCGCCGGACCGGCCGCGTCCGACGCGTTCGGAGCCACGGTCGGCTTGACGGACGGCTCCTTGGATTCCACGACGGTCCTTCTTTTCCCGGATCCGGACACAGTCGCCTCCTCGGATTTCGCGAGCATCTGCCGTTTCCATTCTCGCACAGTCGCGTCCTGCACGCCCAGTTCGGCTGCCGCCTCACGCGATTTCAGCCGTCCGGACGCGACCGCGACCACCGCCTCGCGTTTCAGCTCCTCGGGGACCGGACCGTGCCTCAACTTGCGTTGGCCGGGCGCGAGCTCGTCGATCCACGCCATGAGCAGTTCCTTGCTTTTCGGATAGCCGAGCATCCGCATGGTGCGGCTGAGCCGTCTGCCGTATTCGAGGTAATGGTCCACCGCGGCCCGTTTCTGCCCGTCCGTGTACCGCCTGTAGCGTTCCCCGCGCCCGGAGGGAACGCCGGTGCGCTCCTCCTCGAGCCGGTCCGCGTACCACGACAGCAACACGCCCTTGCTGGGATAGCCGAGCTCGCGGATCACGTCGGCGGCGCAGCGTTCGTATTTGATGTACAGGTCCACGGCTCTGTCGCGCTGCTCCCTGCTGTACTTCGCCATGAGGGGGTTCTCCTCCCGGTCAGGGAGTCCAAGAAAGCGTCACCACCTCGAACCCGCAACAACTAATTGAACACAAACACCTCAGCTCGCGTGACACCGTGGACTTGTCCCGGCCGATCCTCTCCGCGGTTCGCCGAATGCTCAGATGCTGTTCGCAATGCAGCTTCTCGATCAGGATCCTCTCCTCGGACGACAGGTGCGAATACTGTTGACCCATGAGTGCAACACCTTCTTAAGTTAGAAACTTCGAACACTTCCAACCTTAGACAAGGTGTGGTAGTGCCCGAGTTTTTGCGCACTTTGGTCTTCGCCCGTCCCCGTGGCGATGATCAGTTCGCTGACTGTACGTTCTCACCGAGCCTTGACATGTCGAGGTAGCGTCGCGTCGACCACTCGCTGGAAGTTACGTAGCGGACTCTCGCGCAGATGAGCATCAACGCGCTGCGCCCGTCCGGGAAGCTGCCGACCACGCGCGTGCGCCGGCGGATCTCGCGGTTCAGCCGTTCGATCATGTTGTTCGTTCGGATGCGGCGGCGATGCTCGCGGGGGTAGTCGTCGAGCAGGTAGGTCGTGGTCTCGCCGATGCCCTCCCTGAGGCATTTGGCGGCCTCCCTCAGTTTCCGCGCCTCCATGTCCTTGGCGACGGATTCCGCCTTCTCCAGCGCCTTGTCCCTCGATTCCATGGAGAATATGGCCTTCAGCGCGTCGGCGGCCCAGTCCCTGTTTTTGGGGTTGACCTTGGCGAGGATGTTGCGTTCGAAGTGGACCATGCACCGCTGGTAGCGGGCGCCGGGCAGCAATTCGTTCACAGCCGCCACCAGCCCGGCGCACCGGTCGCCCGTCACCAGCCTCACGCCCTTGAGGCCGCGCGCGAGCATGCCTTTGATGAATTCGCGCCAGCTTTCCGAGTCCTCCTTCATGCCCTCGGCCACCGAAAGCACCTCGCGCCGCCCGTCCATACCGACGCCGACGGCCACCAGGATGCTCACGTTCTCCACGGACCCGCCCCAGCACCTTTTGTGCCACACGCCGTCCATGAACAGGTACGGGTAATCCTGTTCGAGGGGCCTGCCACGCCATTCGTCGATGTCGGCGTATACCTTCTTGAGCTTGTCGCTCAGGGTCTGCGAGGGCATGCGGTCGCCCCACAGCAGCTGGCTGACATCGTCGACCTGCCGGGTGGAGACGCCGGCCAAATACATGTCGATCAGCGCCTCCTCGACGCTCTCCTCGCGCCGACGGTATCGTTCGATCACCGCCGACTCGAACACCGCCCCTTTCAGTTTCGGCACCTTGAGACTCATCTTGCCGGCCTTGACGGTCAGGTCGCGCTCGTAGTGGCCGGCCCGGTAGGCCTTCCGCTCCCCGCTGCGCTCGTAGCGCGCGGCGCCGGTGATCTCGTCGGCCTCCGCGTCGAGCATCGCGTTCAGGGTCTCCTCGACGCTTTTGCGGACCATCCGGTCCAGGGTGGTCTCCAACATGGCCTGGTCGACCTGTAGAATCTGCTGTGACATGGCTTCGTGCCCTCGTTTCCAATCGCGGTTTGTTTTGTTTGGCGACAGAAAATCGTACACAGGACACGGGCCATGTCTCTATCTCAGGCCCTCAACCAATTTGCGCAAAATCTCGGGCGTTATCCACAAGGTGTTGCACTTCTATTTAGAACCCGGGGCGTAAACACGATTGCCTTCAAAGAAGATGGTCGTGACTGTGCTGGAATCAATGTTCGGTGCTATGAAGCGAAGCGTTGGTTGTGTGTCTAAGCTGGCCGCATTGTTGAATGAGGCTCAACTTCGGGGTGTCGTTTTATCGGCTGTGATGTTATTGTGGCGCGACACGCCAGCTTTATAGGCGATGAGTGGTGGCATCAGATGAGTTCGCTTGTACGTCTCCATTCTTTGTTGAAATATGTTATGCAAAGTGTGTAATTGGCATATGAAACTGTCATATTTGATGTGTTGCGTTGCGTTTATGTGAACTTATTTTCATTGTGCATATCGTTATCAATTTGTTATCAAGGACGGTCGCGAGTGAAATGCGCTCATTTATACAATGGCTGTTGCATGGCTGCCCTTGAGGGACGTTCCTCTGGCATGGCTTTGCAATGAGCCGCGATGTGGTCGTAACCAACGTGGGATTCGATTGTGCGGCGAAGAAAAAATGATGGGGGGGGGGAGTCGCCCTCCATCATTCAGGAAAGGGAACTGAATGGTTTATAACATTCACATATTGCAAACAAGGAAAACCGGTCGTGTGGTTGCTGCTGCGGCTGCATCCGTGCTGTGTTGCATGGGGGCTGTATTTCCAGCGACTATCGGAGTGACTGCGGCGTCGGCCGATGAACCCGTCGAATTGGTCGTCAACGGCGGATTCGAAGACGATCTTAATGGTTGGAAGTCTGGAACGGTGTGGAATAGCTCCGCATCGTCCATTGCCGTCACTGCGGATGATGTGCATGGTGGCAGTGGCGCCTTGAGCGTTACTGATCGTACATCCTCTGATGCTGGTGCAATCCAGTCTCTTGATGGCAAGGTGGAAAAAGGACAGACATATACCGGAAGTATGTGGGTCAAGGCCACGGAAGACGGTGAATTCAATATCACTGTTTGTTCGGGTAATGGTTCCGGATGTGACCAGATTGCGACCGGAACGGCGAAAGCGGGTGAGTGGACACAAATTTCAGGTACTGGAACGTTAGGTGGTAGTGGTGATTTCACCAGTCCCTCGCTGGTGATTGAAAACAAGTATGGCACGAGCAATGCCGACTTCATTGTCGACGACATTTCCGTAACCGGTTCGGATTCTGGTTCCTCATTCGTGCCGCCGACTACGGGTACGGCAACGGCAGCCAAGGCTTTCGGCGACTATTCAAACCCGATTATCGATTATTGGTATGGCGCCGATCCGTGGGCTATGGAATACAACGGACGCGTATATATCTACACTACGGGTGATGGCACTTCTGTGAATGCTGATGGCTCGTTGAATTATGACTATGAATATGACAGTACTGGGCAGATCAAGGACAATTCGTTCGCTCAAGTAAAGACCATCAATGTTCTGTCCAGTGATGACATGGTCAATTGGCGTAATGAGGGTTACATTCGTGTGGCTGGAGAACAGGGGGTGGCCACCTGGGCCAGCAATTCCTGGGCTCCTGCCGTCGCTCATAAGACCATCAACGGTAAAGAGAAGTTCTTCCTGTATTTCGCCAATGGCGGCAGCGGTATCGGTGTGCTGACCTCGGATTCTCCTGTTGGTCCGTGGAAGGACGAAACCGGTGAGCTGTTGATTAAGGGCGGTACTCCTGAATCCGCTGGTGTGGTCTGGCTGTTTGATCCCGCGGTGTTCGTGGATGATGACGGGCAGGGCTACCTGTATTACGGAGGTGGTGTTCCGACAGGCGAGGAAGAACATCCGAACACGGCTCGCGTTATTAAACTGTCCGATGACATGCTGCATACCGAAGGTGAGGCTCAGGCCATAGACGCACCTGCCATGTTTGAGGACTCCGGGATTGCCAAGATAGGTGGTACTTATTACTACTCGTATTGCACTAATTTCAGCCATGACAACGTAATTGATGGTAACACGGTCGGTTACGGCAATATCGCGTATATGACTTCAGACAACCCGATGGGGCCGTTCACTTATCAGGGTGAGATTCTGAAGAATCCGAGCACGTATTTCGGTGTTGGCGGCAACAATCATCACGCGATGGTTCAACTTGGCGACCAGTGGTATATGACCTACCATGCGCAAACGGTGGCAAAGGAATTGATGAACGGCGGTAATCTTGACGCGGCGCATGGCTACCGAAATACTCATCTCGATCCGATTACGGTTAACGAGGATGGTTCCATTGCCGATATTGCAATGACATATGAGGGTCTCTCTTCGGTGAAGAATCTGGACGCGTATCAAGATGGAGGCATTCCAGCTTCCACCATTGCATGGGATTCCGGCATTCAGAACGCATATGACCTGACTTCTGGTGTGCGCGTGGTCGATATGACTACAGACAATTCCGAAGGTCAGAAGCTCAGCAATATTAATAATGGTGAGTGGACGTCTTTGGCGAATGTCGATTTCGGGAATAACGGCGCCTCTTCGCTGACTGTGACTGCAGCTGGCAAAGCCGGAGGCATCCTTGAGATTCGTCTTGATGATCCGGATTCCGAACCTGTGGCTTCTATTTCGATTCCTGCCGGTGATGGATCCGAGTACGCCGATTACACGACCACCCTTGAGGGTGTGACAGGGGTGCATCATGTGGTGTTCTCCTTCAAATCCGATGGTGGTGCGAATGCTCAGGATGAGCTGTACGACATCACTACGTACACTTTCACGGAGTCGCAGGATGAAACTCCTTCGACTCCGGTGGACAAGTCTGATTTGCAGAGCGCAGTGAATGAGAATTCCGGCCTGAACGCTTCCGATTACACGGAAGAGAGCTGGAAGGTGTTTGCTGACGCATTGCAGAAGGCTCAGGCGGTATTGCAGGATGAATCCGCTACTGAACAGCAGGTTCAAGATGCGCTTGCTGCATTGAATAGTGCACGTGCCGGTCTGAAGCTGGCTGATGATTCCACTGATGGCGTGGATTTGGCACAAACCGGTTCCTCTGTCTTGCCTGGTGCTGTGATTGTCGCTTGCTTGGCTCTCACTGGTGTGATCGTAGCGCGAGTGCGTCGCGAGATGCGCTAGTTACCTCTTGGTAATGCGGTCATCCCGTAGCGGCAGCCTCGGGATGACCGCACATGAAACCTGGAACTGGTACTTGTTCAAGCGTAAGTTTTGGCAGTGGTAATGTCCATCACTTATCCATATGCGGGAATGTCTTATCGTCATTCATTGCTGATTTGTGCGGGCATGCTATTGGAATACGCACTCGATGTTGAGTGCTTATCATGAAAGGTTAAAAGACTTATGAATTATTTATCACAAAAAATTTCGGCTAGTGCTATCGCGGTGTTGTCGACTTGTGGGTTGATTTTGGCGCCAATGCCGGTCTTTGCGGATGATTCAACGCCATCTTCAACGCCATCGGATGGCAGTTACACCACGACTGATAGCGGTGATGGCACGTATTCCATTCCCATGTTGAACACGGATGTTCCGGATATCAGTGTTATTCGTGTGTCGAAGGACGATCCGAATAACAAAGACGGTCGTGATGTGTATTACATGGTGAGTACCACTATGGAGCTCAGTCCCGGATCTCCAATTATGAAATCCTATGATCTGGTCAATTGGTGGATAGTCACGTACGTGTATGATCGCATTTCTATGAGCGATGCTTCATCCTTGCGCAATGGAGCTAGCTCGTATGGCGAAGGCGAGTGGGCTCCGTCGCTGCGCTATCACAATGGCCGCTTCTACGTGTTATTCAATACGAACAACCTTAATGGCGCTTATATCTACTACACCGATGATATTGAGAATGGTCCTTGGACGAAGATTGCCCTTAATCGGGGATTCCATGATCCGTCATTGTATTTTGATGAGCAAGGGAGTCCTTGGATTATCTCCGGCGTCAACCAATATAGGCTGTCCGATGATTTAACCACGGTGGTGGAGAGCCATGAGAATATCATCTCTGCCGAACAGTTCACTGATGATCTTGGTGAGACTCCTACCGGATTTGAAGGATCTCAGACTTTCAAAATCGGTGATTATTTCTATACTCCAACGATTTACTGGGGCAAAGACGGTCGTACGGTGATGCTGCTGCGCACCACTGATTTGCTTGATGGCTCCAAATACGAAGCCAAAAAGTATTATCTAGGTGCTTTCGCACAAGGTAGCCTTGTTGAAGTCGACAACGGTGATGGCACGACGTCTTGGCATGGATTCTTCTTCCGAGACACATATCCGACCGGACGTATTCCCGGTTTGATTCCTGCAACGTGGGGTGATGACGGATGGCCTGTGTTTGGGGACAATAATCAGGTAAGCGCGTCGGACACCTACGACAAACTGATTGATTTGCCTGCTGATTTGGAGAATCTGGTTCGCCAGCGTTCCCTGGTCAATTCGGACGATTTTGATAATGACGCGCCTCATCAGTCTTATCAGGATCAGGATTGGTGGACTCTGGAGGAGCCTCCTCAGGTTGACGATTCTCTGATTGGAATCGAGCTGGTGGACAATGGCGATTTCGAAAACGGGACTGAATCGTGGACCCCTCAGTGGAATGGTACGCTTACCGCGATTACGGATGGTTCTCTTTCTGGAACCACGAGTCTTGCTGTGACGAATCGTGGCGAATACAATGGCGCTGGCCCGGGTCAATCTATGGATGGAAAATTGCAGCAGGGCGTGACATATCGTGCCAGTGCAACGATTCGATACGACCATGAGATGGACGGCGTCGATTCATCGGCTGTGACTTCCCACCTGTTTTATGTGGCGATTCAATATGCAGACGGCACAATTAATCGTGTGGCCACAGGAACAGTGAAACGTGGGGAGACGACTACTATCACAGGTGAGTTCTCCATCCCATCCGACGCTAATGTGGAAGGTTCCAAACTCATTGTCGAAACCGCGTGGGGTGCGGAAGGCACGTGCATGGATTACGTCATCGACGATATTTCCCTGATCGGTCTTGCTGATGAGAAGGAATATCCGGTCGCCGAAGAATACCAACCCAATGGTTCGAATCTTGATTTGGTATGGGAATGGGGACATAATCCAGATAACCGATATTGGTCTCTCACTGATCGTGAAGGCTGGTTGCGTTTGACCAATGGGCACAAGGTTTCCGCCACGGCCAAATATATGAAAGGCACTTATGGCGACCTGACATATTTTGAAACCGCCCGTAACGTTTTGTCGCAGCGTACCTTTGGCGGATCCATGTCTGTGGAAACCCACATGGATGTCAGTCATATGAAGGATGGAGACACCGCAGGCCTCGCTACATATACCCGTAGTTTTGCCTATGCCGCTGTGCGTCAAGAAAATGGACAGCGAACGTTGGGCGTGGTCAAGCGTGTCTACGACAATGGCGTGAAGGACGCGGACGGTAATATCGTTGACGATACGATTGATCGTGACGCTGAAGAGGCCTTTGTATCGGGCGGCACAGTGACATTGCCAGATGATGCGACCAATGTGTGGATCAAGTCGGACAACACACTGGATAATGCGAGTGGTAAGTTGACGATTCAGTATTGGTACAGTCTGGACGGTAAGCAATGGTCCAAGCTTGGCGACGAGCAGGGGCCGCTGACTTACGATTGGAGCTTGTCGCACTTTAAGGGGTATCGAATCGGCTTGTTCAATTACGCCAAGGAGAATACGGGTGGTTATGTCGATTTTGATTACTATGACTTGAGCGACGTGTTGACTTCTGACGGCAAAGCTGTGGATACGTCTAAGCTGCGTTCGGCCATTGATCAGGCTGACTCTCTGCAGTCTGCGGAATATCCTATGGATGAGTGGGATAAGATGCTCACGCTACTTGATAAGGCAAAGCAGGCGTTGGCATCCGATCCTTCCACGCAAAATGAGGTGGATGCCCCGCAGCGTGCACTGAGTTTGCAGCTCGCGCAATTGGCGGTTGACCGTCAGTCTGGTGATGGCGGAAATCCTGGTGGTGGTGATCAGACCGGTGACGGTAACCAGTCGGGTAACGGCGATCAGACCGGTGATGGCGGCCAGCAACAGTCTTCTACTGCTGATGATAATTCATCTGAACTGTCATCAACTGGTTCGTCCGTAACACCGATGGTGCTGTCTGCAATTGCCCTGATGCTTGCTGGCATCAGTGTCATTCGGATACGCCGCTCTTCGCGCTGAAATATCGCCGCAGCCTGTTGGTTGCAGCGATTGAATGTGCGGAATCAGTGATGTGTCGCAATGGTGGGTTGTGCGAATGCTCGGCAACGTGGATTCGTACAACCCATCCTGTTATGTTGAGACCGCGGCGTGAGACATGGTGGAGCATGACATCGGCGTAGAATGTGCGATTTTGGAAACAAAGGAGCTGGTGTGTGGGCGGCTGGCAGTTTTCATTTCGAATCGACGGCGTTCTCCTGATATCAAGTATGGCTGTGTATCTATGTTGCCGTTATGTGGTGATGTTAGCGGAGTGAGTAATTCGGATATGGTTCGCCCTTATGAACATATGTATGGCTTATGTCGTCCGCCGAAGCATGGTTGCGATTAGCGAAAATCAGGTATTGCGGCGTTATGTCCGGCGCCATGTCATTATCGTATGGCGCACTCACGATACAATACCGTCCTAGCATGGGCGTCGCGGCATGAGACGACGCATTGTGCAGACAGGTGTGGCGTCGAACAACGAACGCGAGGTAAACGTAGATGGCGGTGAATTCCAGCGTGGAGAAACAGCCGGTCGACCAGCAGGCGAGCGGTGAGGTGCAGGCTGAAATCGATACGCGGTCCGATGGTGTTTCGCCCATGCCCAACGATGTTTCCAAACATAACGATGTTTCCAAGCATCCGGTGGCGTCCATTCCCGAATCGACGCTGTCGCTGGCCGATATTGAGCGTAAGCGCTCGCATCCTGCATTGTGGCTGGCTTATGCGCTGCTGGTGATTGCGGCCATTGTGGTGCCGTATTGGTGGGGGCGTGCGATTGCGGTGAACGATACGCAGTGGCTGCTTGATAATTTGAGCGCGCTTGAGCCGCGCGGCGCCGCGTTTGTTGCCTGGACGGTGACGCTGATTGCCGTTTCCGGCCTTGGTCTGCTGGTTGTTGACGCCCATCGGCGCTTGTGGGGCGCGGTTTTTGTGATTGGCTTGGCGGCGGAGCAACTCATTGCCGGCCTGTGCATTCTGAAAATTGATTTTTGGTATGCGACATATGTGGTGTACGGAGAGTCGTCGGCATTGGCGAATGCGGCGAATCTTGGCATTATTTCAGTTGGTATTGGCGTTGCCGTTTTCGCGGTGCTGTGGGTGGGATTGTTGGTGACGATTAAAAAAGAGTCGCCGTTGAATGTGCTGACGCGCAGTTGGGCGTCGTTTATCTTATTTTTTGTGATTGAGACGATTGCTTTGCTTGTTGTGATGTTTGGCGGCCTGCTGACGTTGGTCCCCGGATTCAATTTGTAAGCGCAACGCTTGTGTTCGGGCTGGCTGCCTTCGATTGTAGCCTGGCGATCTCCTCGTCCCATACCTCGTTGGGCGTTTTGTAGCCGAGGAGCTTCATGGGGGTGTCGTTGATCTCCCCGACGATCGCGTCGAGCTCGTCCTGCGTGAGATCCTCGAAACTGGTTCCCTTGGGCAGGTAGCGGCGGATCCTGCCGTTCCTGTTCTCGTTGCTGCCACGCCGCCAGGAACTGTACGGGTCGGCGAAGTACGTGAGCATGCCCAGCGCCTCGTCCACCAGCATGTGCAGGGACGCCTCCGTGCCGTTGTCCCACGTGCGGTCGACGCGCGCGGCCGGCGGCATGTCCTTGAAGATCTCGTATTCGGCCCTGGCCGTGGCGGACGCGCTCTTGTCGTCGACGAGCCGGGCGAACAGCCTGCGGCTCCTGCGCTCCACCTGCGTGTTCATGCAGCGCCTCGACGGCGCGG
>SKEG01001998.1_pt1 | contig 14270 bp, 14 predicted proteins | sample 4826631 | NCBI WGS metagenome assembly SKEG01 (sample SAMN11008815, study PRJNA524170) | human gut metagenome | biome: Human fecal sample; material: Feces; isolation source: fecal sample from pouch patient p26, p34, p50 | host: Homo sapiens | place: Israel: Tel-Aviv | collected 2016-11-02
TCTCCGGAATCCGGTGCTATTCGACACCGAGACACCCTTAAGTGGTATGGTGTCTTTATGACCATTGATTGGAAAAAACTGGATGCTGGCAAGTCTGGGAAAATAGAAGTCTTAAATGTCAAGTCTGACCAAGTAGCCCATTTCATCCAGCAGAAAGGGATTTATCCAGCTTTTCATATGAATAAAAAATATTGGGTGAGTATCCCCTTAGATGGAACAATTGCTGATGAGGAGTTGTTTGTTCTGGTGGATAGTAGCTGGCAACTCACCAAAAAGGGGAAATAAGATGAATCTGTTGAGGAAATTATCTTGGTTTTTTAATTTAGAGAAGAAGCGATACTTGATCGGGATAGGTTCCTTGATCTTGGTTAGTTTTTTAAACCTCATTCCTCCAAGAATCATGGGACTTGTGATCGATTTGATCGATAAAAGAAAGCTGACACTGGGGCAGTTAGTTATGGATATTGCCCTTTTGGTCCTCTCAGCTCTAGCCATGTATGGCCTTCGTTTTGTTTGGAGACGCTATATTTTTGGGACGGCCAATAAGTTGGCTCGGATCTTGCGTTACCGTTTGTTTCAGCAATTTACGCTCATGTCTCCGTCTTTTTATCAGCGTTATCGGACAGGGGATCTCATGGCCCATGCTACTAATGATATCAATGCGGTAACCATGTTTGCTGGTGGCGGGGTTATGTCTGCAGTGGATGCTTCTGTGACCGCCTTGGTGACCCTAGTCAGCATGTTTTTCATGATTGATTGGCGCTTAACCCTCCTAGCTATTTTACCCCTACCGCTTATGGTGGTAGTGACTTCCGCCATTGGCCGCAAAAACCACAAAGCCTTCAAAGAGGCCCAAGAAGGCTTCTCAGAGCTGAACAACTTTGTCCAGGAATCAGTATCAGGAGTCAAGGTGACCAAATCCTTTGGCTTTCAGGCAGATGAGATTCGGGCTTTTGAAAGAACCAATCAGATGGTCTTTTCAAAGAATATGACTTCAGCCGGTTACAATGCTTTGTTTGATCCGACTACTCTTCTTTTTGTCGGTCTCTCCTATGTTTTGACGCTCTACTTCGGGGGGCTATTTGTTCAGGAAGGGAGCCTGACGGTTGGACAAATCGTAACCTTTATTACCTATCTCAATATGCTCGTCTGGCCCCTTCAAGCCATGGGCTTCCTGTTTAATATTAGTCAGCGTGCTAGCGTCTCCTATGATCGGATTGAGACACTTTTAGCAGAAACACCTGATATCCAAGATCCAAGTCAACCAGTCACAGAAATCCAAAACGGCGATCTGGAATATAACATTGAAGAATTCGCCTATGAGAAAGAGCCTGTCCTTGAAAAGGTTACTTTTCATTTAAAAAAAGGGCAAACCCTTGGAATTGTGGGTCCAACTGGATCTGGAAAGACCACCTTGTTGCGTCTCTTGCTTAGAGAGCATGACTTGGAGCAGGGAGATATCTTGCTAAATGGGATCTCCATCAAACATTATCGCTTAGAAGATCTTCGAAGCTTGATCGGCTATGTCCCTCAAGATCAGATTCTCTTTGCCATGACCATTCGCGAGAATGTCGCTTTTACAGATCCACAGATCAAGGAAGAAGAGGTGATAAAAGCGCTGAGAACTTGTGGAGTCTATGAGGATATTTTGGCCATGCCAGACCAGATGGAGACAGTGCTGGGAGAGAGAGGAGTCTCTCTTTCTGGCGGGCAAAAGCAACGGATTGCCATGAGTCGTGCTTTGGTCATGAATCCTGAGATCTTGATCTTGGATGATTCCCTGTCTGCAGTAGATGCTAAAACGGAGCACCAAATCATTGAAAATATGAAGCTGGAACGCAAGGGGAAAACAACGATCATTACAGCCCACCGCCTATCAGCGATCGTTCATGCGGATTTGATTCTGGTAATGGAGAATGGACAGATCAAGGAGCGAGGAAATCACGAGGAATTAATGGCTCAAAAAGGTTGGTACTATGAAACCTACCAAGCCCAACAATTATCAGAAGAAATGGAGGGAAAGCTGAATGAAAACATCTGAAGCTCATGTGATGAAGCGGCTCTTGACTTACATGTGGCGTTATAAGTGGTTAACAGCCCTAGCCTTAGCCTTTACCTTCCTGACTAGTCTTTTATTGACGGCGATCCCTCTTGCAGCACGCTGGTACATTGACCACCTAGTGGATCCAACAGAAACAGGCTCACCAGTTCTGACAGCTTTTCAGTTTTTGATTCTCTACTATGGGTTATTCATCGGGCGTGTGCTGGCGACTTACCTGAGCCAGTTAACCTTTGCGCGTGTATCCAATTCTATCGTAAGAGACATCCGTCTAGATATTTTCCAAAATCTTCAAAGGCTGGGCATGTCCTTTTATGACCAGACAGCAGCAGGTTCAATTGTTTCGCGGGTGACCAATGATACCCAGGCAGTCGCAGATATGTTTTCTACGGTCTTTTCAAGCCTGGTTTCATCCTTTTTACTCTTTCTAGTCACCCTAGTAACCATGTTTAGCTTGGACTGGCATTTGACCATTTGGATCCTGCCTTTTCTTCCCATCATTTGGTTTTCCATCCGTCTCTATCGCAAGTTATCCAATCGCTTGGTCAAGATGACCCGCCAAAAATTATCTGATATCAATGTGAAATTATCGGAATCCATTGAAGGAATGCGGATCGTCCAGGCCTTTCGTCAAGAAAAGCGCTTGACGGATGAATTCGAACAGATTAATGGGGAGCATTTGGATTATGCCAACCGATCTGTAGATGTCAATTCCCTCTTTTTGAGGCCAGCTATGACCTTATTACAGGTCCTGGCTTATGCGGTTATTCTGACCTTTTTCGGCCTAAATTGGCAGTCCTCTGGCTTTACAGCAGGTCTTATCTATGCCTTTATCCAGTATGTTAGCCAGCTTTTCCAACCCTTGATTGATGTTACGCAAAATTTTGCAACCTTGCAGACCTCAACCATTTCTGCTGGTCGTGTCTTTGAAATGATGGATCGAGACGACTACGAGCCCAAGCAAGCTGGTAGCCTGAAAGAAATTGAGCGGGGAGATATTCGTTTTGACCATGTATCTTTTTCTTATGATGGCAAACGGGATGTCCTAAAAGATATCTCCTTTGAGGTCAAAAATGGACAAACCATCGCTTTTGTTGGTCATACTGGGTCTGGTAAATCCTCTATTATCAATCTCTTCATGCGCTTTTATGAATTTGATCGTGGCCAGATCTTGATTGATGGACAGGATATCAAGGACTACAGCCAGGAAGCCTTGCGCAACTCCATTGGTCTAGTGTTGCAAGAGCCTTTCCTCTATCATGGAACCATTGCTTCTAATATCCGAATGTATCATGAAGAACTGACAGATGAGGAAATCCGACAAGCAGCTGCATTTGTGGATGTAGCAGACTTTATTGAGAGTCTACCTGGTGGCTATGATCATCCGGTAACAGAGCGGGGTTCTACCTTATCGACCGGTCAGCGTCAGCTTCTGGCTTTTGCCCGAACGATTGCTGCCCAGCCTAAGATCCTCATTTTGGATGAGGCCACTGCCAATATCGACCAAGAGACGGAAGAGATGATCCAAAATTCTCTGAAGAAGATGCGCCAAGGGCGGACAACCATTGCCATTGCCCATCGCCTTTCTACCATCCAAGATGCCGATTGCATCTATGTTCTCGATAAAGGAAAAATCATCGAATCAGGCAACCACGACCAACTCATTGCTCTAGGAGGAACGTATAAGAAAATGTATGACCTCCAGGCCGGTATGATGAAATAAGGACAAACAAGGTCTAAATGCAAATTTAACCTTGTTTTTCTTCTTTGAAAGCTGTAAAATATAGAAAAGAACAGAAAAAGGGAGAATACACCATGTCAAACGATCTGATCCTGATGGGAGTTGTGATTGTCTTATTTGGACTCTATTTCACTCTTCAAGTTGAGCTCAATAAAGTCAGAAATCAATTCACCCACTATCTTCTAAAACCAGGTAGTATTTCCAAGGAACAAAGAGAGAAGTACCTCAAGGAACCAGAGATGGAAGCGATTCGCCTAATTCGCCTCGATTATCGGATCGGCCTTCAAAATGCCAAACTTGTTTATGAGCAATTAAAGAAATAAGAAAGACCCTCGTATAGTCTATACGAGGGTTTCTCTTTCAAAAAAAGGCGTAAGCTTTGGTAAAACATTGGTCACATCTGCCGATTTGATCTTGGCGAGTTGATAAGGACAAGAAGTGATGTAGGCTGCTTCAAAGAAATCAAGCGGGAGTCCACTGTGTTTTAAGGCAGCAAGGGATTGAACTTGGCTGAGTCCTAGAAGGATCCCATCGTGGGTCAGGGTCAGATGAGGAAGAGAAGACTGATCCATCAAGGTCTTTAGACTGGCTTCTTCCTCTTTTTTTCTGGCTAGGAGTCGCTTTTTATTGGTCAGATACATACCGTTATCAATGTAGAGACTCAAGGCCTTTTGCATGATGAGATTGCTATCATAGTCCAGAATCGTCTTATAGGTCAAGACCGGCTTAAGAAGGGCTTGGGGAAGGATCATGGAAGTGATGCGAAGAGCAGAAAAGAGATTGGTCGAAAAAGATTTGATATAGATGACCCGGTACTTTTGATCCAAATAATGAAAAGATGGAGCATTACTGCTATCAAGATCTCCCAAATAGTCGTCCTCAACAAGGTAGACATCATATTGGTCAGCTAGTTGCAAGATCGCTTCTTTCTGCTTGGTCGAATAGCTATGGCCAAGCGGATAGTGAAAACGGGGGATCGTGTAGAAGAATTTGATATGGCCACTTTTGAAAATCTCTTCAAGTTCCTCGAGATCAATCCCCGTTAAATTTCGTTGAATGGTACGGTAGGCAAGTTGCTGCGAATCTAGGAGTTGGTTCATCCGGTGATAAGTCGGTTGCTCGATCAAGATTTGATACTTTTTATTGGGAAAGTCAATCTGGCTGAGGATATTGAGCGCCTGCTGAGTACCAGCAGTCAAAACAATCTGATCTGCAGTCGTATAAATCCCTTCTTCCTTTAATAAGCCTTGAATCGATTGGCGTACTTCGAGTAAGCCTGCTTGATCCGAAAAGTTATTGAAGAGATAATTCTCCCGCCCAATCAAGGTTTCATTGATACAGGTTCGGAATTCCTCAAAAGCCTGGTTGCGGTCTTTCTCTAATTTTAGTGGAATATCCTCATGTCGATCAGGTTCTTGCTCCAAAACATAGTAGCCACTTTGAGGCTTAGCATAGAGGAAGTGCTGGTAAGTCAAGTCCAGCAAGGCCCGTTGCACCGTGTCCTTACTACAAGAAAATTGACTAGCTAACTGGCGAACGGAGGAAATTTTCTCTCCAGTTTCCAGTTCTCCATCTTGAATGGCTTTTTTTAGTACATGAATGATTTGTTGGTATTTGCTTGTCTTCATCCTGACTGTCCCCATACAGTTTTTTTCTATTGTACAGAAAAAATCACAAAAAAACCACTCATAAGAGTGGTGAGTGTATTACATAAAGTATACAATCGCTAAATACTGAAGAGCAGAAGCTGCCAGGATGAAGAGGTGCCAAATCATGTGGAAGTACGGTTTTTTCTTAGCATAAAAGCCAGCTCCAACAGTGTAGCACAGCCCGCCCATGAGCATGAGACCCCAGAAGATCGGATTGGTTTGGCTAACGATTTGGGGAATAATAAAGATGACCAACCAGCCCATGATCAAGTAAAGAGCGAGACTGAACTTTTCATTGACTTTTTTGGCAAAGATTTTGTAGAGAATACCAAAGATGGTGGTCCCCCATTGGATCAAGATAATGCTGTAGCCCATCCAGTTGTTCATCAAGGTAAGGACAACTGGTGTGTAACTACCTGCGATCGCAATGTAGATCATGGAATGGTCGATAATGCGAAGTACATACTTTTGAGGTGAATCGTAAGACATAGCATGGTAGACGGTCGAAGACAGAAACATCAAAAAGAGACTGATCACAAAGATAGAAGTACCAAAAGCACTGAGGAGACCGTGTTGCTCAAAACTATAGACTGCTGAAATTGGAAGCAAGATCAACATGAGGAGGGCCCCCACAGCATGGGTAACGCTATTGGCGATCTCTTCTCCAAAGGATAATTTTTTACTTAGTTTCATGGTGTAATTCATCAGTTTCTTCCTCCGTTTTTACTGGTTGAATATAAGATAGGGTTTCAAGATAAAGTTGAACCGTCTGACAGGCAGAGCGAATAATAGGAGCGATCGGCTCTTTTTGCTCATTGAGATAAGCGACAAAGCTATTATAGAGAAGATCTGAACTCGCCTGGTCCTGCAAGAAATTTAAGGTAGAAGCGATCTCCTGAATAGAAAAGACCGTTTTTAAGGTTGTAATAGCGATCAAGCGAGCCACCTGTCTACGCTGGTATTTCTTCTTATCTGGTTTTTCGACATAGCCATATTTTACGTAATTGTTGATCATGGCAGCCGTCAAGCCCTTATCTGAAGAAGAGAGGACAGGTGCACAGGTTTTATTGACATAAAGTAGGACCTGATCGAGATAGAGGTCTAGTTCAGGTAGTTGCTCCCATGTTGGATAGGAAAAAGTGGACACGAAATCTTCACCTTTCTTTAATCTAGTTTTCATAACTAGATAATAACATTTATAAAAACTCCTGTCAAGAAAATTTGAAAAATATGGTACAATAGACCTATGAAACTATTAATTCCATCCGCCAAAGAACTGAACGAACAGGCTCGTATCGTCGAGCCCCAACCCTTGTCAGAGAACACAAAAACCATCCTCCAAGCTTTGAAGGCATTCTCCCTAGAAGAATTAGCGACCTTTTACGGGATCTCAGAGGAAAGAGCTCAAGTAGAAAAAGAAAGAATTGAGGCTTTGTTAGCTGGGAGTGCTAAAACCTATCCTTCTTTGGAACTGTTTGATGGCCTTATGTATCGTAGTATCGAGCGTCAAGACTTATCTGAAAAAGAGCAGGCTTATCTGCAGGAGCATTTGTTGATCACGACTGCTTTATACGGTGTGCTACCTGCCTATGAAGGGATTGCGCCCCATCGCTTGGATTTTATGATGAAGCTAAAACCAGCTGGAAAATCTCCAAAGGCATTCTGGAAAGAGGACTATGATCAGGCAGTAGAAGGTGAGGAGCAGATCCTATCCCTTTTGTCTTCTGAGTTTGAACAGGTCTTTTCAAAAGCCATTCGTGAGCGAATGATTCGGATCAAATTCATGGAGAATCGTGGTGGGACACTAAAAATTCACTCGACGATTTCAAAGAAAGCACGTGGTGCCATGGTGACAGCTATGATGAAGGAAGAAATCATCCATCTAGAAGATCTGAAATCATTAGAAGTAGCAGGTTTCTTTTATCGTGAGGATTTATCGCAAGAGAAGGAATGGATCTTTGTGAAAGAATAAATAAAAATATTCCTGAGAAGCGTCAGGAATATTTTTTTGATCTGTTAGATAAAGAGAATGCACGATGAAAACTCCAAAATAGAGGATTTTGGAGTCAGAATCGTCTTGAGCAGTAGGCTTAGGCGATATGTTTGAATTTCTTCAAGAGTTCTGTCAACTCAGCTTGCTCGCCACTATTAAAGACTTGCATCAAGCGTTGAATATTTTTGATATGATCTGGAAGAGCTTCTTCGATCTTTTTACGACCGGCATCTGTAATAGAAACAAGATAAGCACGGCGGTCTTCTGGATCGGTTTCGCGTGTAATCCAACCATCGCGGACCATATTGCGAATAACCACAGTCATATTTCCAGAGGTCGCAAGAATGCTATCAATCAGATCTTGAATGCGGAGATCGCCCTTGCTGTACAAGGTCTCAAGTACAGAGAATTGAGTTGGTGTCAACTGGTGCTTTTTAAAGATATGAGCCTCAGAGGCACGGATCAATCGTTCTGCCTTGTGGAAGACGATCATGGTTTTTAAATCTACGTTTGCTTCTTTGAATAATCTCTTTAAATTTTCCATATCTATATTTTATCAATAAATAGTATTTCTGTCGTTTAATTTTATTTTCAAATTAGTTACAAAATTGTGACAAATTTATTAAACTATGAACAAATGATAGCAAAGGTGTTAATTTTACTTTGTTTATCAAACAATTTTATACTAAAACATTGTAACAGGTATGAAATATTAGTAACAATTCTTTCTTGAAAATCTATAGAATTCTAGGTGGCTTTGGTGTATAATGAGGGAGTGAAACAGAAAAATAATCTTTTTATAGTATGGCAACATATAATAGGAATCTGTATCTTAGTGTTGACGGTCCTTTTTTCTTGGCTATTTCTTGCTGAAAAAACTTCTGATCGCTTGCAGGATCAAATTGCGCAAGCAAGAAAAATAGCTCTGTCTCACTCTTCGATTGCTACCATTGAGACGGAGAGTTTCTTTCATGGCAAAGAAGCGTATCTTTCCTTTATTGGCAAGGACCAAGAGGGGCAAGATCTAGCGGTTTTGGTGGGGCAGGCAGATGATGCAGTCTATACCTACCCTTTGAAAGAAGGAGTTAGTTCCAAAGAGGCAGCTTCCGTCGTCAAAGAGAAGAGTCAGGACGCGATTGATCGGGTAACGTTTGGACGCTTTAAAGGCAAACCGATCTGGGAAGTCAAGGCTGGGAGCTCTTATTATGTGGTGGATTTCAAGACTGGGAAAGTCACGGGTGTTTTTTAAGATTTGAGGAGGAAATATGAAATTATCAAATCGTGTATTGGAAATGGAAGAAAGTGTGACCTTGGCTGCAAATGCGCGTGCTAAAGCTTTGGCGGCAGAAGGTCGTGATATCTTAAGTTTGACCCTGGGTCAACCTGACTTTGCGACTCCCAAAAATATTCAAGAAGCAGCAGTCGCATCCATTGAGGATGGTCGTGCCAGCTTTTATACGGTCGCATCTGGACTTCCAGAATTGAAGGATGCCATTAGCGACTATATGAAAGAGTTTTATGGCTATGCAGTGAACCGAAATGAGGTTGTGGTCGGTACTGGTGCCAAGTTTATCCTCTATGCCTTCTTTACTTCTGTCATCAATCCAGGTGATGAAGTCATCATTCCAACCCCTTGCTGGGTTTCTTATGTAGACCAGGTTAAGATGGTTGAAGGCACACCTGTTACTTTCCAAACAACAGAAGAAAATCACTTCAAGGCAACGGTAGAGCAACTGGAAGCAGCACGGACAGACAAGACCAAGGTTGTCTTGCTGAATTCGCCATCCAATCCAACAGGAATGATCTACAGTAAAGAAGAACTCGAAGCAATCGGAAATTGGGCTGTCGAGCATGATATCTTGATTTTGGCAGACGATATCTATGGTCGATTGGTTTACAATGGCAACACCTTTACGCCCATTTCTAGCTTATCAGAAGCGATTCGCAAGCAAACTATCGTGATCAACGGAGTTTCTAAAACCTATGCTATGACTGGTTGGCGGGTTGGTTTTGCAGTGGGTGATCCAGAGATTATCGGAGCTATGGCCAAGGTGATCAGCCAAACAACTTCCAACTTAACAACCGTTTCCCAATATGCCGCAATCGAAGCCCTCACAGGAGACCAATCTTCTATTGAGATCATGCGTCAAGCTTTTGAAGAGCGCTTGAATACCATTTATCCTTTGTTAAATGAAGTACCTGGTTTTAAAGCTATCAAACCTCAAGGAGCCTTCTATCTCTTTCCAAATGTGAAGAAGGCCATGGAGATGAAGGGTTACACGGATGTGACGGAATTTACCACAGCGATTTTGGAAGAAGCTGAAGTAGCTCTCGTCACCGGTGCAGGTTTTGGTGCCCCTGAAAATGTTCGCTTGTCTTATGCGACAGATTTGGATACCCTCAAAGAAGCTGTTCGTCGACTCAAGGCCTTTATGGAAAAATAAACATATCGGATCCTTAGCATTGAGCTGAGGATCTTTTTCTTTAAAAAAATCAGCTTTTCACAGGTAGAATCTAGCACTGTAAGCCTTTTTATGATACAATAAAGAAGATAATGTCTTCGGACAAGTTTAACGAGAAAAGGAAGATGAATGATGACAAAACGGATTACTATCATCGAAGTTAAAGACTATGTTGGTCAAGAAGTGACCATCGGGGCTTGGGTGGCTAACAAATCAGGAAAAGGGAAAATTGCTTTCTTGCAATTGCGTGACGGGACTGCCTTCTTTCAAGGTGTAGCTTTTAAACCAAACTTTATTGAAAAATTTGGGGAAGAAGTGGGAATTGAAAAATTTGATACCATCAAACGCTTGAGCCAAGAAACGTCAGTCTTTGTGACAGGAATTGTCAAAGAAGATGAGCGCTCAAAATTTGGTTATGAACTGGATATTACAGACATCGAAGTCATCGGTGAATCGCAAGATTACCCAATCACACCAAAAGAACACGGTACAGACTTCTTGATGGACAACCGCCACTTGTGGTTGCGTTCACGCAAACAAGTTGCCGTTATGCAAATCCGTAATGCCATTATCTATGCAACTTATGAGTTCTTTGATAAGAATGGCTTCATGAAGTTTGATAGTCCAATTCTTTCAGGAAATGCTGCAGAAGATTCTACAGAACTTTTCGAAACAGACTACTTCGGAACACCAGCCTACTTGAGTCAATCCGGTCAGCTTTACCTTGAAGCTGGTGCTATGGCCCTTGGTCGCGTCTTTGACTTTGGTCCAGTATTCCGTGCTGAAAAATCTAAGACTCGTCGTCACTTGACTGAGTTCTGGATGATGGACGCTGAGTACTCTTACTTGACACACGATGAGTCACTTGACTTGCAAGAAGCTTATGTCAAAGCTTTGCTTCAAGGTGTTTTGGACCGTGCTCCTCAAGCCTTGGAAACATTGGAACGTGATACGGAGCTCTTGAAACGCTATATTGCAGAGCCATTCAAACGCATTACTTACGATGAAGCCATTGATCTCTTGCAAGAGCATGAAAACGATGAAGATGCGGACTATGAGCACCTTGAGCATGGAGATGACTTTGGTTCACCACATGAAACTTGGATTTCAAACCACTTTGGTGTGCCAACATTTGTCATGAACTACCCAGCAGCTATCAAGGCCTTCTACATGAAGCCAGTTCCTGGCAGCCCAGACCGTGTGCTTTGTGCAGACTTGCTTGCCCCAGAAGGCTATGGAGAAATCATCGGTGGCTCTATGCGTGAGGAAGACTACGATGCCCTTGTTGCAAAAATGGATGAACTTGGCATGGATCGTACAGAGTATGAATTCTACCTTGATCTTCGTAAATACGGTACAGTCCCACACGGTGGATTTGGTATTGGGATTGAACGGATGGTAACCTTCGCAGCTGGTACTAAACACATCCGTGAAGCTATTCCATTCCCACGTATGTTGCACCGTATCAAACCTTAATAGACGTAAAAACGCCATTAGGCGTTTTTCACTTTTATCTGCTTCAAAAAACTATGAAAGGAATTTCAATGCTGAAAATAGACATCATTGATGGGAAAGAATACGAGGAAGGCCAAGGATCTTTGATTGCGGATCTGGACCATTCCATTCAACAGATGCTCAAGACTTCCTATCCTGAAAGTCAAATGGATGATTTTATCACGTATAAAAATTTGAGCCAATATTGTATGGATTATCTAGGTCAGATTATTGATCGTGCCAATGATAAAAACGAAGCGATTAAACAGCAGGTGACAGCTGTCATGCCTGAAAGCGAGCGTCCCTTTAACGTTGAAGACCGCTTGACAGCCAGCTATACCTTCGGCCAGCGGGTGGCGGATTCTGTCGCACGCTTTGGTGGTTCATGGACTTTTATCATTAGTTTTATCCTGATGATGGCTATTTGGATGTTGATTAATGTCTTGCATCCCTTTGGCTGGAATTTTGATCCTTACCCTTTCATCTTGCTGAATCTAGCACTTTCTACGATTGCGGCGATTCAAGCTCCTTTGATCATGATGAGCCAAAACCGGGCGGCAGATTACGATCGCTTGCAAGCGCGAAATGACTTTAACGTCAATATGGAGTCGGAACGAGAAATTCGCTTGTTGCATACGAAGATTGACCATATGGTGCAACAAGACCAGACGGATTTACTGGAAATTCAAAAGTTGCAAACCGAATTGTTGGTGTCCTTGTCTAATCAAGTGGCCCAGCTGCGTCAAGAACTAAATCAAGAAAAATGAAAGAGGTGGAGAAAATGTAGGCAACTCTAAGTAAGTCTTTTAGAAACACTCAAATAATCTATTGAAAGAGGAAAAACAATGTTTAAAAGAACTTACAAACGCAATATTTCACTCCTAGCAGGTTTGGAATTTACATCTTATTTTGGAATCACCAGTTTTTGGATTCTCTTTTTTATTCAAAATGGTCTTTCTTTGCTTCAGATTGGTTTATTAGAGAGTATCTTTCATGGGACAAGTCTCTTGTGTGAGATCCCATCTGGTATGTTGGCCGATCGCTTTAGCTACAAGACCAATCTCTACTTGGCTCGCTTGTCCAGTATTGGATCCTCTATCTTGATTTTATTTGGTCAGGGGAATTTTTGGATCTATGCCATTGCTATGATGGTCAATGCTTGGTCTTATAATTTTGACTCAGGGACCAGTACGGCTTTCTTATTTGATTCAGCGGTGGAAGCGGGCCAAAAGGACCGTTATCTTCAGATTTCTAGCTTTTTGTCTTGTGTGGCCGAAGTCACCCGAACGTTAGGAACAGTGGTGGCAGGCTTCTTTATTCACGGAGCATTGGCTTGGACCTATTATATTGCTATTGGGCTTTCCTTGCTTTCCATTCTTTTGATCTTTCTCATGAAAGAGCCAGAGAGCAAGAGTGATGAAAGAAATCATTTGACCTTAAAGCGGATATTGGAGGTAGTGAAACAAGAATGGCAGGACAAACCAGTCTTGTTTTACTGGATGCTCACCTATCAGTTGGTAGGGACCATCATGTGTATGTTTTATTTTTACTACCAACAGAAAATTAGTGACTTAACTAGTTGGCAAGTTTCGCTTATCATGTTGATTGGTAGTGGATTCAATCTACTAGCGGTTTATTTGGCCAGTCAAATCGGGAAAAAATGGAATAGTAATCAAGTCTTTCCGATTCTGGTTGCACTGACTGGGTTGGCCTTGTTTTTGGTAGGTGTGAAGACTCCATTCGCCTATTTGAGTGTCTATATCTTGACCAATGCCCTTTATGCAGTTTATCAACCCATCTACTACAATGATTTACAAGCTTATCTGCCATCTAGTGTACGAGCAACCATGCTGAGTATCAATTCCATGATGTTTAGTCTATCTATGATTGTCATTTTCCCACTGACTGGTTGGTTCATTGATAGCTGTGGATTTGTAGCAGTCTTTCTTGTGCTAGGCCTTATAACATTCCTATCTTTCCCTCTCTTACTGATTGGTTTAGGGAGAATGGGCAAGACCTTAAGCGAGGTGACAAAGACTGAATAAAACTTATAGGGTTCTTGAGTCTAACAAGATTTAAATAGCAGAAAAACTGAACAATCCTTCTATGCTATGTAGGAATAGTAAGATTGAAGACAAACTCATCTTAGAAACTTTCCTTAGGCGAGGACGGACGTCAGCGAACTTCTATGAAGTTCCATGACTAATTATTGAGCCTAAGGTCTCAATAATTCCGAGTGCTAGAAACAATAGTGTTTCTAGCACTTTTCTCACAGCGGAAAGTTTCAGTAGATGATTGAATAGCTCTAACAAATAAAATTATTTTATCTTTATAGAAGTTAATAAATTTGTATAAAAGAGCAGTTTGTCTACGTTCTCATACTCTCTGCTTGGCAGGGAGAGTTTTTTTGTCAGTTATAATTGTGGTAAAATAGGTTTATCCTTTTTAAAAAAGAATCGAGTCGTATGAAATCATTATTGAAGTATTTTAAGGGCTATCTATGGGAAACTTTTCTAGGGCCCGTGTTTAAGCTTTTAGAAGCTATTTTTGAATTGTGTGTCCCCTTAATCATCGCCCACTTAGTCGATCAGGTCATTCCGAAAAAGGAAACGAGCGCAGTGGTGATGACGGTCGGTGTTTTGTTTTTATTTGCGAGCTTTGGTGTTGTCGTAGCTATTACGGCCCAGTATTTTTCTTCTAAAGCAGCTGTCGGCTTTACCCGCGAGATGACCAAGGATTTGTATGATAAGATCTTATCACTTCCAAAGGACAAGCGAGATAGGATCGGGACTTCTAGTTTGGTAACCCGTCTCACTTCTGATACCTATCAAATCCAGGTTGGGATCAACCAATTCTTGCGCCTCTTTTTGAG
>SKEG01002008.1_pt1 | contig 14218 bp, 10 predicted proteins | sample 4826631 | NCBI WGS metagenome assembly SKEG01 (sample SAMN11008815, study PRJNA524170) | human gut metagenome | biome: Human fecal sample; material: Feces; isolation source: fecal sample from pouch patient p26, p34, p50 | host: Homo sapiens | place: Israel: Tel-Aviv | collected 2016-11-02
TGTCCTTTCTTTAATTAGATTGGCGTTGTGGGCCATCTCTTTTATTTTGCCGTAAAAATGGAGAAAATAAAAGAAGGACCGTAATGCAAAAAAATTTTACATTATCAGTCCTAAATATTATACAACCAATAAAAAAGATATTGGAGAATGGGGGAATACATAGATATGAAAACAAATTTTGCCTTTTTAGAAAAAGATTTAGATATTAATATGTATTATGATTCCGCTAAAAAAGTCGAAAAACTATATAGTATGGGTGAGTATGCCAGTGAATCTTTAGAAATTCGTAAAGTTTTAGAAAATGTTGCAAAAATGATTCTAGATTACAATTTTATTGAAATTCCTACATACTTAAGTTTTAATGACTCTTTGCAGTTAATTAAAAGACATAATTTAGTACCGAATGAAGTTCTTGATGCATTTTATGAATTAAAGAGTAGTGGAAATGATGCTGCACATAATATGGTGGAATTTTCTCGAGAAAAAGGTTTGGGTCATATTAAACTTTTCTATAATGTGATGGTATGGGTAGCACGTGAGTATACTGATGAAAGACCAAAGATTGAAAATTTTGAAGAACCTCAAATTCAAGCTAACTATCAGTCTTTTGAGAAAAAACTGATCTATGTACAAACCGTTGATGGAAGACCAGAAGACTGGCCTAAATATGCTGGTTCTAAAAAAATTGGAGATGCTTCAATTAATGAGCCAGAATCAGATTACACGCCTAATAGTAAGGATATGCGAGATGCAGCTGAAAAACGAGTTAGATCATATATGAGAACTGCTGGAGTACCGTATAAAATTCAGTGGGCAGAATTAGCTTATCGTAAGACAGACCGAACTTTTTTTAGAGATTATGATGTTCATGAAGTTTTGGAAAGATCCAATATTAAGCGAAATACAAGTCTTGAAGGACGAGAATGGTTCCTAACAGACCTTGAAACTGCTAAAGCTGCTATTAAGGCAGTTAAAGAAGGACGACATTCTTTAACTGCAACTGCACAACCTTCTTCAAATAATATTAAAATTACACTACGTCCAGAACAAGCTGAAGCTGTTAGAGTTACGAAGAAAGCTTTTAAAAAATACGATACAGTACTTTGGAATGCTAAGATGCGCTTTGGAAAAACTTTGACAGCCCTACAACTTATTAAGGATGAAAAATATAAGAAAGTTCTTATTATGACTCATAGACCAGTTGTTAGTGATAGTTGGTTTGATGATTTTTATAAAATGGGTATGGAAATTCAGGGCTATATTTATGGTTCTAAAGATAAAGGAAAGCTAATTTCTGAACTTAAGAATAGCGACCAACCCTTTGTTTATTTTGCAAGTATTCAAGATCTTCGTGGTTCTGAAATTTTTGGAGGAAAAGCAGGGGATAAAAATAGAGAATTCACTCAAATTCAATGGGATTTAGTAATTATTGATGAAGCTCATGAAGGAACACAAACAGAGTTAGCGCAAAATGTTATTAATGGTGTAAAAAAAGAAGATACTAAACTTCTGGAATTATCTGGAACACCTTTTAATCTTTTAGATCAGTATGAAGATAATCAAGTATATACTTGGGATTACGTTATGGAACAAGAAGCTAAATATGAGTGGGATAAAGAAAAATCTGGTGAGCCTAATCCTTATGAAGGGTTGCCTAAGGTGTCTATGTTTACTTTTGAAATTTCCGATCAGTTTACCCATAACAACTACCAAGATCTGGTAGATAAATCTTTTAATTTTAAAGAATTCTTCCGAACTAATGAACAGGGTGACTTTGTTCATGAAGTTGATGTAAGACGATTTTTAGATAATATTACTACACCAAATGATAAAAATAACTATCCATTTTCAACCAAAGAGTTTAGGAATAATTTACGTCATACTCTATGGATTTTACCAGGTGTTAAGGAAGTAAATGCCTTAGAAAAAATGCTAAAAAGTCATCCAGTCTTTGGAATGGATTATAATATTGTTAATGTAGTAAGAGATGACAAGATTGATGATGTTGAGGAATCTAAAGAAACTGATCTTCAAGCTGTTCGACAAGCAATTGGAGATGATCCATCAATTAGTAGAACAATCACATTAACTGTTCGCAAACTAACGACAGGGGTAAACGTTCCTGAATGGAGTGGGGTAGTATTTTTATCTAATACTAATAGTGCTATGCAATATCTTCAAGCTGCATTTAGAGCACAGACACCTTTTTCGCATGAGAAACTTGGTAGAAAAGAAGAATGTTTTATATTTGATTTTGCTCCTGATAGAGCTTTAACTGTTATGGCTGAATCTTCTCGTCTTAGTACTGGGGTGGGTAAACGAACCTCTAGTGTACAAAAAGATAAAATGCGTAAGCTATTAAATTTCATGCCAATTATTGGTAAAACTGGTAATAAAATGAAACGCTTTGAGGTCGACACACTTCTTTCTAAGATTAAACGGGTTTACGCAGAAAAAGCAGTCAGGACAGGTTTCGATGATGATTCACTTTATTCAGATGAACTGTTAATGCTAGATCAAGCTGATCTTAAAGATTTTAATGATTTAAAAGCAATAGTGGGTACAACAAAAAAAGAAAAATCTCCGATGAAAGTCGATATTAACAATCAGGGAATGTCGGAGGAAGAATATGAAAAGACTGAGAAAGCTAAGAAAAAGAAACCAAGGGAACGAACTGAAGAAGAAAAAGCAGCTCTTGAAAAAGAAAAACAACTTAGAAAACAAAGAAAGACAATGATTTCTATTCTTCGTTCAATTTCTATTCGAATTCCAATGATGATTTATGGAATGGATATTGATATAAAAGACGATGTCAACATGAGAAAATTTGTTAAATTAGTTGACGATGTTTCGTGGCAAGAATTTATGCCTGAAGGTGTAAGCAAAGAACTTTTCTTGAGATTTTCTAAGTATTACGATCAAGATGTTTTTATTGAAGCAGGTCGTATTATTAGAAGAAGGGTTAAGAAATTAGATTCTTTAGATCCTCTAGAACGCACCAATGAGTTAGCTTTGATCTTTAATACTTTCCGTAATCCTGATAAGGAAACTGTCTTAACTCCATGGAGAGTAGTTAACATGCAGTTGGGTAAAACTATTGGTGGATATTCTTTCTTTGACGATAATTATCAATCAACAACAATCGAAGGAAAAAATGCTGCTCATTGGATTGATACAGAATATACTGATAAGTCATTCAATGAAGATTCTCATATTTTAGAAATTAATTCTAAGACAGGACTATATCCACTTTATGCAGCTGCCTCTCTCTATTATAAAGAATTTAATAAGATGAATGAGAATAAGGCAGGCAAATTTACCATAGATGATGAATTATTTTTATGGCAAAAAGTCCTGCGTGAAAATATTTTTGTAATTGCAAAAACTCCAATGGCCAAGCACATTACAGAAAGAACTTTGGCTGGATATCAGGAATTTGATACAAATATTGAGTATATTGATGGAATTATCGAAGGAATAAAGAGTAATTCTAAAAAGGAATCTGAAATTATACGAGAAAGGTTTAACAATATGAAATTTGACATTATTATTGGTAATCCACCATATAATGAAAATGATAATGATAGTGGTAAAGGAAGTGCCTCACCATTATATGACAAGTTTGTTGTGTTAGCTAAGTCATTGAGTCCAAAGTATATATCAATGATTACTCCGAGTGTATGGTTTACTGGGGGTAAAGGATTAGAGAAATATCGCTCAGACATGGTGAATGACAAACATTTTAAATCAATTTATAATTTTGAAACACCACAAGATGTTTTCCCTAGAGTAAATCTCCGGGGGGGTAAGTTTTTTCTTAATTGATAATACATTTGATAATACTGATACAGGTGTACACGTAGTCACTGTTAAGAATAATATAATAAAGGAAGATGACTATAGATCACTTAAATTACGAGGAATAAACTCAGATATATTTATCAGTAGTACTGTTGCATATAACTTTGTTCAGAGACTCATTGATGAGGGACATATTGTAGGTAATATGCACTCTGATAAGATGTTTAGTTCAATTGTTTCTTCTCGTAATGTATATGGTTTTACAACTAAAGTTAAAAGTGACAAGCGTGTTAAAAGTAATCCTGAAGGTATGGATGATCCTGTGAAATTGTATGCAAGTAGAGGAAATGAATATTATGTTGATCGTAAGAACATAGAGAAAGGAATTGAAGCAATAGATTGCTATAAGGTATATACACCGTTTGCTAATAATATAGGAACAGATTTATCGGATGATAATATCAATACAATAATTGGTAAGCCAGGAACAATTGCGACAGAAACGTATCTCGTTATTGGTTCAAATGTGAATCTGAACGAAAAAACAGCTGGTAATATTTCTAGATATATGAAAACTAAGTTTGTTAGATTCTTGATAAGTTTAGCAAAAGCAAATCAAAACGGAACCCAAAAAACATATGCGTTTGTTCCTATGCAAGATTTTAGTTCTAGCTCTGAGATTAATTGGAATTCAAATAATTTGGATGAACAACTATATAAAAAATATAATTGTTCAAAAGCTGAGATTGATTATATAATGACAAATATTGCAGATTTAAAGTAGAAAAAGGTGGTGGTAGGTACTAATGGATGAAAAAATTATAAAATCAAGAAAAAGAGTTCAAGATTACGGAGAAGTATTTACACCATTATCTACAGTTAAAAATATGTTGGATCAATCTGAAATTAGAGATGGAACAGAAAGTATTACTACTACATTTCTTGAACCGTCTGCTGGCGAAGGAGCATTTTTAGTTGAAATTCTACGACGAAAAATGAAAGTGGCATTGAGTCAAAGTAAGTCTGCTGATGAATTTGATGATAAGAGCTTAGTGGCTTTATCTACACTCTATGGAATTGAACTAATGGAAGATAATGTGGAAATGCTTGTTATGAATATGTTTTCTCAGTTCTCGTTTGATTATCAAAGTGGAATCAAGCAGCTTGGTGGAAGTCCAAATAAGGAAGTTCTCGAAAGTGCTAAGGTTATTATTCAAACTAATATGGTTCAAGGTAATGCTTTAACTAAAATTGATGGAGATGGAAATCCAATTATTTTTAGTGAATGGCAGTTATTGCCAATAGTTGGCAATATTAAGCATCAAAGAGTTCAAAGACTTGAATATACTTTTCAAGATATTTTAGATGGCAAAGAGGAATCCCAAGGTGTTTTGACCCATAAAGATAGTGAAGAACTTGATTTATTTGATTTTCTTGATGAAGATTACAATCCTGAAGAAGAGGTGCAAGATATTAAGAAACAGTATGCCCCTGTGCGAATAACGAAAGTTTATAAAAAAGAGTTAGAAGGATAGTTAGCAAAAAATTAGCAATTTAAACTTAAATATCTGGTAACACATTGATAATTAAAGAAGCTTGAAGCATATATTATCTAATTAGATAAAAAGAGAAGAGGATGGGGAAAAAACTATATTTTCAGATAAATTTTAGAAAATAGTTATATTAAAACCCGCTAGGAATCAACGTTTTTAGTAACGTGATTTCTAGCGGGTTTTAAGTCTTGAGATTTTTTTCCAACCTCTCTTTTTATAGTTCCTCCCTAGATGGATTGAGTAAATCCTTATCGGGAATAGTATTTAAGTCAACAGGATCACGTTGATCAACTTGAACAGTTATAAAAACGGAATTTCCACGAGATGTTTCAGTATCGATAACAGCTTCTGAAGTAAATCCGCTTTGATTTTGGATAGTTTCTGCGATGAACCCTGCTTCCAAAAGGAATTCACATTTAGAATTAATCTTTTTTCTGATTTCGACTATTGGACCTGAAAGTTCGAAAACTTGACGATTCATCTTAGATTTTACCCTTTTTAAATACCCCCAATTAGCTTTCTCGAAAAATACAGGTAAATCTTCATCTTTAGCTAGTGGAAAATTTCGAGCTAAACGTTTGCCTGCCCAGTAAAGAATAGTGTTATCTGTTCCAACTAGATCAGGTAGAAGAGCATCCCTCAAGATAGAACTACCAAGAGTGGTCCCTAAATTATTATGCTCCACAGCTGTTGAATAAAATTTGACATCCACTTTCTTCCTAGCCCCTTTAACAATTGATAATTTTATTATACACACTTTTTATTTGAATAGCTTAAATTATACTTAACTTTTTAATCTTTTTTAGAAAATTAAGTATCTGTCTAAATAAGATAGTTGATTTTTTGTGTGAGTTTTGCATAATAAAAGATAGATAAGAACTAGAGATAGATGGTGGTAAAATGGTTAAACATATATTGATAGCAACAAAAAATGCGGGAAAAGCACGGGAGTTCAAGAAATTATTTAGTGAAAAGGGAATAGAAGTAAAAACTTTACTAGATATGGAAAATACTCCTGAAATTGAAGAAAATAGCAAAACTTTTACAGAGAATGCATTAATTAAAGCACAAACATTAACAAATTTGTATAAAATTCCAGTTTTAGCTGACGATTCAGGTATTGTAGTTGATTATCTAAATGGAGAACCTGGTATTTATTCTGCGAGATATGCTGGCGATCATGATGATGAAGCAAATAAAAAGAAATTACTACATAATTTAGAAGGTGTACCTTTTGAAAAGAGGACAGCTCATTTTCATTGTTCGTTAGTAATTACTAGTCCAGTAAAAGATCCATTGATTGCTGAAGGAAATGTAGAAGGCTACATTGTTGAAGAAGAAAGAGGTAAGGGTGGTTTTGGTTATGATCCATTATTCTTCTACCCACCTTTGGATAAAACTTTTGGTGAAACAACTGCAGATGAAAAGAATGCTGTTAGTCATCGTGCAAATGCTATTAAAGATTTGCTAACAAAATTTGATGAATGGTGGGAAGAATAATGAAAATTTTAGTAGTTAGTGATAGCCATTCTAAAAAGAATATATTGGCAGACTTAAGAGATAAGTATAGTAATGAGGTTGATTACTTCATTCATTGTGGCGATAGTGAGTTAGACCCTAATTCAAAATGGGTATCAGATTATACAATTGTTGAGGGGAATTGTGATTACTATGACTACCCAGAAAAAGAAGTTGTTGCAACTGAAGAGGGTAATATTTTAGTAACTCACGGTCATCTGTATGGAGTTAATTATGGATTAGACAGACTAGCATTATTAGCTAAACAAGAAAATGCTAAATTTGTTTTTTATGGTCATACACATCGCTTAGCAGTTGAATATGTTGATGGTACGCTTTTTTTGAATCCAGGGAGTGTGTGGTTTCCACGTGGAGAATATCAAAAACTAGGTGGAACTTACGCTATTGTATCCGTAAATGAAAGTAAGATTAAGGTTACCTACTATACTAGAGAAGGATTAGCTCCTGTTTCAGAGTTGCAATTTGAATATCAAAGGTAATTTGTTGGAAAATCATGCTAAAAAAGACTTGATTTTGATTATTTTCAGGAGTAATATTATACGAGTAAGTTAATTGCCCGTTGGTCAAATTGGTTAAGACGTCGCCCTCTCAAGGCGGAGTTACGGGTTCGATCCCCGTACGGGTGATAATATTCGTATGTAAAATGAGAACAACTTGAATAATAGGTTGTTCTCATTTTTTATTATAAATAAAAATCAGCAATCCAAAAATTGCTGATTTTAAAATATTTAACGATTATTTTTGTTCTGTTGGGTTCTTTTTATTGGATTCTTTTTCAACAGTTTTAGTTTCTTTTCGATTTTTAGGATCAATAGTTGCAAATTTATCAAATAATTGTTCTAAATTGTGTTGTTGATTGACCTTTAATCCCATAATATTCACTTCCTCAAAAAATTGCTAACATCTATTGCCTAGAAAGTTATCAAAATTTTAAGCTACTGTCAAGTTAGAGCTTAAATTACGTTGGTAGGAGTACCTGTCAAATAGCTTTTCAAGTTATTAACTGTAATTTCAAGTAATCTTTCCCTAGTTTCCAAAGGAGCCCATGCGATATGTGGAGTGATGTAGCAATTTTTTGCAGTCAAAAGAGGATTATCTTCTGAAATTGGTTCTTTGGAGACTACATCAGTTGCTAAAGCATAGATGCGATCATTATTTAATGCCTCAGCTATATCAGTTTCATTGATTAGTTTTCCTCTAGCTGTGTTTAAAATAATGACATTCTTTTTCATTTTAGAGATTGTTTCTTTATTAATTAGATTAATTGTGTCAGGTGTTTGAATAACGTGTAAACTAATAACATCAGATTGTTTTAGAAGTTCATCTAAAGAAACTTGCTTAATCCAGGGAACATTAACCTCTTTAGGACGATGATTATAAAAGATGATATTCATTGAGAAAGCATGACCTAATTCAGCTACTTTTTGTGCGATACGACCGTAACCAATTAATCCCAATGTCTTACCCTTTAATTCGTAGAGAGGTTTATCCCAAAATGTAAAATCAGGAACTTTTGACCATTTTCCTTCATGAATTAGACGATTATGTAAGCCAACTTGACCGGTTACTTCTAGTAGAAGAGAAAATGTGAATTGAGCAACTGCATCAGTACCGTATGTAGGAACATTGGTTACAATTATATCATGTTGATGAGCACTCTCAATATCTACGACATCATACCCAGTTCCCATGATACCAATATATTTTAAGTTGGGAACTTGTTTTAAAACTTCACTTCTTAATGGTGTTTTATGCGTAATTACAATTTCAGTATTGTCAATACGTTTAATAATTTCTTCAGTATCATCTACAGGTGTTTGATCGTAAAAAGTACAATTACCTAAGTTGGATAGTTTGCTCCAAGTTAAATCGAAGTTTAGAGAGTAACCATCTAAAAGTACAATATCCATAATATAATCACCTCAAGAAATAATTTGGTTTAATTATAAACGTTTTCAAAATCCAATTCAATATGTGAGTATGACAATTGGTTTTGCTAGATATAAATAGTATAATTGAGACTAGAATATTAGAGAAAGGACGTAACTATGGCGACACAACATATTGAAAATAAATTAAAACTATTACCAGATTTACCTGGCTGTTACATGATGAAAGATATCAATAGTAGAATTATTTATGTAGGTAAAGCCAAAAATTTAAAAAATCGCGTACGTTCATATTTTAAAAGTAGTCATGAGGGAAAAACAGCTAAATTAGTATCTGAAATAAGGGATTTTGAAACAATTATTACTTCAACCGATAAGGAAGCATTTTTGTTAGAAATTACTTTAATTCAAAAACATAAGCCTTACTACAATATTAAGTTAAAAAGGGGAACTGGGTATCCGTATATTAAGATAACCCATGAAAAAGACCCACAATTAAAAATTGTCAGTCAAGTTAAAAAAGATGGTGGCTATTATTTTGGCCCTTATCCCAATGTCTATGCTGCAACAGAAACACTACAGTTATTACAAAAGGTGTATCCTTTAAGACGTTGTAATGGATATCAAAAACGACCATGTTTGTACTATCATATGGGACAATGCTTGGGTGCTTGTTTTAAAGAAGTTCCACAATCCGAGTATGAAAAGCAAATCAAAAAGATAAAGTCGTTTTTAAATGGAAATGTAAGTAAAATAAAAAAAGAACTTGAACAAAAAATGGAAACTGCATCCGAGAATTTAGAGTTTGAAAGGGCAGCTGAAATAAGAGATCAAATTCACTATGTTGAAATGACAGTTGAAAAACAAAAAATCATTAGTAATGATAATACACCGCGTGATTTATTTGCTTTTTACATGAATAAAGGTTGGTTATCTTTACAAATTTTCTCTATTAGACAAGCACGTTTGATGAAACGTGAAAAACGACTATTTCCATGTATAGACACGCCTGAAGCTGAGCTAGAATCTTTTATTTTACAGTTTTATAATCAAAAAAACCGTATTTTACCTAAAGAAATTTTAGTTCCTTCAGGGATGGATAAAGAAACATTAAGTGAAATTTTAGGTATTCCAGTTAAAACACCACAACGAGGACAAAAGCGTGATTTACTAGAAATGGCACAGAAAAATGCTAAGTTAGTGTTGGAAGAAAAATTCCGTTTACTTGAATTAGATGAAAGAAAGACAACTGGGGCTATGAATGAAATAACAGATGCATTAGGATTGCCTAATGGTCATAGAATTGAAGCATTTGATCATTCTCATTTACAAGGAGAAGATTTAGTATCCGCGATGGTTTGTTTCATTGATGGGAGACCAGAAAAAACAGAATATCGAAAATATAAGTTAAAAAATGTTGACCATGCTGATGAAGCTGCTAGTACAAGAGAAGTTATTTATCGTAGATATAGTAGACTTTTGAAAGAAAAAGCTAATTTACCTGATTTAATATTAATGGATGGTGCAAGTATTCAAATTAATGCCGCTGTTGATGTGTTACATAATCAATTAGGTATTGATATTCCTGTAGCAGGAATGGTAAAAAATGATCGCCATAAAACTGCTGATTTAATGATGGAAAATGATGAAAAGATTGGTTTAGATCCTAAAAGTGAAGGCTTTTATCTACTACAAAGAATTCAGGATGAAGTTCATAGATTTGCGATTACTTTCCATCGCCAAGTTCGATCAAAAAATTCATTAGCTTCACGCTTAGAAAGAATTCAAGGAGTAGGTCCTAAAACGAGAATTAAGTTATTAAGAAATTATGGTTCTCTGAAGAATATTTCTGCAGCTTCAGTAGAGGATTTGGAAAGCTTAGGTATTTCTAAAAAAGTGGCTCAGACAATTAAGTTAAGCTTGAAAAACCAAAGTTAGAAAATGCTTTGACCTAAGAGAAGATAATTGGTATATTTAAGATTGATTAACTTATTGATGAAATAGAATAATAAATATGCAATATAGTTAGATATATATAAGGAAAGGCGATTAAATAAATGTTTGTAGATCAAATAAAAATTGAAGTAAAAGCCGGAAAAGGTGGCGACGGTATGGTTGCTTTCCGCCGTGAAAAGTATGTTCCTAATGGTGGACCTGCTGGTGGTGACGGTGGTAAAGGCGGAAGCATTATTTTAAAAGTAGACCAAGGTTTACGTACATTAATGGATTTTAGATATCACCGTATTTTTAAAGCAAAACCTGGTCAAAACGGCATGATCAAGGGAATGTATGGTCGTGGTGCAGACGATACCTATATTAGTGTTCCTCAAGGTACAACAGTTACAGATGCTGAAACTGGAGAATTGTTAGGTGATTTAGTTGAAGCAGACGATGAATTAGTTGTAGCTAAAGGTGGCCGTGGTGGTCGTGGTAATATTAAGTTTGCTAGTCCTAAAAATCCAGCTCCAGAAATTGCTGAAAATGGTGAACCTGGCGAAGAAAGAAAATTAAAACTAGAACTTAAAGTGTTAGCCGATGTTGGTTTAGTAGGTTTCCCTTCTGTTGGTAAATCTACTTTACTTTCAGTTGTAACAAGTGCTAAGCCAAAAATTGCTGAATATCACTTTACAACTTTGGTTCCTAATTTGGGTATGGTTCGTCTAGATGATGGTAGAGATTATGTTATGGCTGACTTACCTGGATTAATTGAAGGTGCTTCTCAAGGTGTAGGTTTAGGTATTCAGTTCTTACGTCATGTTGAAAGAACTCGTGTTATTTTGCATTTGATTGATATGTCGGGTGTAGAAGGTAGAGATCCATATGATGATTTTGTCAAAATTAATGAAGAATTGAAGGTATATGATCCAACTTTACTTGATAGACCACAAATCGTAGTAGCAAGTAAGATGGATATGCCAGACAGTGCCAAGAATTTGGCAGAATTCAAAGTCAAGTTAGCTAAGGATAAGACTTTAAAACAAGTACCAGAAGTTATGGAAATATCTTCCTTAACTCATCAAGGGTTGAAAGAGTTAACACATAGAACAGCTGATGTACTAGAATCTACTCCTAAGTTTGAAACATTGGCAGAAAAAGAACAAGCAAGCAAGGTTTACACCTTTAAAGAAGATGAACCAGCATTCAAGATTACACGTGATTCTGACGCAACCTGGGTACTTTCAGGTGAAAAATTGGAACGTCTATTTAAGATGACTAACTTTAACCATGATGAAAGTTTAATGAGATTTGCTCGTCAATTGCGTGGAATGGGTGTAGATGATGCCCTACGCGAACGTGGTGCTAAAGGTGGAGATTTGGTAAGAATCGAAGACTTTACTTTTGAATTTGTAGAATAATAATCATGCTTAAGTAGGGGTAATGGAAAAATGAGAAGATTAAAAAGAAGCCGATACATTACGGGATTTGACGGTATTCGAACGCTTGCAGTTATTGCAGTTATTTTCTATCATTTGTTTCCTTACGCAATGCAAGGCGGCTTGATGGGAGTTTCTATATTCTTCGTTATTTCTGGATATTTAATAACTGATTTGTTGTTACAAGAATGGGAACAAAATCGAAAAATTGATGTCAAAGCTTTTTATATTAGGCGTATGAAAAGGTTGTATCCAGGATTGATAACAATGTTAGTTGGAACGATAGCGTATATAACTTTGTTTCAAAAAGAGTTATTGGCTCATATTCGAATGGTTTTTCTGACAAATTTGACCTCAATATATAATTGGTATCAAATTCATACAGGTCAATCATATTTTGATAAATTTGCGATTCAGTCTCCTTTTACACATTTATGGTCGTTATCTATTGAAGGACAATTCTATTTGTTTTGGCCTTTATTGATTATATTAATGTGTAAATACTTACCTAAGAAAAGTGTTAGATTCTTTCTGTTAATAGGATTGAGTTTACTATCAGCTTTAGAAATGATGCTTTTATTTAAGGTAGGTAGTGATCCTTCACGTGTTTACTACGGAACAGATACACGTGTATTTTCGATATTAATAGGTGCAGCTTTAGCAATTGTTTGGCCAAGTAGTAAGTTAAGTCAAAAACTTCCTGATGAGAGTCGACGACTTCTTAACATAACAGGTATTGTGTGTGCTTTATTAGTAATATTATCATTCTTTAAAATGAATGGTGAAAAAGCTTTTGTATATCATGGTGGGATGTACTTATTTTCAATAATCTCTGCAATACTTGTCGCAACAGTAGCACATCCGGGAGCCAATATGAATACCTGGTTTACTAATCCAGTTTTTACATGGATAGGTAAGCGTAGCTATGGAATTTATATTTATCAGTATCCAGTGATGGTTTTCTTTGAGTCAAAAGTTAAGAATATTGCTGCACATCCTTGGTTGTATGGATTAATAGAAATAGCAATAATACTTGCTATAAGTGAATTATCTTATAGATATATTGAGATACCTTTAAAAAACTTTGATTACAGTCAAACTCTAATCAAAGTTAAACAAGTCTTTAAACGAGATAAATCACATTTAAATTCCAAAATTGGTGTAGCTGTGGGAGCAATTGTATTTTTGATTGCTGGTGCTGGTTTAGTGCAACAGCCAACTAAGAAACCACAGGATAATGCTTTGGCAAAACAAATTAAAGAAAACAATGCCAAAGTTAAAAAGAGAAATTCTGAATTAAAGAGTGGCAAAAAGCAATCAACTGAACAAGTTTCCTCATCTTCTAGTTCTGAAGTGAAGAAGTATCAGTTAACTGCTGCTCAAGCTGATAAAGCAAGAAATATGAAGATTACAGCAGTAGGAGATTCTGTATTAGCTGATGGAGCTAGTTCATTACAAGAAATTTTCCCTAACATGTATATCGATGCTAAAGTTGGTAGGCAGTCAGCTGAAGCAGCAAAGATAGTACAACAATTAGCGCAAACTGGAAAATTGGAACAAACAGTGTTGATAAGTGAGGGCACAAATGGTGCTTTTATGGGACATGAAATTCAAGATATTATGAATGCTGCTGGTAAAGATCGCCAAGTATATTGGATTAATGTTCATGTACCAACAAGACGTTGGCAAGATCAAGTGAATCAAGATTTGGCATCAGCTAGCAAAAAGTATAAGAATTTACATATAATTGATTGGTTTAGCTATAGCCAAAATCACGCTGATTGGTTCTACAATGATAACGTTCATCCTAATCCACATGGCTTGGAATATTATGGTAGTTTTGTTGCTAAAAAAATAGTTAAATAAAATCTTACATACTCTATAATTGTTAGATAAAATCTGACAGTTATAGGGTATTTTTATTGAAATAAAAAAACAATCCTTATAGAAGGCAAGTGAAGTGCCTTACAATTGTTAGACAAAGTCTAGCGATTGTGAGGTGCTTTTTTCGTATGACTAAATATACTCAAAAATTCAAATTAGATATTATTCAGGAATATCT
>SKEG01001677.1_pt1 | contig 14150 bp, 10 predicted proteins | sample 4826631 | NCBI WGS metagenome assembly SKEG01 (sample SAMN11008815, study PRJNA524170) | human gut metagenome | biome: Human fecal sample; material: Feces; isolation source: fecal sample from pouch patient p26, p34, p50 | host: Homo sapiens | place: Israel: Tel-Aviv | collected 2016-11-02
CTTCGGGAGAGCGGACCTTTATTACCGTTCCGGGAATCGAACAGCACTGGGACGAGTCGTGGTTTAAAGAGATTTATTTAAGCGATTACGACTACTTCTACATCAGCGGGTACGAAATGGAAGACCCCCGGGCAGCACGGGTAATCCTAAAGTGGTTGAGTGGACGGAAATCGGGGGCACGAATCCTGTTCGATGCTTCACCCCGGATTAGTCATATCGATTCCGCAACTGTGTCCGCGATTTTAAAGGCGGAGACGATTGTTAACGCGAATGAAGACGAAATCAGTTACCTGAGTAGTAAAAGAACCCTTGCTGAGCAGGCAGCTGATATTTACCGGAAGACTAAGACGCCTGTCATTGTTACTCTTGGAGCACGAGGAACATACCTTTATGACGCGGGTGGCGGACGGTCGATTCCTGCTAAGCAGGTTAAGGTCGTTAACACGATTGGCGCTGGAGATACGCATTGTGGTGGTGTATTGGCCGGCCTTCAGGAAGGAATGGCGATTGATGAAGCGGTAAAGCTCGGCAATCAGTTATCCGCAGAGGTGATTCAACAGGAAAGTGGTAGTTTATAAAGTAGAATTGCGATACTAAAGCAGCTCGTACCTGAGTTTTGGTGCGGGCTACTTGCTTTTAGGGGTTAAAACCTACCGGTTTATTAGGTTCTAATTATTTGTTACAATCAAGGCAATCGGATTAGGAATAAAGGAGTTGTTCACGATGAAGAAGACGATTGATGTACCAGCAGTTCGTGACGGTTTGTGGATGGATACCGATATTACCTACGCCCAGGTCCCAGGTTGGCTAGGCAACACTACCCGTGACCTGAAGCTGACCGTGATTCGCCACTTTCAAACGGACGATGATAAACGCTACCCAGTAATCTTTTGGTTCGCCGGTGGTGGCTGGATGGACACTGACAACAACGTCCACCTGCCGGACCTGGTTGACTTGGCCCACGCCGGCTACATCGTGGTCGGCGTCGAATACCGCGACAGCAACAAGGTCCAATTTCCCGGCCAACTGGAGGACGCGAAGGCGGCGGTTCGCTATCTGCGGGCGAATGCCGACCATTTTCAGGCCGATCCAGACCGCTTTGTCGCGATGGGGGAGTCTGCCGGCGGGCACCTGGCCAGCATGTTAGGGGTGACGAACGGTCACAAAGAATTTGACCGGGGCGCTCACCTTGATGTTTCAAGTGCTGTTCAGGCGGCGGTCCCGTTTTACGGGGTTGTGGATCCGCTGAGTGCTAAGCAGGGCAGTGTGACGGACGACTTCGACTTCGTTTACCGGAACCTACTGGGGGCGGAACCCGAAGCGGCACCAGAGTTGGACCGGGTGGCGAATCCGTTGACCTACATCGACCAGAATACCGTGCCATTCCTGATTTTCCACGGCAGTGAGGATAAGGTGGTGCCGGTGCAGGACAGTGAGCGCCTTTACGATGAATTAGCTGAGAAGCACGTCCCGGCCGATCTGTACATCCTCAAAGGGGCTGAGCACATGGACGTGAAGTTTTTGCAGCCGCAGGTCTTTAAGATTATCGAGGACTTCTTGGCAGAACATTTGAAGTAGGAGCTGCTTTTTGGCGGAAAATGAACACTCTTACGTTGCCTTAGGAAGTATCTGCTCAAGCATTTACTGGTATAATTAAACCAGTAACTAGTATTGGACTGAATTTCGATGAAATATACAATGAAAGATATTGCGCAGGCCGCGGGTGTGTCATTGAGCACGGTTTCTTTAGTGCTCAATGACCGCCCGGTCCGCGTCAGTGACAAGACCAGGAAGCGGATTAAGCAGATTGCGGCAGAAACCCACTATCAGCCTAATTCCGCGGCGGTTTCTTTAAGCCGGCACGTTAGCTATAACATTGGCTTAATTGTTCCCGACATTACCAACCCCTTTTTTGCCCAGATGACACGGGAAATCAATGAACAATTAGCGCAGCATGGCTACTCTACCTTATTTGCTGATAGCAATAATTCGGCAGAAAAGGAAAGACATATTCTTCACAACATGGTGTCGCGAGGAGTGGATGGTATCCTGCTAGTGCCGTCCAACGAATTTTTCTACCAAGACATGGAGAAGCTGCAAAAGCAGATTGATGAGACCGGGAAGCCGTTCGTGCTAGTTAACGCAACTGCGGATAAATTAAAGGTTTGCTCAGTCAATTTTGATAACTTTGAGGGGGCCGCTCTCGCCACCCAGGAGCTGATTGACCATGGTCACCGTAATATCGCTTTTATCCAAGGGAAAGCTCAATATGTCAACGCACCGGAGCGTTACCAAGGTTATCGTCAGACGCTAGAAAAGAATGGCTTGACGTTTCATCCCGACTTCCTTTATGAAGGCGACTATTCGATTGAAAGTGGGTACCAGGCAGCCAGCTCCATTATTAATAATAATGAAGTCACCGCTGTCTTGAGTTCTAGTGATATGATGCTCTTCGGAATTATCAAGTGGGCTAATGAACATCAGGTAAACGCCTTTAACCGGTTCTCAATGATTGGTTTTGATAATGATCCTTACGATGTGATTACTCAGTATCCATTGACAACAGTTGACCAGCAAATTTCCAAAATGGTTAGTGAGAGTGTCGGAGCTCTCTTAAAAATGATTGTTGATAAAAAAATTACGCACCAGAAATTAATCGTAACTCCCGAGTTAATCAGGCGTCAGTCCGTGCGAATGATCAAAAAATAATTCTTTTGTTCAATAAAAGCGTTTACATTTCGCAATTATGTGTTATATTTAAGACGAAGTTTGCTAATGATTCTTTTAATTTGAATGTCACTTAATATCAAAATTGGTCGATTTTAAATACATTCGGATTAAAAGATTTTTTTTAGCAATTTGATAAAGCGCTTTATCACTTCAAGAATCATTTACTTACTTCAATTTTAGCTTGAAGGAGGGCTTTAGATGGCAAACGTTTTGATTGCAGGCGAATCATGGATTTCTTCGACGATTGAATATAAGGGTTATGACTCCTTTACCAGTACCAAACTTGAAAATGGGTGTGCGCACCTCATTAAAGAACTAGAAGCACATGGTCATTCAGTGACGCACTTATTTGCCCATGATGTTCCTGAACTATTTCCGTGGTCTGACAAGGAATTGGATGAATATGATGTAGTTATTCTCTCGGATATAGGTGCTAATTCTATTTTGCTTCCCGATAAGGTTTTTAATAAGGGAGAAGCGGCCGTTAACCGACTTGAACTATTAAAAAGTTGGGTTTTAAATGGTGGGGCCCTGATGATGGCAGGTGGCTACCTATCATTTGCCGGCTTTGAGGGGAAAGCGCACTATCACGGGACCGCGGTAGAAGATGTCCTGCCGGTCAATATTCTTCCGTATGATGATCGGCGGGAGGTTCCACAAGGGCTACTTCCACAGACCGCTAAGGCTAGCCCAATTACTGAAAAGCTGGGCAAGTTCCCGCCAATTCTTGGCTATCAATTAGCCACCCCTAAGGAGGGGAGTGAAGTTTTACTTACCGTGGATGATAATCCGTTGTTAATTACCGCAAGTTTTGGAAAGGGCAGGTCATTGGCCTATATGAGCGACATCGGTCCTCATTGGGCGTCAAATAAATTTATGGATTGGAATAATTACGGGGAGTTTTACTCCCGTTGTATTAACTGGCTTTCTAATAACTAGATCTGAAATGGGAAGAAGGTTTGAAAATGAATTCCTCAAACAATAGGGTGAAGAAGGACGTTGTGGTTCCCTTACTTGTACTAGCAACTATTTTTGCCGGAATGCTCTCACCGTTACAATCGGCTGTAAATGGTCAGCTCGGTAACACTTTGCATGGCGATGGAAATGCGGCGGCAGTCATTTCGTTTGGCTCGGGTTTAGTCGTGATGACGGTTATCATCCTCGCCCGGCATTCGACCAGGGCGCAGTTTGCCTCTATTCCGCGGAAAATGCGCGCTCATGATCTTCCGTGGTGGAACTGGATTGCTGGAATTTGCGGAGCAATGGTAGTCTTTTCTGAAGGGGCATCTGCTTCAGTCCTTGGTGTTGCCACCTTTCAAACGACGTTAATTTCCGGGCTGGTGATTTCCGGATTACTTTGTGACCGTTTTGGAATTGGGGTGGATGTAAAACAGCCGTTTAATTTTGCTCGGATCCTGGGCGCGGTATGTGCGATTGCTGCGACGATCCTGGTTGTTTCGCCAAACTGGTCAGCTCCGAAAGTAATCGGTCTTGCCGTTTTACCGTTCTTAGCGGGAATCCTTGCTGGTTGGCAACCGGCGGGTAATTCCGCAATTGCCAAGGAAACTGGTTCAATGCTAGTGTCGATTACTTGGAATTTCATCGTTGGCTTTTCTATTCTGACGGTTATTTTGCTGGTCAGAATTGGGATGGGCCAAGTCAGTTTCGAGCTTCCCCACGTTTGGTGGATGTACTTGGGCGGACCCCTGGGACTTTTGTCGATTGCCTTGATGGCATTGCTTGTGCGTGGACTGGGACTGCTTCTACTGGGCTTGGCTTCGACTGCTGGTCAGCTGATTGGTTCAGTCTTGATGGATTTGCTGATTCCCCAACTTGGTGCTCATGTGTATATGGTAACTGTATTGGGAGCGTTAGTAGCCCTGATTGGTGCCGGAATTGCAATGATCCCTTCGCAAAAAGAAGCGGAATCCACGAATAATTAAGGAGGCGGCTGCAGATGGCTTGTACCGGAATAGAATTAATTAGCAAGCAGGGGAATCCCTATTGGGGACGAACCCAGGATTTTGAACAGCATTTTGAATATTCAGGAGTTAAGATTCCCAAGGGTTACAATTTCTCATCAATGTCTTCGCCTTTTATTACTCAGCAAGCGGTGATGGGAATTGTCTGGGCGAAGGACTTGCATAAGTCTCCCGTCTTATTGGATGGAATCAATGAAAGTGGTATTTGTGGCGGTTCATTTTATTTTGATCATTTCTATCGCTATGTATCTACGAAAGAAGTTAAGGATAGTGGCAAGACGCCGATCCGGGGCGAGGAAATTTGTAGTTGGATTTTAACTCATTACGGCAGTTTAGATGAGATTAAAGAAAAATTGAATCAGGACGTGGGGGTTACGAATGAAGCTGGACCAATGATGGGGATGTCGGTACCTCAGCATTGTGTCTTTGTTGACAAAACTGGTCGTTCAATCGTTGTGGAGCCTTCTGTCCCCAATGGATTTAAGATTTACGAGAATAGACTGGGCGTGTTCACGAATGCGCCGACCTTTGATTGGCAGATTAATAATGTCAAACTATGGTTAGAACGCACAACTGGGCGTAGCTATGATTACAAGATGGATGAAGAAATTGCGCCAATTGCAATGGATGAGGCGACTAGCGGCATGGTTGGCATTCCAGCGGATTATAAACCAGAATCACGCTTTCTGCGGGCAGCGTTTGCTAAATTACTTTCTCCGACGGTAAGTGATAACGAAGCGCTTAACCAAATTTTTCAATTGATCACAACGGTTAACACGCCGAAGGGCTCGCTAAGAATAGGCGGTGATGAGAAAACAATTTATGCCTGGACGCAGTATACTTCTGGCTATGATATTCGGCACAAAAAGCTATTTGCCTTCACCTACGATAACCGTAATTTACGAGAACTAGATTGGGGAGATACCGCAGATTGGGGTAATCAGCTTAGCTTCTTCTCGTTTATTGCTCCACAAAAGACGGTGCCATTTATCGCAAAGAATAGCTGGAAAGAAGGTGAAAACACCCTTTAAGACAACTGTTTAATCTAAAATAAACACGCCCAAGCGAGATTATTACCCCTTAAATCTCGCTTGGGCGTGTTGTGGTGATTTGACGAAGTTGGCCTATAGTGGATTACTATGACTGTGAAGATGCGTTGGGGAAGAACGTCCGATGTTTTAACTGTTTCGAAAATAATTAAAAACGTTCACAAGGAGTGCGATAATTTGCATCAGCCAATTTTTGGCGACTGAAAAAAAGGATTAAGGCCGACCGCCGCTCACCAGGAGTGGTGTGCGAAGTATCCCGCCGGTCAATGCTGACGATTCTTGTCCAGCTACTAGGCCAGCAAGTCATTACGCCAGCCGACCTAGTTGACTTTAGTCCCGAGTTGAGAGCGCAAGTTGACGACCTCAGTAATCTATATAATTAAGCAGAAAACAACCAAGCCCGCTACTGGCATATCAGCAACGAGCTTGGTTTGTTTCTTTAACGGAGTGCTTTCCGGTATCCGGCGGCCTGTGCCTCCGCTTCTGAGTTAAAGTACACGGCATTGCCAGAGTTCATCCGGTAACCCTGCTGGCCCGGGGTGTGGTAAACCATCGTCCGGCTGTTACCGACAATGGTTCCCGCCTGGTCGGTCGTCATATCGCCATTATTATGCAGGTTTGCGTTACCATTCTCCGTAGTGGTTGAGATGTCGGTGCTACTGGTGCGCTCGCTAGCAGTATCTTCAGTTGATCCGGTATCCTCACTGCTATTTTCACTGGATTCTGAATCGAAGTCATCCTTATCCTCATCATCGTCATTCGAATCATCAGTGGAACTACTATCGGCGTGCTTATGGGTAGTTTTAGCACTGCTGCCTGCTGCTTCATGGTGGCTAGTTTGCTGACCACCAGAAAGGGCCCCTGTAAAACCAAAGCACAAGACCATTGCGACCACTGCCGGGAGCAACCGTTTCTTCAGCAGTGTTTGCCGGTTATTCTTATCGCGCACGGCTTGATAAAGAAAGTAGCCGCTGGCACAGAGGGCAACGATTCCGCCTACAACTAAAAAGAACTTGATAAATGCAAAGAAAATAACCAAACCAATAATAGTAATAACTGTATTTCTCATTCTCTTCCTCCCAAATAAATAAAAATACTTTTTCATTATACGGAAATATTATTGTGATGAAAATGCTAAAATTCTTCGTTAACTGAATAAATCAGCAGATAGTAGAAAGTTGCCATATTAAGGCCCGGGTCATTGTATAATATGGGTGATTATCATTAGGGGAGGACTATGAATCCATGAAGGAACATAAGAAACTGTATAAGCATGGAAAATTGTGGGTCACGGCCACGATTTTCGCCGCAACGTTGGGAATCGCAGTCGGTACCGGTCAAGCTCAGGCTGCCACTGAGCCGGCAACGACCACGCCAGCTGTCCAGCAAGTCGGTCAAACTACTACGGGTAGTAGTCAAAATGGGCGGGAGACCAATCAGCAACCTTCTGCCACTACACCTCAGCAGGATACTAACCGGGGTACTGCTGTAACTAGCCAGGCAACTACTGACCAGACTAACATCAACCCGAATGACCATGGGAACTACGGCTGGCTAGACCAGGCGAAGCTGAATTCAGATGGTAGCCTGAACGTCAGTGGTTGGCACGCGACGAATGAATCACAAGGCCGGCAGTACCACTACATCATTGCCTTTGATCCGACGCATAACGTAGAAATCGCTCGCCAAAACATTACTGATCATGAAGTAAGCCGCCCTGATATTGCTAAAAATTATCATGTGGCGGGAGCAGGTCAATCGGGTTTTAGTGCTGTCTTTAATTTTAGTAGTCAGTTGGCTAATCTTGACCGAATTCAAATCATTAGTCGGTACACCGACGATGCAGCTGGAAATGGGAACTCCATCGATTATTGGTTCGCACCAATTATGGTGAGTCGTGCAAATTTGGCTAATCTTGATAAGGCAATTGTTGCTGATAATCAGCTGGTGTTGAGTGGCTGGCATGCAACTAATCTGGCTGCCGATAAGGAATACCATTATATTATTCTGCTTGATCGAACAACTAACAAAGAGGTTACCCGCGTAAAGGTTGACGTTCCAGTAGCACGTCCGGACATTGTTCATGCTTTTCCAGGAATTTACCATGGCAACCAATCCGGCTTCACTGTTAAGCTTCCGATAGAAAAAATTAATTTTAATCACCAGCTTCAAGTTATTAGTCGTTATTCTAGTCAGGATGATGGTAACAGTGACTATGTCGATTATTGGTTTACGCCGCTTACAACTGGTCAGCAGAATAACCAGGGCCATCTTGATAGTATCGACCTGAGCGATGGGGAGCATTTAACTTTCAGTGGTTGGCATGCAAGTCCATTAGCAGCATTTGAAACGAATCATTTCGGTATTCTTTTTGATTTGACGAGTAATGCTCAAGTTACTTCGGTTAATACTGAACAGGTATATCGCCCTGATATTACCCGGTTCTTGGCGGGTGTACCCGGTGCTGGTCAATCAGGTTTTAATGGTCAAATTAATTTAACGGGCTTGAACTTGCAGCCTGGTCATCGCTATGTAATCGTTAGCCGCTATTCGACGAGTAGCGAGGGCAATGGTGGAAATGGGCAATATTCAGACTTTTGGTCTGCACCATTTACCCTCAACCAACGTGCTTCTTACATTGAAGGGATTAAGATGACCAAGGAGGGGTTGCAAGTTAATGGCTGGATGATTAGCGACCAATCTTTGAACAAGAGCCATCCATATTTATTGGTCATGAATGATGGTAAGGAAGTCAATCGGGTAGCCCTTAATTTAACCAGCCGTCCAGATATCGCTAAAATTTACGGCGGAGTTTATAACAGCGCTAATAGTGGCTTTTCGGCGCTAGTTAAACTAAACCCGACCCAAATTACAGGAAATATGCAACTGATTTTACGGTTCTCTGATGATGAACATGGAAATGGAAATTGCGATGACCAGTACAGTCCAGTTTACTTGTCCAGTGCCGGTCACTTCGATGCTATTCAAGTTAGTCCGCAAAGTATTTACGTTGCTGGTTGGCATGCCAGCAATCAGTCAGTTAATAAGCCGTATCAATGGCTAATTTTCATCGATAGTCAAACTGGGCATGAGCTTTGGCGCCAGCAGGTGCTAGATGCTAATCGCACCCGGGGAGATGTTGCCAAGTCTGTACCAGCGATTTACAACAGTGGCAAGTCTGGTTACCAACTTGGTTTCAACATTCCAAACCAGCTCAACCACCATATGGTGCGGATTATCCACCGGATTACTGACGACAAATACGGGAACGGCAACGCGGTTGACGAATGGTCCGGATTAGTTTCCATCAATGCGATGCGGACACCGATTGACTACCGGCAGCCGTCGGAATACTTTGCCTACCCGAACTTGAGCCAGCTCAATAACTTCTGGATCCATGTCCGGATCGGCCAGAACCGGGTCTACCTGATGAACAACAATGACGTGGTTTACACAATGTACTGTACTGCCGGCTACTACCAAAACGGGGTCAGCACCACGCCGCTTGGAACCTACTACATTCAGGCTGAGCGGGGGAACAGTTTCTATAATGGTGCCTTAGGTGAGGGGGCCAACTACTGGACGTCCTTCCTTAACCACGGGGAATACCTCTTCCACACGGTGCCAACTGACCGCTGGGGTAACTACAAGCCATACGAAGCTTCACAACTGGGCATCAACCAAGGTTCTCACGGCTGTATCCGGCTTTCCATCCCCGATGCCTACTGGATTATGCACAACGTCCCAACTGGTACCCGGGTCGTTATTGATAATTAATTACTCTTACAAGAACTCTGCGTTAGCGCGGGGTTCTTTTTCACTTGAACTCATAGTAAAATATTAAAAGATTCACATGAGGAGGAGTATTCAATGAACACCACGGTTGCTAAACTAATTGCTACAGCGGCAATTGCAACCTTTACCGGCCTGATGCTAACCACTACGGGCGCTCGGGCCGATGATGTTACCGTCAGTACGACAGCCAACCAGCCGCCGACTGCTATCCAATCAGCAACAACCAGTCTTAACCTCTATTCCAACAACCTGGCCCAGGTTCAGGCCACGCAAGCCATTAACTTTCCGGCGGGCTACACCCTTGACGCGGTTCGCAACGTCAATAGCCAGGCGGCGGCCAATGCCTTCGAGCAGACCGCCCAGCAGGGAATTTACAATAATAACTACCAGTCCGACCGGCTCGCGGCCACCCAGGCGGTTGACCTAAACAGCCTCACCGCCGACCAGGTTAGCCAGCTTAACCAGTACGGGCTTAACCTCGTCAACCGGGCCCGGGCTGAATTTGGCCTAGAGCTATTTACCCAGGATGCCGGAACCATTAACCAGGTACGAGCAATGGCCCTTGAGTACCAGTTTCGTGACGAGTCCCTCCTCAATGGTCACTGGCACGATTACGAAATCCTGCAGGGTCAGTCCGAAAACATCGCGGCCCATCAGGTTTATGTGGATAATATTCCAAACCTGGCGGCGCGACCATTTGCCAGCGCGGTGGGAACCGACTTCGTGAACGTCAATGCAGTGCCGCTATTTACCATTAAGACGATGGATGACCTGCAAGCCTGTGTTTACTATGGCCTGATGGGGATGTTCTTCAACGACGCTGGCGACCTCTTCGGCCACGCCCAGAACTTCCTGACGGTCCAGCAGCCAATCACGACCCTGGCCCTGTACCCATCCCTGACCTACGCGACGGAGAGGGGGACCTGGTCAAACGGGATCCCATTTACTTTCCGGCTGGAAAATGTCGATATGCACTATATCTGGACGACCGGGACCAACTATAACCGGGATGACTTCAGTAACCAGGGAACGGTCACTCCGGACTGGGACCGGACTGATAATGGCGACTACGCCTACTTGGATGGAGCCTTTATCACCAGTTCTGGTCAGCTCGTGGCGACTGGCTGGCACGCGACCAACGCCTCCCAGGGGCGCCCTTACCACTACCTGATTGCACTCGACCAGAATGGACACGAGCTTCAGCGGGTGATCACCAACCGGGTTGACCGTCCCGATGTTCAGCGGGCCCATAACGTCTATGACGCGGCCAAGGCAGGCTTTTCAACCAAACTCGACCTGGCAAACCAGATTGCCAAGGTGACCAGTATCCGCTTGATCAGCCGGTATAGTGGTAGCGCGGATGGCAACAGCGATTACGTAGATTATTGGTTTGCGCCGCTCTCGGTGGACCAGGGGAACTATGCCAATCTGGATGGTGCCACGGTGGTGGGTGACCAGCTCCAGCTCAGCGGTTGGCACGCCAGCAACCAAGCGTCTGGAAAGGCGTACCACTACATCATTATTTTGAATAATGGTCGCGAAGTGGGGCGGCGGTTGGTGTCGGCAGGTACCAACCGGCCGGACGTGGCTAACGTTTACGGCCACATCGCTGGCGCTGGGCGGTCCGGCTTTAGTGTGAACTTGGACTTGGCCGCACTCAACTTTAACCAGCGGCTCCAGGTATTGAGTCGCTACACAGACGACCCCGCCGGCAACGGCAACGCTGTCGACTACTGGTTTACGCCGCTGACGGATGGCCAGTACAGTGACCAGGCTTACCTGGATAACTTTACAGTCGGCAATGGTCAGTTGCGGCTTGCTGGTTGGCACGCGAACGGGGTCAGCCGGTTTGAACAGCACCACTTTATTATCCTGTTCGATGCGACGGCAAACCGCCAGGTAGAATCGTACCTGGTTACCGCTACCGCCCGGCCCGATGTTCAACGAGCTTACCCGGGAGTTGCCAACGCCGGGCAGTCTGGCTTTGAGCTAACCTTAAACCTGACGGAACTCAACCTGATTCCCGGGCACCGCTACCTGGTTGTCAGCCGCTATTCCAGCAGCGCTAGTGGGAACGGCAACGGGAATGGCAGCCAGTACACCGACTACTGGTTCGCACCCCAGAAATTATTGTCACAGAATGAAGCAGGGTACGTAGACCAGCACGTCCTTCGTCAGGCTAATGACCAAGCTAAGTTGACAGTTGCTGGCTGGCGGGTCACTAACTTGGCTCGTGGCTACCACACCCTGATCCTGTTCGATAACACGCGGGGCCGGGAGCTGGCCCGGCAGACGATTGCCGACACGCCAACAGGTTTGGCCCGGCCAGATATCATGCGGTTGTACGGACGGCAGTATCTGAATGCTGCGCACGCCGGCTTTACGGGAACGATAACTTTACCAGCAGGGTGGCCGCGTGGCGATGACTATACGCTCATCAGTCGTTACTCACCAACCACCGACGCGAACGTCAATTACGTAGACGTACCGATCTACCTTGGTGTCATTCAAGGGAAACTTTAATGGAACACAAAAAGCCGCTCGAGAAAATTCCCGAGCGGCTTTTTGCGGAATGCTATTATTAGGTCACCGGTTAGTGGTGGCTAACAACCGCATTGCTTGGCAGTTGACCAGACCAGTCTTGGTATTGAACCTGTGAACTGCCCTTGGCAGTGTAACGATCCATCCCGTCGCTATCAACGTGGTGGGTAACACCTTGAGCGTCAGTCCAGCTGGCAACGTCACCTAAGCCGAGTTGAATGTTCTGGTTTTCCTTCACACTGCTGGATGATTCTTGGGCAGCCTTTGCAGGAGCAGCAACGGCACTGGCATTAGTACTTCTCGTGGAAGCAACAGTGCTGCTTGCTGCTTGGCTGCTAGCCTGCTTGGAAACCGTACTTGCGGAGCTGCTGTTATTCGAAGTCATCTTTTGTTCGCTAGTACTTTCCTTAGCTGCTACCTTGTCGCTAGCTTTCTTATGGTTCTGCTTAACGACCTGGGCGCTTTGCGCTTCGTGACTTTTGTGGGTCGTAGTTGCACTATTGGCAGCGCAACCGCCTAACCCTAACGCAAGCATAACAACTAATGAACTCTTTAAGACCTTTTGATTTAACTTCATAATAATAGCACCCCTTCCGCAATGTTTTTTAACATTGTTCTTTTCTTTCAATGGTTATATTGTAACACGGTTGAAATATTTATGTAACCTTTTAGACAATAAAATGTCAATTTATTTCAAACTTAGTCATTTTTCGTAATAAATGTTTAATGAGCTGGTGATTACGACCAGAAAAGGGGACCTAAGCTATCTTTTCGGTGGTAAAAGGCTTACTATATTATACGAATGCTTAACGAGAAACGAGGAGAAAACGTGAAAGAAAAATACTACCATTGGCTCTTTTGGCCGAGCCTACTACTGGTGATCGCGGCTCTGATTTGGGTGTGCACCAAGATCCAGTTTATTTTCCAGCCCTTTCTTACCTTTATTTCAGTAGTCTTTGTGCCATTGATTTTGTCGGGTTTCCTTTATTACATGCTTAACCCGATTTTGAAATTATTACTGAAAGTTCGTCTGGGCCGCTTTCGCCTTAACCGGGGCGTTGCCAGCTTGCTGCTGGTTTTAATGCTGATTTTGATTATTTGTGGCGGCCTGGCAATGTTGATTCCGCCAGTGGTCAAGGAAATTACGAGTCTGGTGACCCACTTGCCACAGACGGCGAGCGGCTTGCAGCGGCTGCTGAATGATACGATCCAGCATTCGCCCCTGAAAAATATCGACCTGACGGCTTACTACCGGCAGTTTGATCACCAGCTTGCTAACTATGCCCAGGTGGTTCTCAAGGGTCTATCATCGCGGATTGGCGACGTCATTAATGCGGTGACGAATATTACGGTCGTGACCATCACGGTGCCAGTAATGCTCTTCTATATGCTGAAGGATGGGTCCAAACTGGGGCCAAGCATCCAGAAGTGGCTATCACCACACCATGCTAAGGAAGTCGACCAGCTGCTGGGGAAGATGAATGATACCCTGTCTTCCTACATTGCGGGGCAGGTAATTGAGTGCTTGTTCGTGGCCGTCTTTACCTCGCTGGGCTACCTGTTGATCCACCAGCCGTTGGCCCTGGTGCTCGGGATTGTTGCCGGTCTGTGCAATATTATTCCCTATATCGGTCCCTATATTGGAATCGCGCCGGCACTCTTTGTGTCACTGACGATGGCCCCGCAGAAGCTGATTTTGGTTATCATTGTGGTTATTGTGGTCCAACAAATCGACGGGAACGTTATCTACCCAAATATTATCGGGAAGACGCTCCAAATTCACCCGTTGACGATCATCCTGCTCTTACTTGCAGCGGGCCACATCGCGGGAATTGCGGGAATGATTCTTTGCATCCCGTTCTATGCCGTCCTCAAGACGATTGCAGAATACTTCTTTGATATTTACCGGATTGAACACCCGGTAAAGGATGAAACAAAAGAATAATAAAAAGGTGAGTGGGAAATAACCTCCTTGACAAGGCGTATGACTAGCCTAGGACGATAGTTGACACGGCACGGGTCGGCTATCGTTCGTAGGCAAATAGCCTTGCTT
>SKEG01002020.1_pt1 | contig 14113 bp, 11 predicted proteins | sample 4826631 | NCBI WGS metagenome assembly SKEG01 (sample SAMN11008815, study PRJNA524170) | human gut metagenome | biome: Human fecal sample; material: Feces; isolation source: fecal sample from pouch patient p26, p34, p50 | host: Homo sapiens | place: Israel: Tel-Aviv | collected 2016-11-02
GCTTTTTAATTTTTATTATATGTATATTGATAGATATAGTATTTCGAAGAATTCTATTTGAAAAGAAAATTAATAATTTATCACTAAAATTAGGAAATTATCTAGATAAGAAATTATTAGAAAAATAAATAATAATTGTGTAACGAGGATATTATTATTATAATTTTAGTGATAGAATGAAAAGTGTTTTGCTAATTAAAGGGAATATTTAGTTTTGGAGGATTTAAATGACAAATTATTTAGTAGTAGGTGCAGGACTTTTTGGTGCAGTATTTGCACATGAAGCAGCTCAAAGAGGACACAAAGTGAAGGTTATTGAAAAAAGAGACCATGTTGCTGGAAATATTTATACAAAAGAAGTACATGGTATTCAGGTTCATCAATTTGGTGCACATATCTTCCATACTTCTAAGAAAGAAATTTGGAAATATGTAAATCAATTTGCTGAATTTAATCGTTATACTAATAGTCCAGTAGCTAATTATAATGGTGAAATTTATAACCTACCTTTTAACATGAATACATTCAACAAGCTTTGGGGAGTAGCTACTCCTAAAGAAGCTATGGCTAAGATTGAAGAACAACGTGCAGTTCTTAATGGTAAGAAACCAGAAAATCTTGAAGAACAAGCTATTTCATTAATTGGAACAGATATTTATGAAAAATTAATCAAGGGTTATACAGAAAAACAATGGGGACGTAAAGCTACAGAATTGCCAGCTTTTATCATCCGTCGTTTACCAGTACGTTTAACTTATGATAACAACTATTTCAATGATACATATCAAGGTATTCCAATCGGTGGTTATACACAAATTGTTGAAAAGATGTTAGATCATGACAATATTACTGTAGAAACAGGAATAGATTTCTTCGACCGTAAAGAAGAATATCTAAAAGAATACGATAAAGTTGTCTTCACAGGTATGATTGATCAATTCTTCGATTACAAACTTGGAGAATTAGAATATAGAAGTTTACGTTTTGAAACAGAAGTATTAGATGAAGATAATCATCAAGGTAATGCCGTAGTAAATTATACAGATGCTGAAACACCTTATACTAGAATAATCGAACATAAGCATTTTGAATTTGGTAAAGGTGAAAAAGGTAAGACAGTTATTACGCGTGAATATCCTGCTGATTGGAAACGTGGTGATGAACCTTACTATCCAGTAAATGATAGCAAAAATAACAGCCTTTACAAGAAATACCAAGAACTAGCAAGTAAAGAAACTGAAAATGTAATCTTTGGTGGACGTTTAGGACAATATCGTTACTACAATATGGATCAAGTTATAGGAGCAGCTTTAATAACTGTTAAGAATGAGTTTAATTAATAGTGGTACATAATTAGAGATAGTAGATTTAGTTATGTATAATCAAAAGGTTGGAAGGTTATGGAATCTTCCAACTTTTAGATTAGGTAGATGGTAGTATTGTTTTTTAACAATTAGAATAGGTGACATACATGAGAGTAATAAAGAATTATTTATATAATGCAGGTTATCAATTATTAGCGATAATAGTTCCACTGATAACAACTCCATACGTTAGTCGTGTGTTACATCCGGTTGGTGTAGGTGATTTTTCATATACTAGTTCAATCATACAATATTTTGTTTTAATTGCAGGTATGGGTGTAGGATACTACGGAAATAGAGAGATTGCTTATTTGAGAGAAAATAGGTATGAAATGAGTAAAGCATTTTGGGAAATACAGATAGTAAAAACATTTACCACTATTATCGCATTTATCATTTTTGTCTTATTTTTATATTGGTATGAGCACTATATTCTTTATTTATGGATACAAGCAATTAACATCATAGCTGTTGCTTTCGATATATCTTGGCTATATATGGGAGTGGAAAATTTTAAGCCAACAGTTGTAAGAAATACAATCTTTAAAATATTGTCTACGATAATGGTGTTTATTTTCGTTAGAAATAGTAATGATGTAGGAATCTATATTTTAATTACTGCATTATCTGTTATTTTAGGGAATATGGCTTTGTGGTATAGTTTAAAAAACATAGTTGTCAAAGTTAAGTTAAATGAGTTAAAACCATTTAGACATTTAATGCCAAGTATTTCAATGTTTATTCCACAAGTTGCAATTCAAGTATATGTGCAGCTTAACAAGACAATGTTAGGAGCTTTTGTAGGGACTGTATCTTCAGGGTATTATCAATATTCTGATAATTTGGTAAAAATGGTTTTAACAATAGTTACAGCGACAGGTACTGTAATGTTGCCACATGTATCTAATGCTTTTTCAAAGGGAGATACGAATAAGGTTAATCAAATGTTGTATAGATCGTTTGATTTTGTCTCGTTTTTAGCTATAGCCATGATGTTTGGATTAGCAGGTGTTTCAAAGTATTTGGGATTAATGTTCTATGGACGTGGTTTTGGGCCTGTGGGAATGGCTATGATAATTGAATCAATAGTAATTGCTTTGATAGGATGGAGCAATGTTATTGGTACTCAATATTTATTGCCTACTAATAAAGTAAATTCCTTTACCGTATCAGTAACTTTAGGAGCAATAATAAATATTATTTTAAACGTTCCGCTTATTTATATGTGGGGATTATATGGTGCTATGTGGGCAACTGTATTCTCAGAGTTTGCGGTAACAGCGTATCAATTATGGGTTGTGAGAAATTCTTTAAGTATGAGAGAATTATTTAAAAACTTTTGGAAGTACATGGTAGCTGGATGTATAATGTTTAGCTGTGTAATATATTTAGAATTACTATGGAAACCGATTAGTATAAGTAGTATTACAGATATTGTACATTTATGTATCATTGTTGCGGTAGGTATATTGGTGTATGGTATAATGATATTATTATTAAAACCTACGATTTTAGATTACGCAAAAGAGATTCTTTTCAAAAGAAAGAAATAATTTAGTTAGGAGAAGTATATTTATGAAAAAATTGTTTGTATCTAGTATGGTACTAGTGAGTTTGTTAACATTAGGTGCATGTTCTAATGATGGTAACAAGAGTAGTATGTCATCTGCTAATCATGAATCAAGCAAAAATGTAGAAAAGACAAAGAAACAGATAAAAGCAACTGCTGTTTCTTCCGTAGATGAAGATAGTACAAGTATTGTGAATAATGATAATAGTGGTGAAGAAAGCAGTTCAAGTAATAACTCTGCGATGTCTTCTCAAAGTAGTGAAAGTAGCAGTAATAGTAATAAAAATTCCACTACTTCTTCCAAAAAGCAATTTTCTCAAGAACAAATTGCAGCTTTGGCATCTTGGTATACAGGAAATATAAAGAATAGTAAAATAGTGGTTCATAACATGGGAAATTATAATGCTGTAAGTGATGATAATGGGAACCTATTATTCGCATATAGCGTTTCTGGAGATAATGTAAAAGTTGGTGGCTTTGGGGATAAGCCTTGGGATGAAATGAATATCTCAAATTTAAATGACAAAGCATCTCAACAGGGACAATCAGATAATGTAAATAGTGTTGCAAATAACACTACATTTACAGATGGATATCAATAAACAAACAAACGCAGATAAATCAAGACAATAACGTCTTGTTTCATCTGCGTTTTCGTTTATTCTTCTATTGGAAGTAGGCAATATGAGCCTGCAGTATCAATGCGATATGAATTTTCTTCATTACCTTGTAAAGTCATTTCCATATCAGTTGCATAGATTACTAAACCTAATTTATGTCCTTTAGGAAGATGATAGAACATAGGTTGCGTAGTAATTTCAACATCATAGAACTTATTAGTTTCAAGTTCATCAGTACTAAAGTTGTTATGACGGTTTTGCAAGTTCAAGTGAGCTTGTGTAATCATCTTAAATGGTGTTTCCTTAGCTAATTTAAATTCTACTAAATTATCTTCTTGCCAGTGATAGCCTAAATCTAAACCACGTCTTTCAAGAATTGTAGGAGTAGCTCCTAGACGCTTAGCATCGCCATAATCAACCAACTTAACACTAACCAAGCCATGATCAAGTTGACTAGCGATCTTCAATTTGATTTTAGCGACACCTTTAAGTAAAGTCTCATGTTTTAGAGGTTTGCTAGTGAGGATCAAACGGTTAGCTTCAAGTTTTGGACTAGTTGGTGCAAGAATATCTTCTTTCCAACTATTAATATTTGCTTGATAGTGTTTAAATGTAGCTTCTGACAAATGATCACTAAACTCTAAAGTTTGATTTTCTTTCTTTTGTGCAGAGAGAGAATCAGAATCTAAGTATAGTTTAGTAAAATTCTTACTTTGCCAACTAGAATAAGTTTCCCATGTACTTTCTTTAGTATTATTTTGAACTAAGATATCTGGGAGTAATTCTTTAGCATTATTTTCAACACCATACAATTTATGACTTAACCAAAGATTCATCATATCTGTGAAATCAAGTGATTGGAAATTGTTGATATAGATATGTTGACCTTGATGTAAGATAAGTTTCTTCGTTACTTCAGTATCACCAAGTTTATTATATAAGTTAAATACATTCTTTAACTTAACATTCCAGTCATTGAGACCATGAACCATCACAACATCACACTTAATGTTTCCTACGTCTTTTAAATAATTACGTGCATCCCAGAAAGTGTTGTAATTACCAGTAGTGCGATCTTGGTCTTTGGTAATAGTTGATAGGAATTTATTAAAGCCATCTTTAGCACGATTATAGTCACCAGCACTTTTTTGACGACTAAAACATTCTTCAGCTAAGATGTCGGCATCTTCCCCAGGAAATCCACCAGGTGCAATAACAAGTCCGCCTTCGCGATAGTAGTCGTACCAGCTAGAAATAGCTGCTTCACTAATGATAGTCTCTAATCCTTCTACACCAGTAGTAGCAGTAGCTGTAGCAAGCGTTCCTAGATATGATTTTCCAGTCATCGCTACTTTTCCATTTGACCACCAAGCTGGAATAGCCTTATTAGCTTCTTTAGTTGTGAAGGCTGTTCTCTTTCCGTTCAACCATTCAACTACATCTTTAGCTCCTAGAGTTTCAGCTTTATCGCCACAAGTACGGTAGCCATCAGAATCTAAGGTCCCAACTCCACCAGAATAAACAACAGCAAATCCCCGAGCTAACATGTAGTCATTAAAAGTATATGTAAATAAGTGTTCCCAACTTTCTTCAGCATTTTTAGTAGAGATCACAACAGGACGTTTCTTAGGAAGTTTAGTTTCTGGCTTATGGTATTCAATATCTTGATAAGAAAGCTGGTTAACTTCCTTACGCGTAATTGGTAAGTCGACACTGTGCATCATTTTCTCAGCACTAGCATCATTAGTTCCTAAATAGTAGGGGCTAGCTGTGAAAATAGTTGGAACTTTCATACCATTATCAGTCATTGCTGGACGCGTAATAATAACTTTTAGTAAATCGCGCTTACCATCTTGATCGGTATCTAATTCTGATTCAACATAGACTACTTCATGGATAAGTTTATTTGTATCAAAAACAGGTTGAGCTTTTCCATTAAAGAAAATTGGCTTTGTCAGATTCAATTGGTAAAATTGTGTGAAATATCCACGATTAGCTAGAATATCGAGTAAATTTTGTCCCTTTTTAGTTGAAGTACATAGTAAATCATACCAAGCATTAATAACATCATCGCGATGATTTATTTCTTTTTGGTATGGCAAGTTTAGTTTATCCATTGCAGAAAATGGATCTTTTAAATCAAAATCAAGCTCAGCTTCAAATCCTAAGAGTTGTAATCCAACAGCATAGAAAACGCGAGCATTTATTTTACTAGAATTTAAATAAGTTAAAATATCAGTATTCTCAGTAGCTGCTAGATTGGAAAGAGCGTGATTTTTAGCTGCTTCAGTCTTGAAATTTGGAAAAGCACGTTCCAAAAATAAGCAATAAATATGATTGCTAGCTAAATCTTCATCACCAGCGTGAAGAAAAGCAATGCGATTGAGTTCAGCTAATTTTTGTTCAAAAGGAACTTTGACATGAGCGAATTGATTGAATTTCATAATAACGATCCTTTCTTTTAGAATATTTATTACCATTATAGACTTTTTATAGAAAAACTTCTATGGTAATAGAGGGAACGTTTACATTGAATAGCCAGGGTATTTGACTTTTAAGACAAATATTTTTTTTGTAAAATATATATTGTAGAGTAATTTTTAGGTACTTTGAAAGGAAGATTATATGACCTATTTAGGAACACTTTGCTTAGTTTTGCTGACAACTGCTTTTGCTGGCAGTATTAGTCGCAGAGTCGGAATGCCTGCCGTAATTGGTCAGTTATTGGTGGGAATTATTCTGGGACCAGCGATGCTAGGTTGGGTGACAAGTAATAATTTTGTCCACATCTTTTCAGAAATTGGTGTGGTCATCTTAATGTTTATGGCGGGACTCGAAAGTGATCTAGATTTATTGAAGAAATATCTTAAGCCTGCGACTTCAGTAGCCTTATTCGGTGTAATTGCGCCTATTATTTTAGTTTATCTTTTGGGGCGAATATATAACTTTACAAATGAAGAAGCAATTTTTCTCGGCGTAACTTTCGCAGCAACTTCAGTCTCTATTTCAGTTGAAGTGTTAAAAGAGTTAAAGAAGTTAGATACAAAAGAAGGGACAACGATTTTAGGGGCTGCCGTAATTGATGATATATTGGCAGTTTTAATTTTAAGTGTCTTAGTAAGTATCTTTAGTGATGTTGCTCAAGCAGAAGGTGGACATACTCAATCTAATTTGGGTGTGGGTATCTTAATTCAAGTAATATACTTTGTTGGTATTTACTTAGTCTTTAGATGGATTGCACCACTTTTAATGAAGATCAGTGAAAAATTACCAATATCTTCTAGTGAAATTCTAATGTCATTAGTAATTTGCTTGGGAATGGCATTCTTTGCTGACTTGGTAGGTTTAAGTGCAGTGGTAGGTTCATTCTTTGCCGGAGTAGCAGTTGCACAAACTCCATATAAACAAGAGATAGATTCAAGCATTGAACCAATCGGCTATGCAGTGTTTATTCCAATGTTCTTTGTATCAATTGGATTGAACATGACCTTTAAAGGCTTATTGACTAATTGGTTATTTATTGTAATTTTGTTAGTATTGGCCTTACTAACAAAATGGGGTGGCTGTGGCTTAGGTGCTAAAATGTTAGGAATGAGTTGGCATTCTGGCGACATTATCGGAGCAGGAATGGTTTCTCGTGGGGAAATGGCATTGATTATTGCCCAAGTAGGATATGAAGCACACTTGTTATCTGATAAGTTCTATTCAAGTGTCATTATCGTAATTATCTTAACCACAATTATTGCACCATTTATGTTGAAATCAGCAATTATGCGCCAAGCAAAGGCAGAAGCTAAATAATAGTAATAGAAGACGGATAAATTATTGAAAAAGATAATTTTTATCCGTCTTTTTATTTACTTATACACAGTACTGTGCATAACTTTGTGTATAAGTGCTAAATAATCAAATACTAGAAGTAAAATAGAGATACATATGTTCACTTTATTTGATAATAAAGTAATATTATCCACAAAAAATGTGTATAACTTGGGGATAAGTTGTAGAATACTGCCATTTTTATCCACGTAGATGAAATGTTTGGATTTACAAACGTGGATAAGATTAATTTAATAAAGTGAAAACAGAAAACAATCTTAGTTTAACAATATAGAAATAAAGTTGCGTTATTATTGATAGATAACTTAATTAATGAGGAAGAGAATTATTTATGAAGAAGCAATTTAAGAATTGGCTAATTCTAGTTATGCTAGGAATTGCAATTATAACTGGTAGTGGAATCATGAGAGGAGTAAAGGCAGATAAGATTGATGCCAAGGCAGCCTACATGATAGATGCAGGCACTGGTCAGGTATTGTATCAACAAAATGCTAATAGTAAATATCCGATTGCATCACTAACTAAAATTTTAACATTAGCGGTTATCATGAAAGATATCCACAACCAAAAATTAAGTTGGGATCAAAAAATTAAAGTGAATAAAGATGTGTCTGATATGGCTAATAACTGGCAATACTCAAATGTTCAGTTAAATGAGGGTGAAAGCTATACCGTTAAGTCACTAGTAGAATCAATGATGATTGTATCGGCAGATGGTAGTACAGAAGCTTTAGCTTTGGCTGATGCTGGAAGTGTGCAAGCTTTTAATAAAAAGATGAAAGAAGTAGCGCATGAAGCAGGAGTTACTGATGCTGAGATTTATAATATGATTGGTTTGCCAAATTCAGATTTGGGTAATTTGAAGTTGAAGAATGTAGGCGATGATCAAGAAAATAAATTTTCAGCTAAAGATATAGCTTTGATTTCGAAGTACTTAGTAAATAATTATCCAGAAGTAATAGATATTACTAAACAAAAGAATGTTGATTTTAAAATAAGTGCCGATCAGACATACAATATGGAGAATATTAATTATATGTTGGAAGGAAGTTATGCAGCACCTAAAAATGGGACAATAGATGGTCTTAAGACAGGATTTACAGATGAGGCCGGATACTGTTTTGTAGGAACCGGTACATTTAATGGACAACGTGTAATAACGGTTGTTTTGAATACATCTGACTACAACAAACAATTTTCTGAAACTAATAAGATGATTGAGTCGGTTATGAATAATGATAAAGTAGTTAACACTAAGGATATAAAGAGTGTTAAACAAGCTTTGAAAAAAGAAAATTTGAAAGTAAATGATACTAATATTTGGGTAGCCAAGAACACTGATCCTAAACAAGTAAAAGCAAAATTAACTCTATCTAATGGAAAAATAAAAGCGAAAAATACTAAGAATGAGAAAATTGACACAATTAAAATTAGTTCTTCTGGGGTATCTCCAGTGGAATTAAATGTCAATTTAGAAACTAAATAAATTAATTATAAAAGTGTAGAATAAGTAGATAAATACTGGTTTTACACTTTTTTATTTTGTCAGATATAAAAATATTTTATGGGTTTAAAAAATATTTTAATAGAACTGAAAGTGCTTGCAATAATGAAGACTTTGTGTAAAAATAAACTTATAAAGATAATTAATTAGTTAAAGGAAGTTGAAACTTGTGAACCACTATGTTGGAATTGCCGGCACTAATGATTTGAAGTCTACTAATCTTAAATTAATGCAATATATTAAAAATCATTTCAGCGAAAAAGCAGAAATCGAACTAGTTGATATTAGTGATCTACCAGTATTTTTTAAGAACAAAGATAGAGTTATCCCAGAAAAAGCAGCAGAAATTTCTATGAAGATTGAAGCAGCAGATGGTGTGATTATTGCGACACCTGAATACGATCACTCCGTACCTGCTGTTTTAATGAATGCTTTAGAATGGTTATCTTATGCAAGACATCCATTTGTAGGTAAACCTGTTATGATTGTTGGTGCTTCTTATGGTACTTTGGGAACTTCAAGGGCTCAAGCACACTTACGCAGAATTTTAGATTCACCAGAATTAAGTGCAAGAATTATGCCAAGTTCAGAATTCTTATTAGGTCATTCACTACAAGCATTTGATGAAGATGGAAATCTAAATAATGAAGAAAAAGTTACATTATTAGATGGTTTATTTGAAGATTTTGAAGTATTCTCAAACATTTCTAAGCATCTAACTAATGCTAATGATGAGCAAAGAAAAGAAGTAGAAAACTATTCATGGAAAGATTAGTTAAAGGAGTGTCATAGATGAAATTAGTAGGAATTATCGGTTCAATTGCTGATGAATCATACAACCGCAAATTAATGCTATACATAGCAAGTCATTTCAAGGAAACAATCGATATTGAAATTCTTGATATTAGAGATGTCCCAATGTTTAGAGTAGGAATGGAAATGGGACCAGCTGTAGAATATTTGAATAAGAAAATTTCTGCAGCAGATGGTGTAATTATTGCAACTCCTGAACATAATCATACAACTACAGCAGCTCTAAAGAGTGTAATTGAATGGTTATCTTCTAGCGTTCATCCATTTGCAGATAAACCAGTATTATTGGTAGGTGCTTCTTACTTCGAACAAGGTTCTGGTAGAGCACAATTAGATCTACGTCAAATCCTAGAATCTCCAGGGGTAAATGCTTTGGTAATGCCAAAGGACGAATTCTTATTAGGAAACGTTAAATCTGCTTTTGACGAAAATGGTAACTTAAAAGAAGCAAGAACTGTTAGTTTCTTAGAAAGTGTTATGGGCAATTTCTTGAAGTGGATCAAAGTTTTGAAAGCTATGAAGAAGAATAACGATGTAAAAGGTGACTGGGAATCAGAAGACTTAACTGCATCACAAGAAATCGATACAACTGTTAAAGATGTAGATATGAAGGCTGAAGACTGGGTAGAACAAGCTGCAGCTAAGACTAATGCAGTTGAAGGTGATACTTATGTCAAGTTAGATAGAGGTCTTTTGACAGTTAACCAACTTAACTGGTTCTTGAATACAATGCCAGTTGAATTGACATTTGCTGATGATAATAACCAATTTATCTACTACAATCGTATGGATGAAAATCCTAAAGATATGTTGGCACCTCGTCAACCTAAGCAAGTTGGGGATCCATTAGAATCAGTTCACCCAGAACGTGCTTTGAAAGGTGTAAAACATGTAGTTCATACACTTCGTACAGGTGAAACAGATCTTGTAAGTATGCCAGTACCATTTATCAATAAGGTTAATGAAAAGCATGTAATGCACTATTACAAGGCAATGCATGATGAAGATGGTCGTTACCGTGGAATTAATGAATGGGTAGTTGATATTTGGCCAGTAGTTGAATCTTATTTGAAGATGACAGGTCAAAAATTAGTAGCTGATGAAAACGCCAAAGTAGACGCAACATCCGGAGCTTCTGAGAAAAAAGAAGAACCAGTAGCTACACCTGAAACAGACGCAATATCTGGCGCATCTGAATCAGAAACAAAGGTAGAAGAAGTTAAAGTTGCTGAACCAGAAGTAGATGCAACATCAGGTGCTTCTGAATCTTAATAGACATGAAAGTCGAGTTTTGATACTCGGCTTTTTTTGATAAAAAAACAAGATTAGCCCATGCCAATCTTGTTGAAAAATTAATATTTAGTTACGCCTAAAGATATGCGACTCTTTAGGGCTTTGTAAACAAGTGAAACGACATAAATAGCAACTAAACGATCGAGATAATCAGTTCCAAATTGAACAAGGAATACAGCTAATCCCTTGCTTAAACCTAATTTAGCCAGTATTTGTACGATAATAGCTGATCCAGAGCTAGTAATGCCATGAAATAGAAATAATGTTATAGCAGAACTTACTAGAGTAGCTGGTAAAGAAATGATGATAGCTAACCACCATAGCTTTTTAAAGGTATCTGCGGCATAGTGTGAGTAAACCATACCTGCAATAAGACCAACTATAAGTTGAACTGGTAAATAATATAGTGAAAATAAGTCAGTTGTTAAACCAACAATGATTGAAGTTAGAGCACCTACAGTAACACCACCAACTGGGCCAGCCAAAGAAGCAGCTAAAATAGTACCGATAGTATCTAGGTAAATTGGAAGTTTTAAGAGTAAAGCGATGTTACTTCCAACAATATTTAAAGCGATGCATAAAGCTAAGATAGTTATGATTTTAGTTGATAATTTTTTCATGAATTATTCCTCCGATATTAATTGTGGCAAAATTTTTTCTAGAAGTTCTGAATCAATTGAACAGGTACGTTGTAAGAAAATTTGCATAAAACGTAAATTATCTACTTCTGTCAAAATATGACTGTTGACAGGTTTATGCCAAAAATTCATTTCATCAACAACACTTTGACCAATACTGATACCTTTAGTTTCAATCTCAGTATGAGAGTCAAAACCAATACATAATTCTGGAAAAATAGTGTAAGCCACTGCTAAGGGGTCATTAATGACACAGCCGATAACTTTTTCATATTTCCAATGAAAATCAAAATAGAATCTTGTAATTTTCTGAATAAAATCAGCTTGTTCTGGATTGACTTGATGAATTAGTTCCAGAATATTTGGTGTAAGTACAATTTTTCGTGTGACATCAAGTCCTATCATTTCGATTTTTACGGGAAGATGTTGATAAACATAATTAGCAGCATCAGGATCACACCAATAATTATATTCAGCAACAGGGGAACAATTACCAAAACTCTTGAAGTTTCCACCCATTGAAACAAAACGAGTACAGTTATTCCAAACATCTGGTTGTGCTTGATGAGCTAATGCAATATTGGTTAGAGGACCTAATGCTATAATTGTTAGATTAGAATTATCAGCTAGAGTCTGATTAATAAACTCAATAGCGTTATCGTGAATAAGAACACCTGAGACTTCAGGCAGATAAGATTCACCTAAACCATCTTCTCCATGCGTATCCATGGCATCAACATAGTTACGTTTAAGTGGAGATGACGCGCCTTGATAGACGGGAATATCAAGACGATCTAAGTGATTTAAGATTTTGAGGGCATTTTTAGCACCCATATCGGAAGGAACGTTACCAGAAACGGTTGTGATTCCGACAACTTCTAATTCGGGCGATGTCAAAGCTAACATCAAAGCCAAACTATCGTCAATTCCTGGATCACAATCAATGATAACTTTTTGTCTGTCATTCATTTCTCCTACCTCCTTTGAGATTCTTGGTTTTTTATACTGGGAAGTTTACGAACCAGTCCAAGCTAAACTTGAATTTAATGAATGTACCTAATTAGTATAAGGCTGTTTGTGAGAAATTGGAAGGAATAAATAAGAGATTACCCCACAGCTCTGAATAAAGTAATTATTAATGAAAAAAGCCTGATTCCGATGAATAACGAAATCAGACTACATAAATTTTTGCATATTTAATTGTTTTAATTACTCTAAACTTTTCAATTCTTATACGTGTTTTTTATAACTTATTAGGTATTTTACAACCAATACTAATGTCATAACAAGAACATCAACCACCAAACGTAACAGCATAGCACGCCAAGAAGAGTGAATAAGCCCTCCCCAGAAAACCCAATAAAGATCAAGATGATGGATGCACAAAAGAATTATTGAATTACGACCAAAAATCACTAACCAACTTGTTAAAGCGGTTGACATAAGTCCCCTTGATAAATAACATACAACAAGGGTCCCTGCAATTGCTTCTACAATAGTAATAACAAAATTAGGATAACTTCGAATAGCTAATTCAATGTGCAATCCACTTTGAACACACCAAAGCCAGAAAACTAAAGCGGCAAAAACAGTTAAAAATTCGATCTTAGAATTTGAGAAGAAGTGGTAGGAACGGAGTACAGCACCAACCCACATAAAAAAAGCAGCAACTAAAGCAATATCTAGTGCTTGAGGTAACCAAATTTTTTGAGATATCAAATATCCGGCGTAAGCTAAAATAGCAAACATAACACCATTGTAGCGATCATCTTTAATTATTAATCGTCCCATATCGAAAATAATTCGAGCCCAGAAGTATGCGAATAAAAACCAAATTACTCCTACATTATTCAAACCGGGCCGGGCACCATTCGAACCCCAAAAGATTCCCATAACAGTTACTTTAATAACATCAGCTATTTGAGCTGGATAAAATAAATAATTTTCTATTGCTAACAAGATAATCATTAATGTTGCTAAAATCCAAATACGTTTAAATAATTTACTGATAATTTTGCGAAAACCAGACCAAGTATCCACACGACGAGCGGTGTAGCCAGATAAAATAAAAAAGAGTGGCATATGAAAAGAAAAAATCCAAGTGTAAATGTTTCCGCTAGCTTCATGACCAATCACCATTAACAAAATTGCAATTGCTTTAGCCATGTCAATCCAAGCAATACGTTTGGTGCTAGGCTCCGTCATACTTTGGTTAATTGAATTTAAAAAATTAGTAATCCGATTTTGACTTATATGATCAGATTGACTTGATTTTGTTTACATTTTATAATTAACTCCATCCATATATAAGCGTTATATGTAAAGTTTATCAATCATGTAAGAACATAGCAAGTTTAATTTGATTTTCTCGAATCTTTTTAAAATTTTATAGATTCCAATGTATTAGTTGAAATTAAAATATTATTAAGAAGATTTCTAGTGTAAGAATTTAAGGAATGAATGATGATAAT
>SKEG01001710.1_pt1 | contig 14061 bp, 8 predicted proteins | sample 4826631 | NCBI WGS metagenome assembly SKEG01 (sample SAMN11008815, study PRJNA524170) | human gut metagenome | biome: Human fecal sample; material: Feces; isolation source: fecal sample from pouch patient p26, p34, p50 | host: Homo sapiens | place: Israel: Tel-Aviv | collected 2016-11-02
TCGCAAACCACGATGTTATGTTTTTGCAGACCCAGCGCTACCAGCAGGTTCATACAGGCGATTGCTGCGGCACCCGCGCCGGAAACCACCATCCGCACGTCGGAGATGTTTTTCTCCACCACGCGCAAGCCGTTGAGGATGGCGGCAGTGCTGATAATTGCCGTGCCGTGCTGATCGTCGTGGAATACCGGAATATTCATCCGCTCGCGCAGTTTCTGTTCAATATAGAAACATTCTGGCGCTTTAATGTCTTCGAGGTTGATGCCGCCGAAGGTTGGTTCGAGCGCGGCGACAACTTCAATAAATTTGTCCGGGTCGAGTTCGTCAACTTCAATGTCAAATACATCAATCCCGGCGAATTTCTTAAACAGAACGCCCTTGCCTTCCATCACCGGTTTGCCTGCCAGCGCGCCAATGTTGCCTAACCCCAGCACCGCCGTACCGTTAGAGATCACCGCCACCAGGTTACCGCGGGCGGTATATTTGTAGGCTTTTAACGGGTCTTTTTCGATTTCAAGACAAGGTGCGGCAACGCCTGGTGAGTAGGCCAGCGCCAGATCGCGCTGTGTTGCCAGAGGCTTGGTTGGAGAAACCTGGATTTTCCCTGGAACTGGAAATTCATGGAAATCAAGTGCACTTTGTTTTAACTGGTCATCCATTTGGTTGTTCCTTTCACGTAACGTTCACAAATAAAGTGTGTGGGCAACAGCCCCTGCCCACAACGTGGCGCACATTATTACCCTGCCGGAGTCTACAGACTTTGAGCAAGTCCAAACTCTCACCATTAATATAATGTTTTGGTAATAATCCTATAACACTGATGTTACCTGCTTAATCCAGCAATACCATGCCTGTCTGCTATGCTTTTTTGATGCGTTTAGCGAAATTTCTCAGAAGTGTGAATTAACGCACTCATCTAACACTTTACTTTTCAAGGAGTATTTCCTATGAACGAGTTAGACGGCATCAAACAGTTCACCACTGTCGTGGCAGACAGCGGCGATATTGAGTCCATTCGCCATTATCATCCCCAGGATGCCACCACCAATCCTTCGCTGTTACTCAAAGCTGCCGGATTATCACAATATGAGCATTTAATAGACGATGCTATCGCCTGGGGTAAAAAAAATGGCAAGACCCAGGAACAACAGGTGGTCGCAGCGTGTGACAAACTGGCGGTCAATTTCGGTGCTGAAATCCTCAAAATCGTACCCGGTCGCGTGTCAACAGAAGTTGATGCACGCCTCTCTTTTGATAAAGAAAAGAGTATTGAGAAGGCGCGCCATCTGGTGGACTTGTATCAGCAACAAGGCGTTGAGAAATCACGCATTCTGATCAAGCTGGCTTCGACCTGGGAAGGAATTCGCGCGGCAGAAGAGCTGGAAAAAGAAGGTATTAACTGCAACCTGACGCTGCTGTTTTCTTTTGCACAGGCACGGGCCTGTGCGGAAGCAGGCGTTTTTCTGATTTCGCCGTTTGTCGGGCGTATTTATGACTGGTATCAGGCACGCAAGCCGATGGACCCGTATGTGGTGGAAGAAGATCCGGGCGTTAAATCGGTGCGCAATATCTACGACTACTATAAGCAACACCACTATGAAACCATTGTGATGGGCGCGAGCTTCCGTCGCACCGAACAAATCCTCGCCTTAACCGGCTGCGATCGACTGACTATCGCACCGAATTTACTGAAGGAGCTGCAGGAAAAAGTTTCGCCAGTGGTACGTAAATTAATCCCACCTTCTCAGACGTTCCCACGCCCAGCTCCCATGAGCGAAGCGGAGTTCCGTTGGGAGCACAATCAGGATGCGATGGCGGTAGAAAAACTGTCTGAAGGCATTCGTCTGTTCGCCGTTGATCAACGCAAACTGGAAGATCTTCTTGCCGCCAAACTATAAACCAGCCACGGAGTGTTATATGTCCCGAAAAGACCTTGCCAATGCGATTCGCGCACTCAGTATGGATGCGGTACAAAAAGCCAACTCTGGTCATCCCGGCGCGCCGATGGGCATGGCTGATATTGCCGAAGTGCTGTGGAACGATTTTCTTAAACATAACCCTACCGACCCAACCTGGTATGATCGCGACCGCTTTATTCTTTCCAACGGTCACGCGTCGATGCTGCTCTACAGTTTGCTACATCTGACCGGTTACGACCTGCCGCTGGAAGAACTGAAGAACTTCCGTCAGTTGCATTCGAAAACCCCAGGCCACCCGGAGATTGGCTATACGCCAGGCGTTGAAACCACCACCGGCCCGCTTGGACAAGGTTTGGCGAACGCCGTCGGGCTGGCGATAGCAGAGCGTACACTGGCGGCGCAGTTTAACCAGCCAGACCATGAGATCGTCGATCACTTCACCTATGTGTTTATGGGCGACGGCTGCCTGATGGAAGGTATTTCCCACGAAGTCTGTTCGCTGGCAGGCACGCTGGGACTGGGCAAGCTGATTGGTTTTTACGATCACAACGGTATTTCCATCGACGGTGAAACAGAAGGCTGGTTTACCGACGATACGGCAAAACGTTTTGAAGCCTATCACTGGCATGTGATCCATGAAATCGACGGTCACGATCCGCAGGCGGTGAAGGAAGCGATCCTTGAAGCGCAAAGCGTGAAAGATAAGCCGTCGCTGATTATCTGCCGTACGGTGATTGGCTTTGGTTCGCCGAATAAAGCAGGTAAGGAAGAGGCGCACGGCGCACCACTGGGGGAAGAAGAAGTGGCGCTGGCACGGCAAAAACTGGGCTGGCACCATCCGCCATTTGAGATCCCTAAAGAGATTTATCACGCCTGGGATGCCCGTGAAAAAGGCGAAAAAGCGCAGCAGAGCTGGAATGAGAAGTTTGCCGCCTATAAAAAGGCTCATCCGCAACTGGCAGAAGAGTTTACCCGACGGATGAGCGGTGGTTTACCGAAGGACTGGGAGAAAACGACTCAGAAATATATCAATGAGTTACAGGCAAATCCGGCGAAAATCGCTACCCGTAAGGCTTCGCAAAATACGCTTAACGCTTACGGGCCGATGCTGCCTGAGTTGCTCGGCGGTTCGGCGGATCTGGCTCCCAGCAACCTGACCATCTGGAAAGGTTCTGTTTCGCTGAAGGAAGATCCAGCGGGCAACTACATTCACTACGGGGTGCGTGAATTTGGCATGACCGCTATCGCCAACGGCATCGCGCACCACGGCGGCTTTGTGCCGTATACCGCGACGTTCCTGATGTTTGTTGAATACGCCCGTAACGCCGCGCGGATGGCGGCACTGATGAAAGCGCGGCAGATTATGGTTTATACCCACGACTCAATTGGCCTGGGCGAAGATGGTCCGACGCACCAGGCTGTTGAGCAACTGGCCAGCCTGCGCTTAACGCCAAATTTCAGCACCTGGCGACCGTGCGATCAGGTGGAAGCGGCGGTGGGCTGGAAGCTGGCGGTTGAGCGCCACAACGGACCGACGGCACTGATCCTCTCAAGGCAGAATCTGGCCCAGGTGGAACGTACGCCGGATCAGGTTAAAGAGATTGCTCGTGGTGGTTATGTGCTGAAAGACAGCGGCGGTAAGCCAGATATTATTCTGATTGCCACCGGTTCAGAGATGGAAATTACCCTGCAAGCGGCAGAGAAATTAGCAGGAGAAGGTCGCAATGTACGCGTAGTTTCCCTGCCCTCGACCGATATTTTCGACGCCCAGGATGAGGAATATCGGGAGTCGGTGTTGCCTTCTAACGTTGCGGCTCGCGTGGCGGTGGAAGCAGGTATTGCCGATTACTGGTACAAGTATGTTGGTCTGAAAGGGGCAATTGTCGGGATGACGGGTTACGGGGAATCTGCTCCGGCGGATAAGCTGTTCCCGTTCTTTGGCTTTACCGCCGAGAATATTGTGGCAAAAGCGCATAAGGTGCTGGGAGTGAAAGGTGCCTGATGGTGATTGCCGGATGCTGATTGCCGGATGCGACGCTGACGCGTCTTATCCGGCCTACAGCGTCTTATCCGGCCTACATGTCCCGCCATTTTGTTTAACGGGTGATCCACAACGTGGGCCAGGCGTCTGGCCCATGCCAGTTATCGCAGGTGGGTTCTGCGGCGTAACGCACCAGGCGAAAACGCTGACCGTCAAAGCGCCAGCGCGCCTGAATGCCACAATCGCTTAATCCGCGCCCTTTCGCTAAGGTCACCAGTTCACGCGATTTCTCATCAAATGTTGCGTTCATCAGTTCCAGTTCATTCGTCTCCTGACCGTTGTTGAACGGCAAACGCAACCGAACCGGGCGCGAAGCTAGTGGCTTTTTACGCGACACAATCCATGCCAAATCAATGGTGTTATAGGCCCCTGCCTCACAGCTAATCATCATCAGCGCTTTATCATCAGTCAGCGCAGTGACATTCACCTCACGACGCAATGGATCAAGCGAGCAGCGCAGACCATTCATCCGCCAGTTTCCATAATCCAGCAAATCGTTGCGTTCTTCGAGTGAGAGTGGCGTCGGCGTTGGGTTAACCACCGCGACCTCTTTCAGCGCAGGCGCGGGCGGTACGCTGAGCGGCGGTTCGTCCCCTTTCTTGATCCACGCGGTTTCACTGCCAACGCGCTTTTGCTGAGCATCAATAAACAACAACGCTGCTTTTAAGCCACTCAGAGAAATGGTCTGATCGCCATCGCGTAAGGTGATTGCCTTCCCTTCCTGAATCATCTGCAAAAACGCGGTGATGGTTGCCGTATCATCGGTTACTAATAACCATGGTGAAATCCGCCACTTGTCACCACTTAACGCCAACGGCTCGCCATCTAACAGCAGCCGTGGCGCTATCTCCCCTTCTGACGCCTCCGGCGACTTCAATCCGCCGCGCTCAATACGTAAAACGGCATCGGTATGCGCCCCGGCGCTGCGGCTCAGGGTCATCACCAGTCCATTATGATCGCCCGTATTACGCGCCACGCAGAAATTTTGGTTATTACAGGTGACCTGCCAGTCGGAAAACGCCCGTTGCGCTGGTGCCGCCCACACCAAAGACGTCGGCAACAAAGCGAAAAAAAAGAGAAGGAAAATGCGATAGCGCATGGACGGTACGACCCCAGAAGTTCAAACAAACAGCACAAGTCGTATCTTCGTTGCGCAGGTAGCGCGGCTCAATCGGATTTGTCGGATTGAGCCAATAATAAACAACGAAATATTATTGTTATTTTTCAGTCCATTAAATGTGACGTTTGCAAATAGTTAAGCAATAACACCGTCTTACCGTCACGTATCTCGCCGGTTTTGATCATCTCCAGCGCCTGGCTGAACGGCAGCTCGAGCACTTCAATATCTTCATCTTCGACACCGCCACCGGCGTTAGCGCGCTGATTGTCACTGTATTCGGCGATAAAAAAGTGGATTAGCTCAGTCACACCGCCTGGCGACATATACAGTTCAAATAATTTGCGCACTTCACCCACTTCATAGCCCGTCTCTTCAATCGCTTCTTTGCGAATACACACTTCCGGTTCGTCGTTATCCAGCAGCCCGGCGCAGCTTTCAATCAGCTGCCCGCTTTCATTGCCATTAACCCAGGTAGCGACACGGAACTGACGAATCAGAACCACGGTCTTTTTCTTCGTGTTGTACAGGAGGATCGTCGCACCATTGCCGCGATCGTACACTTCACGTTTATGGCGGATAACTTCGCCGTCTTTGCGCGTGAGATCGTAAGTAATGTTGTGCAGGGTGAAATAGTTATCGGAGAGAATTTTGTCTTTAATGAGGGTGATTTGTTGCGTCATACCGACTCCACAGCGCGAAATGAACAATTATCTTACGCTGTGAAGTCGGGTTTGTCTGCGCAGGCTATCAGTGAGATTTGACTGATTTTACCCCCAGCCAGTCAATAATCCCCTGTGCCGCATGACGTCCTTCTGCCATTGCGGTAACCACCAGATCCGCACCACGCACGGCGTCACCACCAGCGAAGATTTTCGGATTGGTGGTCTGGTAACGGTACTGGCTTTCCACATCCGCGATGATGCGGCCCCATTTGTCTACCGTTACACCGTGCGACTCCAGCCACGGCATCCCGTGCGGATTGAAGCCAAACGCCATAATCACCGCGTCGGCTGGCATGACAAATTCACTGCCTTCCACCGGCACTGGACGCCGACGCCCCTGGGCATCCGGCTCTCCAAGACGCGTGCGCAGGAAACGAATCCCGCAGACGTGACCTTGTTCATTCAGCTCAAGCGCCACCGGCTGGACGTTAAATTCGAAGTTGGCCCCCTCTTCGCGGGCGTTCTTCACTTCTTTCTTCGAGCCTGGCATGTTAGCTTCATCACGACGATAAGCGCAGGTGACGTTACTCGCGCCGTGGCGCAGTGCGGTACGCACACAGTCCATCGCGGTGTCGCCGCCGCCCAGTACCACGACGTTAAGTCCGGCGGTATTGATAAACGGCTCTTCCGGTAGCTCTTCGAGCCCCATCACCTGTTTAGTGTTGGCAATGAGGAACGGCAGCGCGTCATAAACGCCCGGCGCATCTTCATTGGGTAAACCCGCTTTCATGGAACGGTAAGTGCCTACGCCAACGAAGACCGCGTCGTATTGTTCCAAAAGCGAATCCAAAGAGACATCTTTACCCACTTCACAATTGAGTTCGAAGTGAATCCCCATCGCGCTGAAGATTTCCCGACGGCGTGCCAGCAGGGATTTATCCAGTTTGAAAGAAGGAATGCCGAAAGTGAGCAAGCCACCGATTTCTGGATGGCGATCGTACACCGTCACCCCCACGCCATTGCGGGTCAGAACATCCGCACAGGCCAGCCCTGCCGGACCTGCACCGATAATCGCCACCCGCTTGTCCACTTTGGTGACATGGCTTAAGTCAGGACGCCAACCTTTCGCCAACGCCTGATCTGAAATGTAGCGTTCAATGTTGCCGATAGTTACCGCGCCGTGCTCATCGCGAATAGTACAGGCACCTTCACACAAACGGTCTTGCGGACAAACGCGTCCGGTAATTTCCGGCAGGGTGTTGGTCTGGTGAGAAAGCTCGACGGCGGCGTCGATGTTTCCGGCTTTCACCAGTTCAATCCACTGCGGTATATGGTTATGCAGCGGGCAGGTCCATTCACAAACGCTGTGCTCGCCGCACTTAAGGCAGCGCGAGGCTTCCCGTTGTGCCTGGTCGGCGCGAAATGGCAGATAAATTTCATCAAAACCGGTTTTGCGCGCTTCAATCGCCAGTTTATCCGGCTCGCCACGCGCGGGCGTTGCCTGCATTTGTTCGACTTTACTCATTACCGGCATTTCTTGCGCCGCGGTACTGGCATGCCACGGTTGATGTTCCTGACGCGCGGTGCGCAAGCGGCGGGATTTCGCCATGCCGGAGAGTGCGACGTCAGTGACCAGTTGCAGCGCGTCCGCCGGGCAATTCTCAACACAGGCAGGACCGTTTTCGCGCCCCGCACAAAGGTCGCATTTATGCGCCGTGGCTTTTACTTTTCCTGCCGCGACGGGTGTCAGGACGATTTGCATCGTACCAAAAGGACAGGCCACCACGCAGGATTTACAGCCAATACACTTTTGCTGATTGACCTGAATGCTGTCATCAACGTGGCTGATTGCGCCATTAGGGCAGCTACGGGCGCAGGGCGCATCTTCACAATGGTGACAGGTCACTGCACTACGTTGCTGTTGATGTTTGATAACCGTAATTCGGGGATGAAAATGGTGTTGGCTCAGGACATGTTGCTCATCATTGTGAGCCATGACACAGGCGATTTCACAAGCATGACAACCCAGACATTGCTGACTGTTGGCCATAATAAAACGATTCATAACGACCTTCTTTTTTGGTTGTAAAAACCTTATTCTTTATATGAGTGTTGTTATTACCCGACTTACAGGGGAATCGGCAATGTTCATGTGCCCAGAATAAGTAACTATTTCGCTATAAACTGTGGCAGATCAAATAATCCCATCACTGACTAAATTGCGTTTCAGCGAACTGGAACATTAATGATTTTTTGTGGAGAAGACGCGTGTGATTGTTAAACGACCCGTCTCGGCCAGTCTGGCCCGGGCCTTTTTTTACATTGTGCTGCTGTCGATTCTTTCCACGGGTATCGCTCTGCTAACTCTGGCGAGCAGTTTGCGCGACGCTGAGGCTATCAATATTGCCGGATCGCTGCGTATGCAGAGTTACCGCCTGGGCTACGACTTGCAAAGTGGCAGTCCACAACTCAATGCACATCGCCAGTTATTTCAGCAGGCACTGCATTCACCGGTATTAACCAACCTCAACGTCTGGTATGTGCCAGAAGCAGTAAAAACTCGCTATGCGCATCTGAATGCCAACTGGCTGGAGATGAATAATCGGCTCAGCAAGGGCGATTTGCCGTGGTATCAGGCCAATATTAATAATTATGTTAATCAGATAGACCTGTTCGTACTGGCTTTACAGCACTACGCTGAACGCAAAATGCTGCTGGTGGTGGCGATTTCCCTGGCTGGCGGCATCGGTATTTTCACGCTGGTCTTTTTTACTTTGCGCCGCATACGCCATCAGGTGGTTGCCCCGCTGAATCAGCTGGTTACCGCCAGTCAGCGTATTGAACACGGGCAGTTCGACTCGCCGCCGCTGGATACCAACCTGCCGAATGAGCTTGGTCTGCTTGCAAAAACCTTTAACCAGATGTCGAGCGAGCTGCATAAATTGTACCGTTCGCTGGAAGCGTCAGTAGAAGAAAAGACCCGCGATCTCCACGAGGCCAAGCGTCGTCTGGAGGTGTTGTATCAGTGTTCGCAGGCGCTGAACACTAGCCAGATTGATGTGCATTGTTTCCGCCATATTTTGCAGATTGTTCGCGACAATGAAGCGGCTGAATATCTGGAGTTAAATGTCGGTGAAAACTGGCGGATTAGCGAAGGGCAACCAAACCCGGAATTGCCGATGCAGATTTTACCGGTGACAATGCAAGAGACGGTTTACGGCGAACTGCACTGGCAAAATAGTCACGTTTCATCATCAGAACCGCTGCTTAACAGCGTTTCGTCGATGCTGGGACGCGGTTTGTACTTTAATCAGGCGCAGAAGCATTTTCAGCAATTATTGTTGATGGAAGAACGTGCGACCATCGCCCGCGAATTGCACGACTCGCTGGCTCAGGTACTTTCTTACTTACGTATCCAGTTGACGTTACTGAAGCGTTCGATACCGGAAGATAACGCCACCGCACAAAGTATCATGGCCGATTTTTCCCAGGCGTTGAATGATGCTTATCGGCAGTTACGCGAGCTGTTGACTACTTTCCGCCTGACGCTGCAGCAGGCGGATCTCCCCTCCGCATTGAGGGAAATGCTGGATACGTTACAAAATCAAACCAGCGCCAAACTGACCCTCGACTGCCGTCTGCCAACCCTGGCACTGGATGCGCAAATGCAGGTGCATTTGTTGCAAATTATTCGCGAAGCGGTGCTGAATGCGATGAAGCACGCCAACGCCAGCGAAATCGCCGTCAGTTGCGTCACCGCGCCGGACGGCAATCACACGGTTTATATCCGTGATAACGGGATTGGTATCGGTGAACCGAAAGAACCCGAAGGTCATTATGGTCTGAATATCATGCGCGAACGCGCGGAACGGCTAGGTGGGACGCTGACTTTTTCACAACCTTCCGGCGGCGGCACGTTAGTGAGTATTAGCTTTCGCTCTGCGGAGGGTGAGGAAAGTCAGTTAATGTAATGCCTCCTACTGACCAAAGAATACTTGCACTTAAGGTTCAGTATAAAAGGGCATGATAATTTACATTAACTCCTTTTTTTCTCCACGATTGGCTCGTACCTTGCCGCTACAGTGAAGCAAGTCAAGCCTACAACGATACGCAGAAACACGAGGTCCTCTTTTAATGGCGAATTTCTTTATTGATCGCCCCATTTTTGCCTGGGTGCTGGCAATCCTGTTGTGTCTGACAGGTACCCTGGCGATTTTTTCATTGCCCGTTGAACAATACCCCGATCTCGCGCCACCGAATGTGCGAGTGACCGCTAACTATCCCGGCGCATCGGCCCAGACGCTGGAAAACACCGTGACCCAGGTTATCGAGCAAAATATGACCGGCCTCGATAATCTCATGTATATGTCATCTCAGAGCAGTGGCACCGGTCAGGCATCTGTCACTTTAAGTTTTAAAGCAGGCACCGATCCGGACGAAGCCGTGCAGCAAGTACAAAACCAGCTGCAATCAGCCATGCGAAAGTTACCGCAGGCGGTGCAAAATCAGGGCGTGACGGTGCGTAAAACCGGCGATACCAACATTCTGACCATTGCCTTCGTCTCTACCGATGGTTCGATGGATAAACAGGATATTGCTGATTATGTTGCCAGTAATATTCAGGACCCGTTAAGCCGCGTGAATGGCGTCGGGGATATCGATGCCTATGGTTCGCAATATTCCATGCGTATCTGGCTGGACCCGGCGAAACTCAACAGTTTCCAGATGACGGCTAAAGATGTCACTGATGCCATTGAGTCACAGAACGCGCAGATTGCGGTTGGGCAACTTGGTGGTACACCTTCCGTCGATAAGCAGGCGCTCAACGCCACCATTAACGCCCAGTCACTGCTGCAAACACCAGAACAGTTCCGCGATATCACCTTGCGGGTCAATCAGGACGGCTCAGAGGTAAGGCTGGGCGATGTCGCCACCGTCGAAATGGGGGCGGAGAAATACGATTATCTTAGCCGCTTCAATGGTAAGCCAGCCTCCGGGCTGGGGGTAAAACTGGCCTCCGGCGCTAACGAAATGGCGACAGCGGAGCTGGTGCTCAATCGTCTCGACGAGCTGGCGCAGTATTTCCCGCATGGACTGGAATACAAGGTGGCGTATGAAACCACCTCGTTTGTTAAAGCCTCCATTGAAGACGTGGTGAAAACGCTGCTGGAAGCTATCGCTCTGGTTTTCCTCGTTATGTATCTGTTCCTGCAAAACTTCCGCGCCACGCTGATACCCACTATCGCCGTGCCGGTGGTGTTGATGGGAACCTTCTCCGTACTTTACGCCTTCGGTTACAGCGTCAACACCTTAACCATGTTCGCGATGGTGCTGGCGATCGGTCTGCTGGTGGATGACGCCATCGTGGTGGTGGAAAACGTCGAACGTATTATGAGTGAGGAAGGACTCACTCCTCGCGAAGCCACACGTAAATCGATGGGGCAGATCCAGGGGGCACTGGTCGGGATTGCGATGGTTCTTTCGGCGGTATTTGTACCAATGGCCTTCTTCGGCGGCACCACCGGTGCCATCTATCGCCAGTTCTCTATTACCATTGTTGCGGCGATGGTGCTGTCAGTACTGGTAGCGATGATCCTCACTCCGGCTCTGTGTGCCACACTACTTAAGCCACTGAAAAAAGGTGAGCATCATGGGCAAAAAGGCTTTTTTGCCTGGTTTAACCAGATGTTTAACCGCAACGCCGAACGCTACGAAAAAGGGGTGGCGAAAATTCTCCACCGTAGCCTGCGCTGGATTGTGATTTATGTCCTGCTGCTTGGCGGCATGGTGTTCCTGTTCCTGCGTTTGCCGACGTCGTTCTTACCGCTGGAAGACCGTGGCATGTTTACTACCTCGGTACAGTTGCCCAGCGGTTCAACGCAACAACAGACCCTGAAAGTCGTTGAGCAAATCGAGAAATACTACTTCACCCATGAAAAAGACAACATCATGTCGGTGTTTGCCACCGTTGGTTCTGGCCCTGGGGGTAACGGGCAAAACGTGGCGCGAATGTTTATCCGCCTGAAAGACTGGAGCGAACGCGACAGTAAGACCGGCACCTCGTTTGCCATTATCGAGCGTGCAACGAAGGCGTTTAACCAAATTAAAGAAGCTCGCGTTATCGCCAGCAGCCCGCCAGCAATTAGCGGTCTTGGTAGTTCTGCAGGTTTTGATATGGAGTTGCAGGACCACGCTGGAGCGGGTCACGATGCGCTGATGGCAGCACGTAATCAGTTGCTGGCGCTGGCGGCGGAAAACCCGGAGCTAACCCGTGTGCGCCATAACGGCCTCGACGACAGTCCGCAGTTGCAGATTGATATCGACCAGCGTAAAGCTCAGGCGCTGGGCGTTGCTATCGACGATATTAACGACACACTGCAAACCGCCTGGGGTTCGAGCTATGTGAATGACTTTATGGATCGCGGTCGCGTGAAGAAAGTCTATGTGCAGGCAGCTGCGCCGTATCGCATGCTGCCAGATGACATCAATCTCTGGTATGTCCGAAATAAAGATGGCGGCATGGTGCCCTTCTCTGCTTTCGCGACCTCACGCTGGGAAACAGGCTCGCCGCGTCTGGAACGCTATAACGGTTATTCTACGGTTGAGATTGTTGGGGAAGCCGCACCGGGGGTCAGTACCGGTACGGCGATGGATATTATGGAATCGTTAGTGAAGCAGCTGCCAAACGGCTTTGGTCTGGAGTGGACGGCGATGTCGTATCAGGAGCGGCTTTCCGGCGCGCAGGCTCCGGCGCTGTACGCCATTTCCTTGCTGGTGGTATTCCTGTGTCTGGCTGCGTTGTATGAAAGCTGGTCGGTGCCGTTCTCGGTAATGCTGGTCGTGCCGCTGGGGGTAATCGGCGCGCTGCTGGCAACCTGGATGCGCGGGCTGGAAAACGACGTTTACTTCCAGGTGGGCCTGTTAACGGTCATTGGTTTATCGGCGAAAAACGCCATCCTGATCGTCGAGTTTGCTAACGAGATGAACCAAAAAGGCCACGACCTGTTTGAAGCGACGCTCCACGCCTGCCGTCAGCGTTTACGCCCGATTCTGATGACCTCGCTGGCATTTATCTTCGGCGTATTGCCAATGGCAACCAGCACGGGTGCCGGTTCCGGTGGTCAGCATGCGGTGGGTACTGGCGTAATGGGCGGGATGATTTCGGCCACTATTCTGGCTATTTACTTCGTGCCGCTGTTCTTTGTGCTGGTGCGCCGCCGCTTCCCGCTGAAGCCGCGCCCGGAATAAGCAATAAAAAAGGCGACATGCCAATGTGTCGCCTTTTTCAACTTTCCGATTAAGAACCTGCTCAGCGGGTTCTTGCTGTTTGTACTTTGTCTCAGGAATTACTTACGAAGCATAACTTCGATAAAGTCTTTCCAGTTCCCCAGTTCACGTTCAATCATAACAACCTCTCTTATAATTATGGGTATTCTACGGAAACAATATACCGTGGTGAAGCTAATTTACTCGATTGCTGCGATGACTACCTCCGGGGGACAAATCTTATGTAAATACTATGGTCCTGCGGTGATGATTTGTATGTGATACACAGCAACATTTCGAGATATTCATACGGCATCTAATACTGATTTAATTCTGGTTAAAATACAGACAGATAACAAGATGAATATTCTTAATGTTTACGTTAAAAATGTTTAATATTATTTAATAGTTGTTAATTTGAATACTTCGATAATGTTATATTTCCTGATAATCATTTGCAGGCAAAATGTTTTCACCCTTAAATGAGTATTTATTCTCATAAATCGAAAAAGGATTCATTATGGTTACACTTTACGGTATCAAAAATTGTGACACCATTAAAAAGGCTCGCCGTTGGCTGGAAGCCAATAACATCGACTATCGTTTTCATGATTACCGCGTCGATGGGCTGGACAGCGAATTATTGAACGATTTTATCAACGAATTAGGCTGGGAAGCGTTACTCAACACCCGTGGTACAACCTGGCGTAAACTGGACGAAACCACCCGCAATAAAATCACCGATGCGGCCTCTGCGGCGGCATTAATGACTGAAATGCCTGCAATTATCAAACGTCCATTGCTCTGCGTGCCCGGTAAGCCTATGCTGCTGGGTTTCAGTGATTCCAGTTATCAGCAATTTTTCCATGAGGTGTAGTCTATGTCGTGCCCGGTTATTGAGCTGACACAACAGCTTATTCGCCGCCCTTCCCTGAGTCCTGATGATGCAGGATGCCAGGCTTTGTTGATTGAACGTTTGCAGGCGATCGGTTTTACCGTTGAACGCATGGACTTTGCCGATACGCAGAATTTTTGGGCATGGCGTGGGCAAGG
>SKEG01002027.1_pt1 | contig 14057 bp, 9 predicted proteins | sample 4826631 | NCBI WGS metagenome assembly SKEG01 (sample SAMN11008815, study PRJNA524170) | human gut metagenome | biome: Human fecal sample; material: Feces; isolation source: fecal sample from pouch patient p26, p34, p50 | host: Homo sapiens | place: Israel: Tel-Aviv | collected 2016-11-02
CCCACACGCTAACCGCAACAGCCTGCCGCACCAACACCCCAGCTCTGTCAGAGTCCCAAATCCCCCACCCACTGGAACAAAAGGACGCCAAACGCTGTTTCACCGGGCAAATCCCTCCAGACACTGGAGGATTCTTCCCGCCAACAAGCCATCCACAGTCCCAAAACCTCCATCCACAGTCCCAAAACCTCCACTCACTGGAACAATCCGGGCCCAAACCAGCCTCTCATCGTCCCGATTCGTCCACCCGCTGGAAGAATCTTCCCGCTGAACGCTCTGCTGGAGTCCGGATTCCTCCAGAAGATGGAAGGATCCTCCCGCGGAAGGCCCCACTAGAGGCCAAAATCCCCCAGTCATTGGAACAAAACGGACACTAAAAGCAATACAACCGTCTAAAAACCTCCAGCCACTGGATGAATTCTCCCACTAGCGCTTCGTCAGAGCCCCTATTCCTCCACCCAATGGAAGAATTCTCCCGCAAGCCAGCCATCCACAGTCCCAATACCTCCACCCAATGGAGGAATCTGGACTCTGAACGGCATCCCAATACTTAAAAATATCCAACCAATAGAAGAAAACAACAAAAATTCACACAAAACAAGCGGATACAAGCACTTATCTGCAAAACAACCACCCAGTTATCCACAAAACCCGTAAGTTATCCACAGACACGCCCGAAACAGCATCCTCTATCCACATTTGCCGATCGCACTTCCATAGCAGAGCCACAACAAGGTAGCGTCAAATCATGAAAGCATATCCTCAAATCGATGCGCTGCTCGATCAAACAGAAAATGCGCAACGATGCGCACACAGCAGTGACCCTCTCATCCAGAAGGGACTATATCGCAGATACCGCGCGGGAGATTTGGCGCGCCCATACCCAGGGCTATTCGCCCGTGCCGAATATTGGAATCAGCTGAACGAGCCCGAACAATCGTTGCACGCGGCCCGAACCCTCAGCAGGCTCCACCCCAACTGGGTTTTCGCAGGAATAACAGCCGCCGCAGCCCACGGATTCGACCACCCGCGATTCCTGCACCGGCAAGGACTGACCATAACATTGCCCAATCACGGATCATACCGGCCGCACGACAAACTCAATATCATCTACAGCCCATATCCCAGAGAAAATGCGGTACTCGCAAACGGAATCCATGTCACTAATCCCCCTCGTACCTTATTGGACTGTGGACGGACGTTAGAGTTCATCTATTCCCTGCCGATTTTCGATGATGCAGCAGCAGACGGAATCGAAGAAAAGCAGATCTTGCAGGAATGCGCACGCACGACACTCGATTGCTCGCGCATCTTCAAATTGTTGAGATATACCGACGCAGGAAGTGAAAATGGCGGTGAATCTTTTGCTCGGGCAGTCATGATTGAAAACGGTTTTGCGGTTCCTCAATTGCAAGTCTCCTTCGCCGACTCGCTTACGGGAAAACAATTTAGGGTCGATTTTTTATGGCGCACAACCGATGGACGTATTATTGTCGGAGAACTTGACGGCACAGCAAAATACGTTGATCCGAAAATGACTGATCGTAGGAGCATCCAGGAGACCGTTCAGGCCGAGCGAGAACGCGAGCAAGCGCTTTTTCGCGCAGGAGTTACGGAAATTGTCAGATTAACTTTTGACGATGCAGTCCAGCAAAAACCACTGATTGCGAAACTGCGGCGTGCTGGGGTTCCTTGCGTTTCATAGGGTAATCATCTGCGGGAAGATTCCTCCAGTAAGTGGAGGAATCGGAACGTTGAGAAGCTCGCCACCGGGAAGATTCCTCCAGAGGGTGGAGAAATCTAGACTCTAGCAGGGCACTCAGCGGAAAGATTGCTCCAGTGGGTGGAGGTTTTGGGTCTCTGGTGAGGCTTTCAGAGGGAAGATTCCTCCAGCGACTGGAAGAATCAGGACTCTGACAGGCTTGTTAGCGGGAAGATTGCTCCAGTAAGTGGAGGAATCTTCCCGCAGAACACCGTACTAAAGTCCCAACCTCGCCAGTCACTGAAGGACTCACCCCGCCAGACGCCCCACAGGAGACCCAAAACCTCCACCCACTGGAACAATCATCCCGCTGACAGAACTCCAATCGTCCCGATTCTTCCAGTCACTGGAGGATTTTGGACGATAGGAGATGGAGGTTAGAGCTGGGGAGCGGCGTGCTGGGAGATCCATGCGTGCATGGAAACGGCGGCCGCGGCTCCGGCATTGATGGAACGCACCGAACCGAACTGAGAAATGTAGACCACGTCATCGGCCAACTCGAGCGCTTTTTCGGACAATCCCGGGCCTTCCGCGCCGAACAGCATGAGGCAACGCTTCGGGAAATGGTAGGTTTCCATCGGCACCGCACCGGGAATGATATCGAGCGCAATAACCCGCGCGGCCTTCAACTCGGCAATACGCTGATCAATCGCAGCCAATTGCGCCATGCAGGTAGGCTCGAATCCATTCCCAACGCCGCTTGCATCCGAAGCATCCGTCGAAATGCCAGATGGAGCGCATCCAGCAACACGGATCTCAGCTAACGAAGCCGCCTCGCTCATGCAGGCACAGTTCGCTTTTTTTGCATTTTCGCGCATGCGGAATGCGATTGCGGCCGCTTGCGATTGCGCCGCCGCGATTTCTCCGGCAATGCGCAGCTTCCAGCATTCGACAAGTTCGGTTATGGAAGGGTGGTTTTCGACGTGCTGGTACAGCTCCGTCATCAGCGACCCCTTGCGATTCCACTTGTGCGGTCCGACGATATGCACACGTTTCGCTTGGAACGCGTTGGCAGTGCGCACCATGGATCCGATGTTGAAATCGTGCGTCCAGTTTTCCACGGCGACTTCGAAATCATGGCGACCGCGAGCGTCAAGATCGGCTTTGATGGCCGCGACCGCCCAGTAGCGATACTGGTCAAGCACGTTGCGACGATCGCCCTCGTCAAGCAAAGACGAGTCGAATCGGCGATCATAATTTACAGATTGCGGATCATCCGGACGAGGTTCGCCAGGATGCGTTTGGCCCCACGGACCTACGCCCACCTCACGAAAAGCCGGCTCTCCGGACGCTTTCGCCGCAATATCAATGGGATGAGGCTGATGCACGCGATTCCTCCTTACGAACCTCGTATCGCCAATGGCTGGTCAACAGGATACCTAGTGAAGCTCCGATTCCTTGAACACTTCAACGAACGGCAGCTCGGATTCAGACCCATCCACCGGATTGATGACCTTGATCGTCGGCTCGGTCATGTCAACGCCGCCGATCAGCGAAGCGATGGCAAGCACCTCGGCGCCCTCGTTCTTCACCACGGAGAAATCAAGGCTCAACTCATTGCCATTGCGCAAGGTAACCAAAGAGGACGTCTGTACATACGACTTTTCAGACAGCCAGGAATCCAGCAACACCACGCGCTTACCCGCGATCGACGGTCCCTTAATGGACGGATACACGAAATCCATCACAAAACCGTTGAGATTCTCACCGCGCGAAGCGGCCGCCTGAATCATGGCGGACACCAGCGGAACCGCGGCCGCGGTCAACGCGCCCACGGCGTCGAAATCATCCACGGAATAGCCGGATTCTTCCAACGCGTCCAGCAGAATATGCCCGACAATCGAAGCGCCACGATGATCGAACAATACAGAGGAAAGCTCCGAGAACGGCTTGTCGGCCATCTCTGCCTGCAACAGCGACTTCAGCTGGTCACGCGGCTCAAGCATGGCGAAATCGATGTCGCTATGCTCAGGAGCATCGGCAGGCACAGCAACCGGATTGGTCTTACGGAAAGTCTTCTCTTCGATCATACTCCCAGCCTACCGTTTCTACTCGTCAAACCTTACTTATGCCGACACGTATTTAGTCAGATATCACTGTTCACTGGTTTCGGGAGCGGTGAGTTCGCGGACATCGGCCTTTTCTGGCGCGATCATGTTCACCGGCTCGATGATCCTGCTCTGGTCGACGCGCTGCAGCTTGCGTGCGGTGACGAGCACGCGCGATTCCAGCGACGAGGCGAACGCATTGTAGGCACCGACCGTTTTGGTGATGGCGGACCCCAGCTTGGTGGCGCGATCGCCCAACACCGCGAACCGTTCATACAATTCGCGGGACAGGTCGAACAGCATTTTCGCGTCATCGGTCAGGCTTTGCTGCTGCCACGCGTATGCCACGGATTTCAGCACCGCCCATAGGGTGATCGGCGAGGTCAAAGCCACCTTGCGTGCAAACGCGTCATCCATCAGCGTCGGGTCAGTTTCCAAAGCCGCCTGCAGCAGGGATTCGTTGGGGATGAAGGCGATCACAAAATCGGGGGCATCGTCGAACGCGTTCCAATAGGCCTTGTCGCCCAAGGTCTTCACATGTTCACGCACTGCCTTGGCATGCGCATGCAGCAGCTCCGACTTTCGCGTCAGCTCCTCGGGCGTAGCGGTATCGGGAATCTCGCACGCCTTCTGGTAGTCGGCATACGGAGCCTTGGCATCGATTGGAATGGTTTTGCCGCCCGGCATATGGATGATCATATCCGGACGCTGCGTACGCCCATCCACGTCGGTGACGACCACCTGGGTGTCAAAATCCACATGTTCCAGCAGTCCCGCGGATTCCACGATGTTCCTCAGCTGCGCCTCACCCCACGCGCCGCGCACCTTGTTGTTGCGCAACGCGGACGACAGGGCGTTGGTTTCGCGGTCAAGACGAGCCTGCTGCTCGCCAAGGCCTTTGAGCTGCTCGCCAAGCGCACCCATTTCCCGCTTGCGACCCTCTTCGATCTGCGAAACCTTCTGCTGCAGGGCGTCAAGATTCTTCTGCACGGGCGCGAGCGCGGACAATACCTTGCTCTGCTCCTGCAGTTTTCGCTCGTTTTCGGCCTGCTTGCGTTCCGCTTCGGCCGCGGCACGCTCACGCTCCCGCTCCACACGTTCCTGTTCGGCCCGCTGGGCCTGCGCGAGCTGCGATTTGAGATAGGTCAACTGTTGGGCCAACCCTTCCGCCTGCGTGCGGTATTGGGTCACCGCCGTGGACAATTCACTGATTTCCTGCCGATCAGCTTCGATCTGCGCTTTCGCCTCATTAAGATCGGCGGTTTTCGCATCACGGGCCATTTCCTGCCCTTTGGAACGGCCCGCAAAAAAGCCGGCCGCGGCTCCAAGCACGGCCACAACCACCAGAAGAATCACCACAAACACAGGATTGTCGAACATATGTTCTATATAACAGCATGACCAAGACATCTTGGAAGATCAAAGTTCGCAAGACATCCATGCCCAGCTGCATTATGCTTGGAGCCGAAAGCATGCTCACGAACATGCGGCAACGCGAGCACGCTGAATATTCGAGAGGCATTCAAGAGGCAATCCGGGGGTTCGGAAACACATGGGATTCGATTTGTTTATGACGGTGGCGGCGATTGTTGCGGCGGCCGTGGCCACTTGGGCCATCCTCAGGCTATTCCTAAGCGAAAACGATGACATAGCCCCCTCCCACCAACGCATCACCGATGACACGCCCGCCAAGAATCACACCGAAAATCACACCGAAAATCCAGACGAGGCAGCCGGCGCAACACACCGAAGCGACATCGCCAAGAGTCTCGCCATCGCAACCATACTGACCGCTCCCACATTCACCGTAACCATGCTGACATTCGGCGGCATCACACTTCCCCACTGGCTGACCAATCCATGGCTGCACGCCATCATCGCCACGCCGGTCATGTTCTACTGCGCCGCGCCGATGCACAATCGCGGTATCGCCGCCCTGAAAAGCCACACGCCCAACGCGGATTCGCTGCTGTCGCTCGCCATGACCATTGTGTACGTCTACAGTCTGCTGGCGTGCGTGGTGTCGTGGATTTTCCCCGCGGGGTCACGCAATCAGTATTTCGCTTTCGCAAGCATGGTCGCCGTGCTATCGCTTGCGATTTCGCTGATCGCGCAACGCCCCATGGCAAAGAAAGCATCGGAAGGCGATATTCCGACCGCACAATCGCAAGAAAAGCAAGAAATACAATCGCAAGAAACGCAAGAAACACAGCAAAGCATGGATACGCTTATCCAGGCCAGCATCACATATGAGATTCGCACGCGGGTAACGCAGATTACCGCGACCGTGACGATGGTCATCGCGGTGTGGACGTTCGCTTTGTGGCTGATTTTCGGGCTTCAGCCGAAGCTTGCGATCGCCGTGTTGATCGGTGCGACGGTTTTGACGGTCGCAGGCTTGGTTTTGCAGGCATATGACCGCCAACCGTCACGGTAAAACGGTTTTCGCAAAAGAAAATCGCGCAATCGCACGAAAAATGGGCGGACCCGCATGTGCGCAGTCCGCCCACCGTCAACGGTTAGACCGTTTTGTGACTCGGCCAATCAACAGTCAGTCAGGCCAAACCGATCAGCCGAATGACTCCGACCGTCACTTAGCCTCTGCCGAAAAATCGTCGTCAATCTGCCCCGGCGCCCACGAGGAGAGCTCCAAATGGTCGCCGCCGGTCTGATCCACAAGCACGGTGTCGCCGTCGTGCACTTCGCCGGCCAGCAGCATGCGCGCCAACTGGTCGCCGACTTCGGTTTGTACCAAACGACGCAGCGGGCGAGCGCCATACGCCGGGTCGTAACCGGTGTTGGCGAGCCAATCGCGCGCCGAATCGGTAACATCCAGCTTGATGCGGCGATCCGCCAAGCGGGCCGAAACCTGCGCCACCTGAATGTCCACGATGCCGCCGAGCTCTTCGCGCGTAAGCGGGTGGAACATAACCAGTTCATCCAAGCGGTTGATGAATTCCGGCTTGAACTGCATATGCACGGCGTCCATCACGGCCTTCTTCTTGGCTTCGTCATCCAGTTCGGTGTTCACCAGGAACTGCGAGCCAAGGTTGGAGGTCATGATCAGAATCGTGTTCTTGAAGTCCACGGTCCTGCCCTGCCCGTCGGTCAAACGGCCGTCGTCGAGCACCTGCAACAGCACGTCGAATACTTCAGGATTGGCCTTTTCAACCTCATCGAACAGCACCACCGAATATGGGCGGCGACGCACGGCTTCAGTCAGCTGGCCACCCTCCTCATAGCCGATGTAGCCCGGCGCAGCACCGATTAGACGAGACACGGAGGCCTTCTCCATGTACTCGCTCATGTCAATGCGCACCATGGCCTTTTCATCGTCGAACAGGAAGTCGGCGAGCGCCTTGGCGAGCTCGGTCTTGCCCACGCCGGTCGGGCCGAGGAACAGGAACGAGCCGGTTGGGCGGTTCGGGTCGGAAATGCCCGCACGCGAACGACGTACCGCATCGGAAACCGCTTGAATGGCTTCCTTCTGGCCGATCACACGTTTGCCGAGATAGTCTTCCATGGTCAGCAGCTTCTCGTTTTCGCCTTGCATGAGGCGTCCGACGGGAATGCCCGTCCAGTCGGACACGATTTCGGCCACGGAGTCGGCGTCAACGCGGTCCGGCACCATCGGAATGTCTTCCGCCGCGCCGTCGTCGCCAGCCACGCCGGCCGTACCATTCTTGGCCGCCGCCTCGTTTTGTTCGGCTTGTGCAATCTCCTTCTGGATGGCCGGAATTTCGCCATAGTTGATGGCGGAGGATTTCGCCAGATCGCCTTCGCGCTCGTACCGTTCAGCTTGGGTGCGCAGTTCGTCGAGCTTCTTGCGCAGGTCGCCGATGCGGTTGTGTCCGTTCTTTTCGGCGTCCCAGCGTGCTTTCAGACCGTTGAGTTTTTCGCTTTTGTCTGCGATTTCCTTATTGAGGTCGTCGAGACGTTCCTTGGCGCTTTCGTCAAGCTCGCTTTCGGCTTTGCTTGCGGCGGCACCGTCTTTCGGATTGCCAAGCAGGTATGATTTCTCCATTTTGAGTCGGTCGACCTGGCGTTGCAGTTCATCGATTTCCTCAGGCGAGGAGTCGAGTTCCATGCGCAGGTGCGATGCGGCCTCGTCAACCAGATCGATGGCTTTGTCCGGCAGCTGACGGCCGGAAATATACCGGTTCGACAGCGTCGCCGCGGCCACGAGCGCATCGTCTCCGATGGTCACCTTGTGGTGGGCTTCGTATTTCGGTGCGATGCCACGCAGGATGGCGATGGTGTCTTCCACGCTCGGCTCTCCTACGAACACCTGCTGGAAACGGCGTTCCAATGCCGGATCCTTTTCGATGTTCTCACGGTATTCGTCGAGTGTGGTGGCACCGATCAGGCGCAGTTCGCCTCGCGCGAGCATGGGTTTGAGCATGTTGCCCGCGTCCATGGATCCTTCGGCCGCGCCCGCGCCGACGATGGTATGGATCTCATCGATGAACGTGATGATCTGCCCGTCTGCGTTCTTGATTTCCTGCAGCACGCTCTTCAGGCGTTCCTCGAACTCGCCACGGTATTTCGAACCTGCCACCATGGAGCCCAGATCAAGCGAGATGAGCTTCTTGTTTTGCAGGGTGGTCGGCACATCGCCGGCGACGATACGCTGCGCAAGGCCTTCCACCACGGCGGTTTTGCCCACGCCAGGCTCGCCGATCAGCACCGGATTGTTCTTGGTGCGGCGGCTCAGGATCTGGATGACTCGGCGGATTTCCTGATCGCGGCCGATCACGGGGTCGAGCTTGCCTTCTTTCGCGGCTGCCGTCAGGTCGGTCGAATACTTTTCGAGGGCTTTGTAGGAGCCTTCGGCGTCGGGACTGGTCACTTTCGCGCCTCCTCGGATCGTTGGCACGGCTTTGCGTAGCGCGTCGGCGGTCACGCCGTATTGTTCCATGATTTGCGCGCTCTGATTCGGCTTTGCCGCCGCGATGGCGATGAGCAGATGTTCGGTGGATACGTATTCGTCGCCCATCTGCTGCATTTCCTTGCCGGCTTGCGCAAGTACTGCGGATAGTTGCCTGCTGACTTGCGGTTGCGCGGTGGTCGATCCGCTGGCGCTTGGCAGCGCGTCCTGCGCTTGGTGCACGGCGGCGCTGATGTTCTGCGCGTTGCCGCCCGCGGCTTCGATCAGACCGCGGATCACGCCGTTTTCCTGGCGCAGCAGCGCGTCAAGCAGGTGCAGGGTTTCGACTTGCGCGTTGCCTGCTGCCGACGCGTTCTGTACGGCGTCGGAAATGGCTTCCTGCGCCATTGTGGTGAACTTCTGTTCCATATCATCCTCCATGGTTCGCGCCGATCGTCCGTTTTTCGCACGGCCGCGCCGACGCATATGTCGTTGTCTGATATGCTCAACCGACTTCACCACCATTCTATTCCCAAAAGTTGAGCCTGCAACACTCAACTTTTGTTCACTAAACGGGAAATCGCGAACAACGCAGCACAAAGGCCGTCGCCCACGAAAGGTGACGGCCTTCATATCTTCAATATGTCAATCAGCAATCGGCAATCAGCCGCGCACCACCACGTTGCGCAGGCTGCCGACGCCTTCGACGTGCACGATCGCCTCGTCGCCCGGATCAAGATGGCCGGAAGCGTTCGGCGTGCCCGTCAGAATCACGTCGCCCGGCAGCAGCGTCGTGAAGCTGGAAATCGCCGCGATCTGCTCCGGAATGCCGTGAATCAGATTCGCCGTGGTGCCGGAAGCCAGCTCGACATCCTCACCGTTCAGCGTGAAGGAGATCTTCGCGTCCTTCCAATCCAAATCGTCGCGGGTCACGATCCACGGGCCGAGCGGGCAGGAGGTGTCGAAGCCTTTCGCACGCGTCCACATCGGGTCAAGTCCCTGCAGGTCACGCAATGTCACATCGTTCACGCAAGTGAAGCCGAGCACGTAATCCATGGCCTGTTCGACCGTCACGTTCTTGGCGATGCGCCCCATCACCACGGCCACTTCCGGCTCGAAATTCATATCGTTCGAGTACGACGGGATCACGATCGGATCGTCCGGGCCGATCACCGACGTGCTCGGCTTGGAGAAGATCACCATGTCTTCCGGAGCGTGCTTGATGTCGGAATGGCCTGCTTCATGCATGAACTGCGCGTGCGCCTCGTAATTCTTGGCCAGCCCGTATACCTTCGACGGGATCACCGGAGAGAGCAGACGAATGCCATCGCCATCCACCGGAAAACGCTCGCCGGTCGGCTTCACACCGGCACCGGCCAGAGGATGCCCCTCAAGCGCCACGAGATAGTCCTTGCCGTCGCTTTCGTCGGTCTGCACGAAAGCGTATTGCGGTACATCATTATGCGAAAAACGTGCGATTCTCATGTCTGCCAGTCTACCCGCAACAATCGTCGAATCGTCCATATCATCGACATGCAACGCCCGACAATCAAAAACATCGAAAAAAAAACGGGCCATCACATCATGCAAAGGCCCGTCACAGGAAGAAAACGTCAGATAAAAGCACGCTCGCCGAAAATCGCAGTGCCAACGCGCACAATAGTGGATCCTTCCGCAATCGCGAGTTCCATGTCGCCGGTCATACCCATCGACAGTTCACGGCAGGACTGCGTGCCAGGCTCCCCCGATGCGAGAATACGATCGCGGGTTCTACGCAGATGTTCAAATCCCCGGCGAATGGCAGTTTCATCGCTCACATGCGCGCCAATAGTCATCAGCCCCTGCAATTCAAGCCCGTCCAATGTGCCGATTTTCTGCGCGATACGAATGGCATACGCCGGATTGCAACCGGATTTCGACGTCTCGCCCGATTCGTTGACTTCCAGCAGCACGCCCACGGTGACGCCGCGCGCCACCGCCCTACGTGAGATTTTTTCCGCCAAATCAAGGGAATCAACCGATTCGATAGCGTTGACAACCGGCAGTACCTTGCCAATTTTGTTGCTTTGCAGCTGGCCGATCAGATGGAACGGAATGCGCTCGCCAGCGACTTCGGAATCGTCTGAAGCGGACGTGATACCGGAATCGCCGGCAACACCCAACGCAAACCCGCGTTCCGCACAACGTGCCATCAATCCTTCGGCCTTCGCTGTCACTTCCTGCGGACGATTTTCGCCGATCATGCGCACGCCCGCGTCGATTGCAGCCATGATCTCGCCCACATCGCGCGTCTTCGTAGCAGCAAGCAGGCGCACGGAACCCGCGTCACGACCGGCATGTTGCTCGGCCGACGCGATACGATCCAACACGCGATGCACGCCATCGGCGATCTGTACGGCGCGCACGTCGTCAATCACCTCATTGGCAAGATTCTTATGATCCATGTATGCGGTCATATTCAGCCTCTTATGTTCAATCCCAACTACCTCTACCAGAGTAAGAAGAAGCCCGTACGACGGTCTGAAGTGAAGTGATAAAGCGACCAATATTCGCACGGGCCAATAAAACAGACGGCAGTAGAAGGGGGACTTCAAAGACACCGTCCGACAATCACTATATGCAAGATTTATTAAACACGCGCCGAAAAAATTTTTTCTTTAATTTTTTTCAGCTATCGCATTTCATACCTGTATTTTTTTCAATTGACGTTCCAAAGCGTCTATACGATCCTTCAGTTCAAGCACCTGACACATCAACGACCGAATCTGCCCCAGCTGAACGGACACCAGTCGTTCGCGCGTCTCGGAAGACAACGACCCCGACGAACCTCCGATTTTCGCAGCGGCCATGATATCCGAATCCGCCTTCCAGCGCGCGATATTACGTTCGACACGCTTGCGACCGACAATCGCAGGACTCAATCCAGCCGATGTGAAAATCGAACTCGGTCTCTCGCCATCCAAATATCTGCGCATGCAGCTGATTTGAAAATCACGCGAATACGTAATCCTGTTCGGTGTAACCGACTCAACCGCCGGCAACGCACGAAGATACTCGACCTCCGTATTGCTAAACTGCCTTTTCGTCATATCGACCCCATTCACCCGACAAAACGGAATACCTTTTCCACGCTCGCAGATTACCTTCGCAAACGAACGTACCAGAACGGCATATACTACCACCTTACACGCGATGGTATGGGGGTTTGCGCCATCCGAATCGCCCTACGCTGAACCTGAACGAACCCCAGAAGGTACAGTTACGTACTGTCACCATCGATGCATCAAAGGAGTCACCATGACCGGCCGATTCGCACCCACCCCATCAGGCCGCATGCATATCGGCAACGTCTACGCCATGCTTGGAGCGTGGCTTTCCGCCCGCAAAACAGGCGATTCCATACGATTGCGCATTGAAGACATCGATGAGCCGAGAGTCGTTCCCAACGCCGCCGAAACCATGATGCACGACCTCGACTGGCTCGGTCTCAACTGGGATGGCGAACCAGTATTCCAATCAACACGACACACCCTATATCAGGAAGCGCTCAATCTTCTCAGCAACCTCAACATTGACGAAATCAGCGATACCATTAGCACTATCGGCATTAGTTCCAACGATTCCGATTCCTACGGCGCTACCGCAAGCAACGCCACAAATACCCCCGGCACAACGCCGCTCATCTACCCCTGCTTCTGCTCGCGCGCCGATATCCGCGCCGCGTCGGCGCCGCAGGAAGGCGACCGTTTCACCGTATATCCGGGAACATGCCACCGACTCATCGCCAACGACCCGCAGCGCGTGAAGCAACGCCTCGCTAACGGCGATCGCCATTCGCTGCGCATCGCCACCACCGACACCATCATCGCCTTTCATGACGAAGTGTTCGGCAACCAGCGTTACAACCTCGTCCAAGACATCGGCGACACCATCGTCCGCCGATCGGACGGTATATACTCCTATCAGCTGGCCGTCACCGTGGACGATCTTGACATGGGCATCACCGACATTGTGCGCGGTCGCGACCTGCTTCGTTCAAGCGCTTTGCAGATCTATATCCGCAAAGCCCTTATCTCCGCGGGATTCCAGCCTTCTGAACCCGCCGAAGCAACCATCTCATACGCGCATCTGCCCCTTATCGACAACGCGGCCGGGCAACGTCTCGCCAAACGCGAACGCTCGCTCGACCTCGGTATTCTCACGGCGCACGGCGTCACCGCGCAACAGATCATCGGCTATTGCGCATGGCTACTCGGCTTGCAAGGAGACCACGAACACGCCGAACCACAGCCCATGAGCGCGGCCGAAGCGCTTGGCGAATTCAGCTGGGACGCCATCCGCGCCAATACTTCGGATCGTGTGCTCGATCAAAACGAGTTCAACGCGTATTTCGGTCTGTAGCCACGTTCCGCAGTCTTATTTCCGCTTATTCCGCAGTCTTATCCTGCTGTCACGCAGACGGCAGCATATCTCCTCCACGGCAGCACTACCAGCCAATAGTAGGTATGCAAAAAGCCTGCTTCCCTTGAACCGGAAAATTCCGAGGAAAACAGGCTTTGCGTGTCAGTTCCTATAGGTCAACCGCAACTTATGTGACAGCCAGACAAACAAATCACGGATGACCGCAGGCGATCAGACGAACAGCTTAAACATGGCCGCACCGACGATGGCGCCCAGAATCGGGGCGACGACCGGAATCCAAGCCTCGTCCCAGCGGGAGGAGCCCTTGGACGGAATCGGCAGGATGGCGTGCAGCAGTCGCGGCATGAAATCGCGGGCCGGGTTCAGGCCAGGACCGGTCGGACCACCCATGGAGGTCACGAGGCCCCATACGATGAAACCAACCACGATGGATGCGGCAGCATGGTCTTCCTCTCCCCACGGCAGGGACAGGCAGCACAGTGCGCCGACCACGAGCACGAGGGTGCCGAAGAACTCGTTGACGAAGTAGTTCACGCGATCGTTGTGGGCGTCGGTGGTGCAGAAAGTGCCAAGGATGGCGTTGGCGTCTTCGGTGTCCTTATAGTGCGGATAGTAGGTGATGTATACCACGAGCTGACCGACTGCGGCGCCGAGCAACTGAGCGATGATGTACGGCAGCACCAGGTTCCAGTCGAACAGGCCGTTCACCGCCTGGGCGATGGTCATGGCCGGGTTGATGTGCGCGCCGGAAACGCCACCGAACATGAGCACCGGGAACATCACGCCGAAGCCGTAGCCCATGGCGATGTTCAGCCAGCCTGCATGGTGGCCCTTAGTGTTCTTCAGTTCAACGTTCGCGACAGCGCCGTTGCCGAAGATCATCAGAATGGCGGTACCGAAGAATTCGGCCGCAAGTTTGACAAAAGTCGAGTATTCCACTGCTGTTTCCTCTATTGCT
>SKEG01002033.1_pt1 | contig 14021 bp, 7 predicted proteins | sample 4826631 | NCBI WGS metagenome assembly SKEG01 (sample SAMN11008815, study PRJNA524170) | human gut metagenome | biome: Human fecal sample; material: Feces; isolation source: fecal sample from pouch patient p26, p34, p50 | host: Homo sapiens | place: Israel: Tel-Aviv | collected 2016-11-02
CCGTACGAAAAGAAAGCCATGAAACGCTTGGTAGAGATTGTTGTATCAGATATCGCAGATGGTCATTACCAAGTCTTTGTCATCCATGCCAATGTTCCTGAAAAAGCAGAAGCACTTCGCCAACTGCTCATGGAAGAAGGAGTGGAAGGTGACATTCCTTTTGCTACCTTTGGAGGGGTGATTGGGACGCACTTAGGTGACCATAGCTTAGCAGTTGGGTATATCCCTATCGTTTAAGGAGAATTCTATGTCCATTAAAGTCATTATCGCAGGTTTCAAGGGAAGAATGGGACAAGCAGTCTACAAGATGGTTTCTGGAGATCCTGAGTTAGAATTAGCTGGCTTGATCGATCCATTTACTGATGAGACAGAGGTTGCAGGAGTCCCTGTCTTTAACCGCAAAGAAGATGTTGTGGGTCTAGAGGCAGATGTTTGGGTCGACTTTACCATGCCCAAGGTAGCTTACGAGAATACTCGCTTTGCAATTGAGAATGGCTTTGCGCCTGTTGTGGGAACGACTGGATTCACTCCTGAGCAGATCCAAGAATTGACAGACCTTTCACGTGAAAAGGATTTGGGTGGCTTGATCGCGCCGAACTTTGCCATTGGAGCCGTGCTCTTGATGCAATTTGCAGCGCAAGCAGCCAAGTATTTCCCGAATGTAGAAATTATCGAATTGCACCACGATAAGAAAAAAGATGCACCGAGTGGAACAGCAATTAAGACCGCTGAGTTGATCTCTGAGAAGCGCGAGAAGATCCAGCAAGGTGCAGCAGATGAAGAAGAGTTGATGCCTGGAGCAAGAGGGGCAGAGTTTGAAGGGATGCGCATCCATTCAGTTCGATTGCCTGGCCTAGTCGCTCACCAAGAAGTGATTTTTGGTAGCCAAGGCGAAGGGTTGACTCTCCGTCATGATTCCTATGATCGTGTTTCCTTCATGACAGGAGTAAATCTAGGAATTAAAGAAGTTGTCAAGCGTCATGAGCTTGTCTATGGTTTGGAACACTTACTATGAGATTAGAAAAGATGCCTTCTGAGTTTCAGGAGGCTTTACCAATATTAGAGAAGATTAAAGCAGCTGGTTTTGAGGCCTATTTTGTCGGGGGATCTGTTCGAGATGCCCTCTTGGATCGTCCAATTCACGATGTCGATATCGCTTCCTCCTCATACCCAGAAGAGACCAAGGCGATTTTTGATCGCACAGTAGATGTCGGTATCGAACATGGGACCGTCTTGGTCCTTGAAAATGGGCAAGAATATGAGATTACGACCTTCCGGACGGAGGATGTCTATGTCGATTATCGGCGTCCAAGCTCCGTGTCTTTTGTACGCTCACTAGAAGAAGACCTCAAGCGCCGTGATTTCACCGTCAATGCCTTTGCCTTAAATGAAAAAGGAGAAATTGTTGACCTCTTTCATGGACTAGAAGATTTGGAAAACAAGGTCCTTCGGGCCGTTGGGCTTCCTCATGAACGGTTTAACGAAGATGCACTCCGGATCATGCGAGGATTTCGTTTTCAAGCCAGTCTTGGCTTTGAATTAGAAGAGGCAACCTTTGATGCTATGAAGGAGTGTGCTCCTTTGCTAGAGAAGATTTCTGTTGAGCGCACTTTCATCGAGTTTGATAAGCTCTTACTTTCTCCATATTGGAGACAGGGCTTGGAGGCTATGCTGGCAAGCGGAGCCTATCACTATCTACCAGAAATGAAGGATCGCAAAGAAGCGATCGAGCGTTTGTTTGACATAGAGCTAGAATATACCTTTTCAACTTCTGAGCAAGCCTGGGCTGCTTTGGTCTTAGCACTAGAGATTCAAGATATTCCAAAATTCTTTAAGAAATGGAAGACTTCTAGAGAGTTTGCCAAGACGGTGGAGCAGATCGTGGAGATTCTTAAGCTCCGAGAAAATGGAAGTCTAGACAAGCGTGCCTGCTACGAGTATGAGAAGCGTTTGTTACTAGTGGCAGAAGAGCTCCGTGAAGCGTATGCCTTAAGTGTGGATTATTTGGCCATTGAGCGCGTTTATGATAGCTTGACCATTCATGATAAGCATGAAGTGGTGGTCAATGGCGGTATGCTGATCAAGCACTACGGCTTTCAACCTGGTCCAGCTTTAGGAGAGATTTTGACAAAAATTGAATATGCCATTGTCGATGGGGAACTGGCCAATGAGAAAGAAGCCATCATCGCCTATATCCAACAAGCAAAAGAGGAGGAAAAATGAGCGATTTTATTGTCGATAAATTAACCAAATCTGTCGGAGATAAGACCGTCTTTCGTGAGATTTCCTTTATCATTCACGACTTGGATCGGATCGGATTGATCGGGGTCAATGGGACTGGAAAAACCACGCTGTTAGATGTGTTGTCAGGTCGCTCTGGCTTTGATGGAGATGTGAGTCCTTTTTCTGCCAAGAGTGATTATACAATTGGCTACTTGACGCAGGAACCTGATTTTGATGATCAAAAGACGGTTCTGGATACGGTGCTATCTAGTGATTTGCGTGAAATGCAGCTGATTCGCGATTATGAATACTTGATGGCGGATTACCGAGAAGAGAACCAAGCACGTCTTGAAAAGGTCATGGCGGAGATGGATTCGCTTAATGCTTGGGAAATCGAGAGTCAGGTCAAGACAGTCCTTTCTAAGCTTGGGATTGAAGACTTGAATGCCAAAGTTGGAGATCTATCTGGGGGCTTGCGTCGTCGGGTGCAACTGGCCCAAGTTTTGCTGTCTCACCACGACCTGCTCTTACTAGATGAGCCAACCAACCACCTGGACATTGATACCATCGAATGGTTAACCAATTTCTTGAAGAACTCTAAGAAAACCGTGCTCTTCATTACCCACGATCGCTATTTCTTGGATAATATCTCGACAAGAATTTTTGAGTTGGATCGGGCTAGTTTGATTGAGTATCAGGGCAATTACCAGGATTATGTCCGCTTAAAGGCTGAGCAAGACGAGCGTGATGCAGCCCTTCTTCATAAGAAGCAGCAACTCTATAAGCAGGAGTTGACCTGGATGCGGCGTCAACCTCAGGCGCGTGCGACCAAGCAACAGGCACGCATCAATCGGTTCCATGATCTCAAGCAAGACTTGTCTGGTCAAAGCAGCCAGACAGATTTGGAGATGAACTTTGAGACCAGCCGAATCGGAAAGAAAGTTATCGAGTTTAAAGATGTGAGTTTTGCTTTTGAAAACAAGCCGATTTTACAGGACTTTAACCTCTTGGTGCAAAATAAGGACCGCATCGGGATTGTCGGGGATAATGGCGTCGGAAAATCGACTCTACTCAATCTGATCGCCGAGCGACTCCAGCCTCAGTCAGGGCAAGTCATCATCGGAGAAACCGTGAGGGTGGCTTATTTCTCACAACAAATCGATGGTTTGGATGAGAGTAAGCGCGTGATTAATTTCCTCCAGGAAGTTGCTGAGGAAGTGAAGACGACCGTTGGGACGACATCAATTGCAGATCTCTTGGAGCAATTTCTCTTCCCACGCTCTATGCATGGAACCTTGATCGAAAAACTCTCCGGTGGGGAGAAGAAGCGCCTCTTTCTCTTGAAACTCTTGATTGAAAAACCCAATGTGCTTCTCCTCGATGAGCCAACCAATGACTTGGATATCGCTACCCTGACGGTTTTGGAAAACTTCCTTCAAAACTTTGGTGGACCAGTCATTACCGTCAGTCACGACCGTTATTTTCTGGATAAGGTCGCGAGCAAGATCCTGGCTTTTGAAAATGGGGGCATTCGTGAGTTCTTTGGCAATTATACGGATTATTTAGATGAAAAAGCCTTTGAAGCAGCCCAGGTAACGGCTAGTCAAAAGATTGAAAAAGAGAAACCTGTCAAGCCAAAAGAAGAGAAGAAGCGCATGAGCTACAAGGAGAAGCAAGAGTGGGCAAGTATTGAGGCAGATATCGAAGCGATTGAAAATCGAATTGCAGAGATTGAAGTGGAGATGAATGAAAACGGCTCTGACTTTGGCAAGTTGTCAGCCCTTCAAAAAGAACTAGATCAGGAAAACGAGCGTCTACTTGAAAAGTATGATCGTTATGATTACCTAAGTGAATTAGATGAATAAGGAGGCCCTATGAATCAATTGAATCGCATATCTCTTGGAATTTCAGCTACTATGTTTACCATTATTGGTATTGTCTTGTTTATCAATCCCATTGAGCACATCGGCTCTTTTAGCTGGTTGATCTCCTGTGGTTTCTTTTTAATCTCTTTTTCACGTTTTTCACGCTATTTCCGATTGCGTCAGTCAGGTATTATCAAGCAGCAACAGCTCTTTCACAGTATGGTTGCCTTGGTGTTCGCGGTTTACTTGCTACTATATGGCTACAAGACCTTACCGATTGTCTTCCCAGTTACCTTAGGGATTTGGCTGATTTATCGCTCTGTTTTAAATTTCCGAAAAGCTAACTTCTATTCCAAGAAGATTGAAGAGCTTTCCAAGCGCTATATTTTCTTTGCCTTGGTGCAACTCTTTATCGGCTTGTTCTTAATTGTCAGTCCATTATCAATCAGTGTCATTCTCCTGAATATTATTGGTTTGATTTTCCTACTTCTAGGATTTCAATCCTTCAGTCTCTTGTTAAAAAGTTAAGAAAAATTACGTGCAAACCTTTGCGTTTGATAAAAAGTCTGATATAATAGATCTGTAAGTGTTTACAGGTTGAAAGGAGTAATAGATGTCTAAAAAAATTATTGGGATTGACCTTGGAGGAACTTCCATCAAATTTGCCATTCTTACCTTGGATGGAGAAGTTCAAGAAAAATGGTCTATTAAAACAAATATTTTGGATGAAGGCAGTCATATTGTAGAGGATATGATCGAATCGATCGCTCATCGTTTGGAAATGCTTGGGCTTGATGCTTCTGAATTCCAAGGAATCGGAATGGGATCACCTGGTGTAGTCGATCGTGAGAAAGGTACAGTTATCGGTGCCTACAACTTGAACTGGAAGACCCTTCAACCAGTTAAAGAAAAGATCGAAAGTGCCCTTCATATTCCATTCTTCATTGACAACGATGCCAACGTTGCTGCTTTGGGTGAACGTTGGAAAGGGGCTGGTGAAAACCAACCAGATGTTGTCTTCATGACACTTGGTACAGGCGTTGGCGGTGGTATCGTCGCTGAAGGTCGTCTCTTGCACGGTGTGCGTGGAGCTGCTGGGGAACTTGGTCACATCACGGTTGACTTTGATGATCCAATCCAATGTACCTGTGGTAAAAAAGGCTGTCTTGAAACGGTTGCATCTGCTACAGGAATCGTCAACTTGACTCGTCGTTATGCAGACGAGTACGAAGGGGACTCTCAATTGAAAGTCTTGATCGACAATGGTGAAGAAGTGACCGCTAAAACGGTCTTTGATCTAGCAAAAGAGGGTGACGCTCTTGCTTTGATCGTTTATAAGAACTTCTCACGCTACCTTGGACTTGCTGCAGCCAATATTGGTTCAACCTTGAACCCATCTAAGATCGTTATCGGTGGTGGGGTATCTGCTGCTGGAGACTTCCTCTTGGATGGCGTGCGCAAAGTCTTTGAAGAAAACTCATTCCCACAAGTGCGTGAATCTACTCAATTGGCACTTGCTACTTTGGGAAATGATGCAGGTGTCATTGGTGCCGCATCTCTAGTATTACAATAAGATTAAAAGGAGATTTCCCTCTCCTTTTTTCTTTATCCTGTGATATAATGAAGGCAATAGTAGATTAAAGGAGGAGATATGACAAAAGCAGATACAATTTTTAAAGAAAATATTCGAAAAATCATGGAAGAAGGGGTATGGTCAGAGCAGGCTCGTCCTAAATACAAGGATGGCAGAACGGCCAACTCCAAGTACATCACGGGAGCCTTTATGGAGTTTGATCTTGCAAAAGGCGAGTTTCCTATCACGACCCTTCGTCCTATTGCTATTAAATCAGCTATCAAAGAGATGCTCTGGATCTACCAGGATCAATCGAATAGCTTAGACCTGTTAGAAGATAAATACAATGTCCACTACTGGAATGACTGGGAAGTAGGAGATAGTCGTACCATCGGTCAGCGCTATGGTGCTGTGGTCAAAAAGCATGACCTTACCAATAAAATCCTCAAACAATTAGAAGCCAATCCTTGGAATCGCCGCAACATCATCTCGCTCTGGGATTATGATGCCTTTGAGGAGACCGACGGACTCTTGCCATGTGCTTTTCAGACCATGTTTGACGTGCGTCGGGTTGATGGAGAGATCTATCTAGATGCGACCCTGACCCAGCGTTCAAATGATATGTTGGTAGCCCACCATATCAATGCCATGCAATATGTAGCGCTACAGATGATGATTGCCAAGCACTTTGGCTGGAAGGTTGGAAAGTTCTTTTACTTCATTAATAACCTTCATATTTATGATAATCAATTTGAACAGGCTGAAGAATTACTTCGTCGGGAGCCTTCAGATTGTCAGCCACACTTGGTTTTGAATGTCCCAGATGGAACCAATTTCTTTGACATCAAACCAGAAGATTTTGAACTGGTCGATTATGATCCAGTGAAGCCACAATTGAAGTTCGATCTTGCCATTTAGTGATAAATCAAGGTTTTTTGATGCCCGGATCTATTGGTAAAATCCTTTTAGAATTAAAACAATTATAGCTAAAAATTTTTACTCATTTTTGAGTCAAAATGTTTTGAAAATCGTTCGGATTTTGTTAAAATAGATAAGGTTTGTAAAAACTAAACAATTTTAAAAAGAATGTTAATTTATAGATAAAAATGGAGGTCCATTAGATGGGGAAAGACTTATTTAATGATCGTATTAGCAGATTCTCAATTCGTAAATTGAATGTGGGTGTTTGCTCAGTACTATTGGGAACACTTGTTATGGTTGGTACAGCAGCAAATGCAGCCGCAGAAGAAAATACAAATACGACAAGTGAAAGTGTAGCAGCAGTTGCAACAGCGTCAGAAGCGCCCGCAACTTCAACAGCTACTTCAGTAGCATCAACAGCTGAAACAACTAGCACAGCTGCAACAACTTATGAAGCAGCCCCAGCTGTAACTTCAACCGCAGCTTCAACTAGCGAAGCAAGTAGCACAAGTACAGCAGCATCAGCAACATCAACTGCTGCAGCTACTTCTGAAACACCAAGCTTGGAAGCTACTACGCCAGCAATCAAGGCAGCAGAAGCAGCTACAACAACTGCAGATAAGAAGGAAGAAATTGCGGCAGGCGTGGAAGCGCCAGTGGCCACTGATACACCTTCTACAGATGAAACAAGAGGCCGTCGCCGCTCGCGTCGTGCTCTCGGTGACGCAAATGATCCAAGCTTGATTGGTGCAGACGTTGAAGATGCAACTTCAACTCCAAAAGTTGAAAAACCAGGCTTTACAACAGATATTGATGCCAAATCTATGACTAGCCAGATTACTTGGTTGGACTTTGGAGATGTAGCCAACTGGACAGGAGCAAAAACAATCCAGGTCGCTAAAAATGAACTTAAACCAAATGAGTTAACAGAGAGCTTAGCACTTCAAGTTGGGGCTACCTATACCAAGGAAATCATGCCTGGCTATGTAGTCACTGTAAAAGTCAAATCCTTGAAACCATTCCAAGCAACTGAAATCTATAAAAAACGGATGGAAGAGCAAGGGGCTACAGAAGCAGAAAAAGCAACCTATGATCCAAATGCAAAAAATGGCTATGTAAAGGGTGTTACTTCACCAATTGCTAAGCAATATTTTGCTGATGGCAAAGAAGCTGACGTTATCGCTGATGCCCAAAACAATTGGACTGAAATCAAACTAGAAAACGTTGATACCAAAAACAAGAAGACGACCATGGGTTCTGCATATAATGGTGGGAATATTGGGGTTCAATTTGAAATCTCTGCAACCTTCCGTGGAAAGAAAGTTAAGCCAGCTGTTGTTATGGCTGATGGCGAGTCTGCTAACCCTGGTGAATTTGTTATGTTCACTACTAACGGACAAGGTTGGCAGCACATTGGGGAATGGAAGAAAACTACTAGAAAAGTCAATGTACCTTATGAACCACAAGATGCTGAGAATCTTGTGGGACCTACACCTAAATATGGTGGTCATAACCTTAATCAACTTCGTAATTCTACTGAAGTTGGACCAGACAAGAAACCAGTAGCTTGGAAGTACTTTGGAAATCCTGACAAAGTGACGGGTGGTCTAGGAACTGGTGTCTTTGGACCAAACATTTCTGAAGGAAATAGAACAGTTCCACTCGTGATGACACGTGGTGCCTCTGAAGTGGGGCTTTATATCGCTTCAGGTGGTAAACAGTCTGCTATGCTAGGATTCTTCCCACTTGATGAAGGGGATGCTCCTGAGTCATATGGTAAAGCAGTCCATACCATTGCAACTGTAGATGGCGTTACTGGAGCTAAAGTAAATCAACCGTATCTTGGTAGCGTTAGCCCGGATATGGATGAAAACACTACTCAAGACTGGTTCGGTGATGATAATACAACTACGGCCGATGAAGGAATTAACCAATTGCTTCCGGATAACCTCAAAGGGACAACCAATGAGATGATCAAGATGGACCGTACACGCCCAGGGAACTACAAGATGTCAGTTCAAGCTCATACGGATGGAGCTTCAGAAGCACATATCTATGGTTGGGTAGACTTTAACCAAAATGGTAAATTCGATGAGGATGAACGCTCAAATCTCGCTACAATCACACAAGATGGCACTGTTGAGTTGACCTTTGCAAACAGCAAGACTTACGTCGACCCAAGCGTTAAAGAGTTAGGTGCTCGTGTTCGTATCGCTAAGAAAGCGAACGAGATCGAAAGCCCAACTGGCATGGCCTTCTCAGGGGAAGTAGAAGACTTCAAGACTCAAATCACCCACCCACCAAAAGGGGAATTTAAGGAAACTTCTGGTCCTCAAGCTACTAAACAAACAGCAACAGTAACCTTTACAGCTCGTGGTGAACACAAGTATGAACGTGATTCTAAGGCAGTTATCGACGAGACAGTAGAACCATACATCGTTGACAAAGATGGTAACCGTGCAACGCTTGATGCAGACGGTTACTACGTCGTTCAAGGACAAGGTAAGTACAAGATTACTGCTAAAGGTAAAGATGTAGACGTTGAGTTTATCCCAGAAGATAACTTCCTTGGAACAGCTGATGGTATCTCTATCCGTCGTTCAGATAATAATGGTTATGATACTGGTTGGTCAACCAAATTCCCAGACAAAGAACCTAATGTGAATGGCCAATTAAATACTATGGATGGTCAATATGTTCCAACTGTAACACCGATTGACATTGAAGGAGTTGACAAGACTTCTAAAGATATTCAAGGTGCAACTCAAAAAGAAACACCTACCTTTAATACAACAGCGACTAACTTAAATGGTGATAAGATTGCTATTGCTCCAAGCGCAGACTATCCTGCTAAGTTGGTAGATCCAGCTACAGGTCGCACGATTGATGAGCCATCTGTAACAGTTAAAGGTGAAGGAACATACACAATTAATCCTACAACAGGTGAAGTAACCTTCACTCCAGAACCAAGCTTTACTGGTACAGCCAAAGGTGTGGAAGTTACATTGTCAGCGCCAGTTGGACGTAATAAAGACGGTAAGATTCAAAAAGAGTACGTTAAGACAGCTACAGCTAAGTACACACCAACTGTTGTAGGAGTAACCCCAACTGCAACACCAGCAGAAACAAAAGATATCCAAGGTGCTACTCAAACAGGTAAACCTGAATTCAAGGGTGGTACAGTTGAAGTTAACGGTGTTGAAAAGACTGTTCCAATCAACGAAGACGTTCCAGCAACATTTGACGATGGATCAACAACTAAGACTGTTGAAGGTGTTGGTAAATTTACGGTTGCGGCAGATGGAACAGTAACATTTGTCCCAGAAAAATCATTCGTTGGAACTGCACCAGCAGTAACAGTTGTCCGCGAAGATAAGAACGGAACAAAAGCTTCTGCGACATATACACCAACAGTTGTAGGAGTAACACCAACCGCAACACCAGCAGAAACAAAAGACATCCAAGGTGCAACACAAACAGGTAAACCTGAATTCAAGGGTGGTACAGTTGAAGTTAACGGTGTTGAAAAGACTATTCCAATCAATGAAGACGTTCCAGCAACATTTGATGATGGTTCAACAACTAAGACTGTTGAAGGCGTTGGTAAATTTACAGTTGTAGCAGATGGGACAGTAACATTCGTTCCAGAACCAAACTTTGTAGGAACTGCCCCAGCAGTGACAGTTGTCCGCGAAGATAAGAACGGAACAAAAGCTTCTGCGACATACACACCAACAGTTGTAGGAGTAACACCAACTGCAACACCAGCAGAAACAACAGACATCCAAGGTGCAACACAAACAGGTAAACCTGAATTCAAGGGTGGTACAGTTGAAGTTAATGGTGTTGAAAAGACTATTCCAATCAACGAAGATGTTCCAGCAACATTTGAAGATGGTTCAACAACTAAGACAGTTGAAGGTGTTGGTACTTACACAGTAGCAGCAGACGGTACTGTTACATTTGTACCAGAAAAATCATTTGTCGGAACTGCACCAGCTGTGACAGTTGTCCGCGAAGATAAGAATGGAACAAAAGCTTCAGCAACCTACACACCAACTGTAACACCTGTGACACCAACAGCTGAAGATGCTACTTCAACTGATAAACAAGGTCAAACACAATCAGGTAAACCAACATTCACACCAGGTAACTCAAACGTACCAATGGATGATGATGTTCCAGCAACATTCGAAGATGGTTCAACAACTAAGACTATCCCAGGTGAAGGAACATACACAGTAGCACCAGACGGAACTGTAACATTCGTACCAGAAAAATCATTCACAGGAACAGGAACAGGCGTGACTGTTAAACGTGTAGATAAGAACGGTACCCCAGTAACAGCTAAGTACACACCAACTGTTACACCAGTAACACCAACAGCAACTCCGGCTGAATCAGAAGCACCTCAAGGTGTGGTTCAAACTGGAACTGTGACCTTCACCGAAGGTGACCCAGTTGCACCAATCGACAAAGATACCATTACTCTTCTTGATGAAAATGGTCAACCAGCAGAATCTGTAGTTGCTAAATCACCAGAAGGTAAAGAAATCGGTACTTTCACAGTTGATAAAGAAACAGGTCTTGTAACCTTCACACCAACTGATAAGTCATACTCAGGTGATGTAGTTCCAGTTAAGGTACAAGCCAAGGATGCAAACGGCACTCCAGCTGAAACATCATACACACCTAAGATTACTCCTGTTGTTCCAACTGCTGAACCTGCAACATCGACAGATATCCAAGGTAAAACACAAACAGGTACACCAAGCTTCACACCTGGTAACCCTGCAATCCCAATGGATGATGATGTTCCAGCAACCTTTGAAGATGGTTCAACTACGAAGACCATTCCAGGAGAAGGAACTTACACAGTTGCTCCAGACGGAACAGTAACCTTCGTACCAGAAAAATCATTCACAGGAACAGGTACAGGCGTAACAGTGAAACGTGTTGATAAGAACGGTACTCCAGTTACCGCTACTTACACACCAACTGTAACACCAGTTACCCCAACTGCTGAGCCAGCAACTTCAACTGACAAGCAAGGTCAAACCCAAACAGGTAAACCAACCTTCACAGCTGGTCATGAAAATGTTCCTTTGAACGACGAAGTTCCAGCAACCTTTGAAGATGGTTCAACTACGAAAGAAATTCTTGGTGTTGGTATCTACACAGTAGCAGCTGATGGTACTGTAACCTTCACACCAGATCCACGCTTTGTAGGTGAAGCACCAGCAGTAACAGTTGTTCGTGAAGATATGAACGGAACAAAAGCTTCTGCAACTTACACACCAACTGTAACACCAATCACTCCAACAGCAGAACCAGCTACATCAGAAGCTCCTCAAGGAATTGTTCAAACAGGCAAACCAACCTTCACAGAAGGTGATCCAGTTGCCCCAATGAACCCTTCAACCTTGAAACTTTACGATGATTCTGGTAACCCAACTGATCAATTGGATGCCTTCTCACCTGCAGGAGATATCATCGGTATCTTCACAGTAGATAAAGAGAAAGGTGAAGTGATCTTCACTCCAACTAACAAGGCTTACTCAGGTAAAGTTCTTCCTGTAGGCGTTTCGATGGAAGATGCAAATGGTACCTATGCACGTACAACGTACACACCATACATCACTCCAGTAGTTCCAACAGCAGAACCAGCTACATCAACTGATATTCAAGGTGCTACTCAAACAGGCAAACCAAGCTTCACAGAAGGAAATCCTGCAGTACCAATGGACGATAATGTACCTGCAACATTCGTTGATGGCTCAACTACTAAGGTTGTTCCAGGTGAAGGTACATACACAGTTGCTCCAGACGGAACAGTAACCTTCGTACCAGAAAAATCATTTGTTGGAACCGCCGCAGGAATCGTGGTTCAACGCCAAGATAAGAATGGTACAGTTGTGAAAGCTATGTACACACCAACTGTAACGCCTGTTACACCAACTGCAAGTCCAGCAGCATCTACTGACGTGCAAGGTGCAACTCAAACTGGTAAACCTGTATTTACTGAAGGTGACAGCCGTGTACCAATGAACGACGATGTACCAGCAACCTTTGAAGATGGTTCAACTACGAAGACAGTTGAAGGTGTTGGTACTTATACTGTAGCCCCAGACGGAACTGTAACCTTCGTACCAGAGAAATCATTTGTTGGAACTGCACCAGCAGTGACAGTGGTTCGTGAAGATAAGAACGGAACCAAAGCTTCCGCAACTTATACACCAACAGTAACTCCTGTGACTCCAACAGCTGAGCCAGCAACATCTACAGACATCCAAGGTCAAACTCAAACCGGTAAACCAAGCTTCACGCCTGGTAACCCAAGTGTACCAATGGATGATGATGTACCAGCAACCTTTGAAGATGGTTCAACTACGAAGACAATTCCAGGTGAAGGAACTTACACAGTTGCTCCAGACGGAACTGTAACCTTCGTACCAGAGAAATCATTCACAGGAACTGGTACAGGCGTAACAGTGAAACGTGTGGATAAGAACGGTACTCCAGTTACTGCAACTTACACACCAACTGTAACACCAGTTACACCAACTGCAGAACCAGTTACTTCAATTGGTAAGAAGGGTGCCACTCAAACAGGCAAACCAACCTTCACAGAAGGCGATAGCCGTGTACCAATGAATGACGGAGTTCCAGCAACCTTTGAAGATGGTTCAACTACGAAGACAATTCCAGGTGTTGGTACATACACAGTAGCAGCAGACGGAACTGTAACCTTCACTCCAGAACCTGAATTCACTGGAACTGCACCTGCTGTAACAGTGGTTCGCGAAGATGTGAACGGAACCAAAGCTTCTGCAACTTACACACCAACTGTCCTTCCAATCACTAAGTTTGTTGATAAAGAAGGTAAGGAAATCCCAGGATATCCTACAGTTGATGGCGAAGAACCAAAAGCTGAAATTCCAGGTTACCGCTTTGTGGAAACGAAGAAATTGCCTAATGGTGATACTGAACACGTCTATGAAAAAGTTACGACTTCATATGTAGACGAAAATGGGGACCCAATCCCAGGTAACCCAACAGAAGATGGGGAACAACCGAAGAAAGATATCCCTGGTTATGACTTCGTGAAGACTGTTGTAGATAAAGATGGAAACACTCAACATATCTACAAGAAGACTGTGACACCAACTCCAATGCCGGATCCAACTCCGACACCAGAGCCACAGCCACAGCCTACTCCACAACCTACTCCACAACCAAAACAAGAAGAACCAACTATTCCTGTCGTTCCAGAAACGAAAGAAGAAGTGAAGTATATTGATCCACAAAATCCTACTGCACAACTTCCAAACACAGGAACAGAAGAATCTTCAACTGCTGGTCTTGCAATCTTTAGCGCTTTAGCAGGTCTGTCATTATTCGGATTTGCAAAACGCAATAAAGAAGACTAAGCTAACTTG
>SKEG01002040.1_pt1 | contig 13974 bp, 10 predicted proteins | sample 4826631 | NCBI WGS metagenome assembly SKEG01 (sample SAMN11008815, study PRJNA524170) | human gut metagenome | biome: Human fecal sample; material: Feces; isolation source: fecal sample from pouch patient p26, p34, p50 | host: Homo sapiens | place: Israel: Tel-Aviv | collected 2016-11-02
ATGTATAACCTGCCGGCCGCCAGCCAGAACGTCTGGATGCTGCTGGTTATGGGTGTTGTCTTCTTCGCTATCTACTTCGTGGTGTTCAGTTTGGTTATCCGTATGTTCAACCTGAAAACGCCGGGCCGTGAAGATAAAGAAGACGAGATCGTTACTGAAGAAGCCAACAGCAACACAGAAGAAGGTCTGACTCAACTGGCGACCAACTATATTGCTGCGGTGGGCGGTACTGACAACCTGAAAGCAATTGACGCCTGTATTACTCGTCTGCGCCTGACCGTGGTTGACTCAGCTCGCGTCAACGATGCGATGTGTAAACGTCTGGGTGCTTCTGGGGTAGTGAAACTGAACAAACAGACTATTCAGGTGATTGTTGGCGCGAAAGCGGAATCCATTGGCGATGCAATGAAGAAAGTTGTTGCCCGTGGTCCGGTAGCCGCTGCGTCAGCTGAAGCAACTCCGGCAACTGCCGCTCCTGTAGCAAAACCGCAGGCTGTACCAAACGCGGTATCTATCGCGGAGCTGGTATCGCCGATTACCGGTGATGTTGTGGCACTGGATCAGGTTCCTGACGAAGCATTCGCCAGCAAAGCGGTGGGTGACGGTGTGGCGGTGAAACCGACAGATAAAATCGTCGTATCACCAGCCGCAGGGACAATCGTGAAAATCTTCAATACCAACCACGCGTTCTGCCTGGAAACCGAAAAAGGCGCGGAGATCGTCGTCCATATGGGTATCGACACCGTAGCGCTGGAAGGTAAAGGCTTTAAACGTCTGGTGGAAGAGGGCGCGCAGGTAAGCGCAGGGCAACCGATTCTGGAAATGGATCTGGATTACCTGAACGCTAACGCTCGCTCGATGATTAGCCCGGTGGTTTGCAGCAATATCGACGATTTCAGCGGCCTTATCATTAAAGCTCAGGGCCATGTTGTGGCGGGTCAAACACCGCTGTATGAAATCAAAAAGTAATCTGCTTTATACCTGATGCGACACGGCAGCGTCGCATCCAACAATAAAAAGCGGCAGGGATCTTCTCTGCCGCTTTTTTTGTCTGAGATTACATTGGGAAGATAAAAACAGCGCCTGCACAAAGCGCCAGAATGCGGATGAGATACATTGGTACAGAGAACACCCAGAATTCGGGAAGTTTGTATTTCCCCATTCCGAGGATCATGGCTGGCATTCCGTCAATAGGCATATAGCCGCCATTCCAGCCAGAAATCACCACCGCAATCGCGGCAGCGGTCGGGTTAAGCCCAAGGCTAGTACAGGCGGCAATGGCGATGGGGGCAAAAATATATACTGACCCCATATTCGAACCCGTGAAGGTGGCGCAGGTACTGGTAAGCAAAGCAAAGGCGACAATAAATACAAACGGTGAGACGCCAGAACCGAGCACACCTGCAACGGCATCGCCAACCATCGCCGTAAAGCCGGTGCCCGCCAGTGCATCAGCTACACCGATCACCCCCGCCATCATTAAAATGACCGGAGCCCCCATATGATCGCGAACTTCTTTGAAGTCCAGTACATCGATCATCAGAACAAACGCACCCGCAAGACCCGGAATAACGAAGGCGATATTTCCCAGAATGTTCATTAGCATCATGCCGATAACGCTGACAGCGAATGCGGCAATAGTGCAATATTCTTTCCAGGCAGGAAGGGCGTTAAACGTTTCCTCGCGTGCCGCCAGCGCATCCTCGGAAGCATCCGCAATGGGATGATCCGGAAGAAAACGGTAGGCAATAAGACTCCATGCGAGGAAAGCCGCTGACATGATGAGATTCACCAGCGCAAAGCGCCCCATCGAAATCTCCTGATGAAACCCCGCGGTTTCGAGTACGGTCGCCGTAACGCCAAAGAGAAGCGCGAGATTGATAGGAAGAAGCGGGTGGTTGGTGGCAAATCCCAGGGGCATCATTAATTTCGATGTTGGTAGCTTTTTACTGTACGGAATGGTGGATACCAGCGACAGAATTAGCACGTAATAACCGGTCGCTCCGGTGCCGGCAAGACTGGCACCCAGCATAACAATGACTAACAACAGCCCATAGCTGCGGTAACTGCCTTTATTGACCAGGCTTATCATCGCAGATTTAACGTTGCTGATAAGCCGGGTTTTTTGTAGCGCCGCCATGACCACCATAAACCCTGCAATCATCACCACGCTTGGATTGACGAATCCGGCAAAAGCCTGTTGAACGGTCGAAAGTCCCGATACAACCAGCAATAAACACGCAAGCAGTGGCGGTGCGCCAAAAGGCATTTTGTCCGACATGATCAGCACGATCATCAGGACCAGTATTCCTAATGCCAGGATCATTTCCATTGTCATTTTTTCTCTCCTTTTAGGCTTCCAGCATGTCGCGCGGTACTTTAAAGACCGCTTTGCGTATTGAAGTAGCCGTGCCAATTGCGCACAGCGCCTGGTGAGGTTCCTCAGGCATAAAGACGGCGAAATCACCGGCGTGTAGGGTGATGGCGACACTGTTTTCAGGGGATGGGGCGATAAACAGATCGGGCTTACGTTCTTCATCGTTTTCGCGAGCGATGGGCCGCGTTCCCGCATTAATGCCCTCACAACCAGTAATCACCACCTGTATATCGGCCCATAGATGGTGATACTCCGTATGGCGGAGTTCGGCGGGTTGCGTGTCTGAAGTTCCCAGCGTGCAGAACCACCGACATCCTTCAGGTTGCCAGCGACCGTCCTCTCTGGTGGATAACGCCGATAACGAACACTCCGGGCGCAGCAGAATATTTCTCACCCAGGCAGGAAGCCCCGCCAGCGACAAATGGTTGAGATTACCGATAATCATGATGCCTGCCCCTTAACCCACTCGGGGGAGATGCGTACGTACTTGATGGCCTGACGCCACCAGGTGTAAGCGATATGTAGCGTACCGTCCGGGCTTTGTTTGATGCTGGGGTAGGAGAACTCACGATTTAGCTTTTCCAGGGAATTGTTGGTCATGCAGTAGCCGTCGCCTTCATCGAGATTGCGCCGCCACGGCCAGCTTTTCCCACCATCGGCAGAAATCGCTACCGTCATCGGCGCGCGTGGGGCCCCCCAGAAAGCGGAGCGTCCGACGGCTGTCGGTTCTTTGCGGCTGTCGTCGCCATCGTCGATTTCGTCATAAAGCGACGCGCGACGTTCTACTGCGCCTGCCGCACTCATCGCGTTGTACACCAGCGCCAGTTCGCCGCTGGCAAGTGTCGTTACCTGAATAGACGAATTGTTGTTGGGCAATTCGGTTGCTTGCGGCACCGACCAACTCTCGCCGTTGTCCGCGGAATGGCTGATATAGATGTTGTCTGCCCAACGGCTGCGAAAGAGAGCAACCAACGTACCGTTGTGCAGCATTGTGATATTCATATGAACACAGCCAAGACTTTGCGGCACCTCGACATCGCGCCAGGAGTGACCACCGTCAGCGGAAATTTTCACTGCGCTGATATCATCATTGCCGACCCATTTTTCGCCGGGTTGGGTACGGCAATAAAAGACGGGAAGCAGCCAGTTACCGTTATCAAGCACCGTGATCGGCTGGCGAATGAACGTGCCGGGTTTATCGAGCAGGGTGGCAATCTCGCCCCAGGTTTGCCCAAGGTCGTCAGACTTACGGTAGCGGACGATGGCGGTGTCCTGATTACCGGATATTTGTGCGGTCCATAGCAGCCACAGCACGTTATCCGGCGCGAGAAACAGCACTGGGTTTTGCTCTGAACGCGTGTCATCGTGGGAAAGTTTGACCGCATCGCTCCACTGCATCCCGCCAGCGGGCAATCGCGATCCCCAGACAGAAATATCGGCAATACCTTCCAGCGTTCCCGCAAACCAGACGCACATTAACGCGCCATCCGGCAAAGGCAGAATATTCGCCGCGTGGTTTTGCGGGCAGGACGAGGGCAGCATGGCGGTAAGCACATGCGAATCGTTTTCGGATGGACGGATGACGCCGTCACGAATAAGGGCTACAGACATAGTTAGACTCCATCTTAAAGTTGGTAATAGATTTATTAATGCGAGTGCGATTCATGCGTTTCGATCAATGTCGAAACTTTTTTATTTCTTCTTTCACGGATAATATTGAGTGTCTCAACACTTAATGAGAAAAATATCGCGAAGTAGAGATACTCTTTGGCAATATGAATGTTGAGACTATCGGCAACCAGCAATACACCGACAAATAATAAAAAGGTTAACGCCAGTATTTTTATTGACGGCGTGGCGTTAACGAAATCACCAATTGTTTTCGCCGCAAACATCATGACGCCGACGGCAATCATTACGGCGGCAATCATGATAAATATATGCTGAGAAAGGCCGACGGCGGTGATCACCGAATCCAGGCTAAACACGATATCGAGCAGCATTATCTGTACGATGGCACCGCACAGCGACAGTTGCCGCGATCCGCTGCCATGTTCGTCTTCCTGCGCGGGCGACAGCTCTTCGCGTATCTCCAGTATCGCTTTATAAATCAGGAACAGCCCGCCCCCGAGCAGAATCAACGTGCGGAACGAAATCTCCAGCGTCAGCACGGTAAAAAGCGGCTGGGTAATATGTGAAAGCCACGCAATGGATATCAGCAATAATATCCGCATAATCATCGCGCAGCTTAAACCCAGTTTACGCGCCATATTTTGTTGTGATAACGGAAGTTTTGCCACCACCAGTGAAAGAAAAATAATATTATCCACCCCGAGAATAATTTCCAGAAAGGTGAGGGTAATTAAAGTGAGCCAGATATCTGGCTGCATAAACCACAAAAACATGGGGTAATCCTTTATTCTCTTTATCTAAACTTTATAGCGGGCTGGATAATAGAGTTAATTTAATTAATGTTATAATGACGAATAATTTGTTGAATCTCGCTGATCTGTTCAGGCGTGAAATTAACCGCGTAGCGGCTATCACCAACATCATGCCCCATAAGCTGCAACGCTTTTTTCACCGCAGCCGGGGAGAATGCTACTTTATAAAGATCGGTACGCAGGCCCGTTACACTCTCCTGTGCTTCATAAGACCCTTCAATATCACCGGCATGGAAGCGAGACCAGATGGCATTGATTTCTCGCGGCGCGATGTTGGCGAGCCCAGAGATACAGGTTGAACATCCCTCGACAAACCCTTTATGGATCAGCGAATCCGGGCCGTTGAGCACATTAAAGCCGTCAATGTCGCGCACCGCATCGAGAAAACCCTTCAGGCTTTCGTCGCTTCCGGCGCTGTCTTTAATCCCAATGATATTGGGGTGCGACGCCAGAGCACGCGCGGTTTCTGGCTGGATCGTATTGCCAGTGCGGGCCGGGATGTTATAGAGAAACATCGGAATGCTCAGTGCGTCGGCAATTGCGCTGTAATGCGCAATCAACTCTTCCTGTTTCAGCGGTACGAAGTAAGGGGCAATGACCGACACGGCATCTACGCCAAGTTTTTCAATCTGCTGACCCAGACGAATCGTTTCGCGCGTAGAGATCTCGCCAATGTGTGCCACGACCGGCGCACGACCAGCCACTTCATCCACGCAGGTTTGCGTAACGCTGAGCTTCTCCTGTTCATTCAACACAAAAAACTCGCCGTTGGTGCCGCCGCAAAAAATCGCGTTACCCGCTTCCAGTTGACGATTCACCTGCACTTTTAACGCCGGGATATTCAGACTGCCGGTCGCGGTAAACGGGGTGACAATGGCGGTTAATACACCTTCAATGGTTTTCGGCATGATTTACTCCTTAAATGGATGTTGCGGAAACAGTGTTTGGTAAATGGCCTGTACGTCCTGTAGATCAATTTGGCACGGCACATTGTTCATAAGGCGCTTCACGTTCAGTGCCGCCTCGCTAAGAGAGGCAATATCCTCTGGCGGTACGCCGAGATCCGCGAGATTGTTGGGTAGCTTGAGTTGATTGACTAATGCCTGTAACCAGGTCACCAGGGCATGAGATTTTTCTTCCGCGCTCAGGGCGGTTTCCGCATCGGGAATGCAATCCCAGACCCGGGCAAATTTCTCGACCGCCCAGGGGCGAACAAACGCCATGCACGGCGCCAGCAAGATGGCATTCGCGACGCCATGCGGCAGATGATATTTGCCACCTAACGGGTAGGAGAGCGCATGAACGAGATGCGTGCCCGCATGGGTTATCGCTACGCCGCCATAGTAAGACGCCCACAGCATTTCCAGTTTTGCGCGCAGATCCTGAGGATCGTTCACGGCGGGTTGAATGTGCCGGAAAAGTTTACTTAACCCAGTCAGCGCCGCGTTATCGCTGACCGGATTTGCCACGGTCGCGGTAAAACACTCCAGTAAGTGGCAAAGAGCATCAATGCCCGTGGACGCCGCAATATGCGCGGGCATGCTGGTGGTCAGTTCCGGGAAAAGCGCCACATAGTCTGGTAACAGCACCTGGGAAATAATACCCACCTTCGTGCTTTGCTCAGGGATTGCCAGAATCGCATTCGGCGTGGCTTCTGAGCCGGTTCCGGCGGTTGTAGGAATCAACCATGATTGCACCCGCTGAGTCGGTTTTTCACCCGCAAGCAGCGCATCCAGCCCCGGTGATTGTGGATGGCAAAGCACCGATAGCAGCTTCGCCACATCCAACACGCTGCCACCGCCGATCCCGACCACCACATCAAAAGAGGCATCGCCAAGGGCATCCATTAGCTGGCGCACATCATGATGCGTGGGCTCTGCGGGCACATTATCGATAACGTTAACCTGCGGGCAGTGCTTTTCCAGTAAGGCGCGAATCTGCTGCACACCGTCGAGCTGCGCAATATTACGGTCAGTGACCAGCAGCATTTTTCTGATGTCGGGTAAGAGCGACGTCAGGGAAGGGATAGCGCCTGCGCCGCTCAGTATCGTGCTATTGATAATTACCACAAATAACCTCTCTTCTGGTGATTGAATTCAATCATTCAAAATGCCGTAGCCTACGTAACATGGTCTAATTTTATAATTTATTCGAGTGATTAATAACTTGAGCTTGCTCACATTTAATCAATTGTGATTGAATATAATCATTGTTATCATAAAACAACCTGGAGTGATGATGGAAAAGGGAATCACTAAGCCGAGCATTCTCGTCGTTGCCGATGATTTCACGGGAGCCAACGACGCGGGGGTAAGCCTGGCGCAGGTGGGGCATACAGTTGATGTGGCCTTTGAAATGCATTATCGCGGTGATGCCAGCGTATGGGTGATTAACAGCGACAGTCGGGCGATGGATCCTAAGCTGGCGGCGATGAAAATAACCTCGCTGATGAGTCATCTCCCTCTGGCGAATAATCCGCCGCTCGTGATTAAAAAGATAGATTCCACGCTGCGAGGCAATATCGGCGCAGAAATTGAAGCCCTGATGAAGGCATGCGGTATAACGGGCGCAGTGGTTGCCCCCGCATTTCCTCAGGCGGGAAGGACCACAGTGGCCGGTGAGTGTTGGGTAAACGGTGTGCGGATAACGGAAACCGAGTTTGCCAGCGATCCGAAAACCCCGGTATTGAGCGCCCGAATTGCGGACATCATCCGGTTGCAGACGGCCATTCCATGCCAGCCCGTTACGGTTTCTCAGCTCAGCCATTTGTCTTATGAGCAACCGTGGATTAGCGTGATAGATGCGCAGACGGACAGCGACCTGGATCGCATCGCTGCCGCTGTGATGCAGGCTAAACAACCGCTGCTGCTGGTCGGCTCCGCTGGTATTTGTGATGCCGTTGCCCGGCGCTCCGCGATTATGCCGCCACCCACCGTGCTGGCCATTATTGGTTCAATGAGCGAAATCGCTCAACGGCAGATCGCCACACTTCATTCACACCCACGTATCACACAGATATACGTCGATGTTGAACACATTCTGGCAGGCAATGCCAGTGACTATGACGCGCGTATTGTGCAGGCCTTGCAGAAAGGCGACCACTGCATTGTCCACACCTGTAACGATTCTGTAGCAAGGCATCAGATCGACACCCTTTGCCAGCGTTGGCAGATGAGTCGCGCTGCACTTGGGGAAAAAATTTGCCGGTTTCTTGGCGAACTTACCCGGCAAGTTCTGCTTCGCACAATGCCCGATGCGCTTTATCTCTCTGGTGGTGATGTCGCAATGGCAACAGCCAGTGCGTTAGGCGCGACCGGATTTCGTATTACGGGGAAGGTGGCGCAATGCGTTCCATACGGTCACTTTCTGGGCGGTGTCTGGTCCCGTTCGGTGATGACGAAAGCCGGTGGGTTTGGCGATGAGACCACGTTGCATCAGGTTCTGAATTTTATCGAGGAGAAGTGTAGTGAATAATATTATTGCGGTAACGATGGGTGACCCGGCGGGTATTGGCCCGGAGATCATTATTAAATCCCTGAGCGAAGCCGGGCTTGCTGGTGCCCCGGTGGTGGTGGTGGGCTGTGTGCGCACGCTGCGACGTATTATGGCGATGAATATCACGCCGCAGGCAGAGTTACGCGTCATTCAAAAGGTGTGCGACGCCCATTTTGCTCCCGGCGTGATTAACGTGATGGATGAGCCGCTGGCTAACCCCGATGCGCTGACACCCGGAGTGGTACAGGCTGCGGCAGGCGATTTAGCATATCGCTGTATCAAACGTGTAACGGCTCTGGCCTTATCAGGCGAGGTTAAAGCCATAGCCACTGCGCCGCTGAATAAAGAAGCGCTGCATCTTGGCGGGCATAACTATCCGGGGCATACGGAATTGCTGGCCCATCTTACCGGCAGCAAAGAGTACGCGATGGTGCTCTATACCGATAAGCTCAAGGTTATCCATATTTCGACTCACATCTCACTGCGTAAATTCCTGGATACCTTGAATGGTGAAAGGGTCAAAACGGTTATTCGTGTTGCGAACCACTTCCTGAAACGTGTTGGTATTGAACGTCCGCGTATTGCCGTGGCGGGTGTAAATCCACATGCAGGGGAACATGGTTTATTCGGCACTGAGGAAATCGAGATTATCGCGCCTGCGATTGAAGCAATGCAGGCCGAAGATATTGATGTTACTGGCCCGTGCCCGCCAGATACCGTGTTTATGCAATGCCATGAAGGGCTATTCGATATGGTAGTGGCTATGTACCACGATCAGGGGCATATCCCTTTAAAACTGCTTGGATTTTATGATGGGGTGAATATCACCGCCGGGTTGCCATTTATTCGCACTTCTGCCGACCACGGCACCGCGTTTGATATTGCCTGGACAGGAAAAGCCAAGTCTGAGAGCATGGCAGTTTCCATCCAGTTAGCAATGCAGATTTCGCGAGAATAAAATGAAGGGATATAACCGGTTAGAGCAGATCATGGATTACCTGAAAAGCCATAATCTGGTCACCGTTGATGAGCTGGTGGCGGTAACCAATGCGTCGCCGGCTACGATTCGTCGAGACCTGATAAAACTCGATGAGCAGGGTGTTATCAGCCGTACACATGGCGGTGTGACCCTCAACCGGTTTATTCCTACCCAACCGACTACCCATGAGAAAATGCAGCGCAGCCTGGCGGAAAAACATGCCATCGCCAGCGCAGCGGCGTCAATGGTCAAAGCGGGGGATTCCGTCGTCCTTGATGCCGGTACGACAATGATTGAACTTGCGCGGCAGATTACACATTTACCGCTTCGCGTGATCACAAGCGACCTGCATATCGCGCTTTTTTTGGCTGAATTCAAGCAAATTGAAGTGACGATTATCGGCGGACGTATCGACGACTCCAGCCAGTCCTGCATTGGCGAACATGGTCGTAAATTGCTGCAAAATACCTGGCCGGACGTGGCATTTTTAAGCTGTAACAGCTGGGATCTTGAAAAGGGTATTACAGCACCCACGGAAGAGAAAGCCGCACTAAAACGCGATCTTATCGCGCATGCTTCGCGCAAAATTCTCCTGGCTGACAGCTCAAAATACGGTTCATGGTCGCTGTTTAATATCGCGCATCTTAATGAACTGACAGAGATTATTACGGATAGTCAGCTTGATGGGCAGACGCGTAGAACGCTTGCGTCCTTGTCGACGCGTTTAATCATAGCCGACTAATCTATGACTCTGCGGCCAGCTCATCCGGCAATTTAATAAATGCGTCAGGCTGGCGACGTTTGGCCTTACGTTTCCAGCGCGAGGATCTGCTGGCAGTAGCGCAGAAAACGCCCCAATATCTTACGCAAAACCATTTTTTCGCTAACTAACAGTTGTCAGCCTGTCCCGCTTATAAGATCATACGCCGTTATACGTTGTTTACGCTTTGAGGAATCCACGATGAGTGAGGCAGAAGCCCGCCCGACTAACTTTATCCGTCAGATCATCGATGAAGATCTGGCCAGTGGTAAGCACACCACAGTACACACCCGTTTCCCGCCGGAGCCGAATGGCTATCTGCATATTGGCCATGCGAAATCTATCTGCCTGAACTTCGGGATCGCCCAGGACTATAAAGGCCAGTGCAACCTGCGTTTCGACGACACTAACCCGGTAAAAGAAGATATCGAGTATGTTGAGTCGATCAAAAACGACGTAGAGTGGTTAGGTTTTCACTGGTCTGGTAACGTCCGTTACTCCTCCGATTATTTTGATCAGCTCCACGCCTATGCGATCGAACTGATCAATAAAGGCCTGGCGTACGTTGATGAACTGACGCCGGAACAGATCCGCGAATACCGCGGCACCCTGACGCAACCGGGTAAAAACAGCCCGTACCGCGACCGCAGCGTTGAAGAGAACCTGGCGCTGTTCGAAAAAATGCGTGCCGGTGGTTTTGAAGAAGGTAAAGCCTGCCTGCGTGCGAAAATCGACATGGCTTCACCGTTTATCGTGATGCGCGATCCGGTGCTGTACCGTATTAAATTTGCTGAACACCACCAGACTGGCAACAAGTGGTGCATCTACCCGATGTACGACTTCACCCACTGCATCAGCGATGCCCTGGAAGGTATTACGCACTCTCTGTGTACGCTTGAGTTCCAGGACAACCGTCGTCTGTACGACTGGGTACTGGACAACATCACGATTCCTGTTCACCCGCGCCAGTATGAGTTCTCGCGCCTGAATCTGGAATACACCGTGATGTCCAAGCGTAAGTTGAACCTGCTGGTGACCGACAAGCACGTTGAAGGCTGGGATGACCCGCGTATGCCGACCATTTCCGGTCTGCGTCGTCGTGGTTACACTGCGGCTTCTATTCGTGAGTTCTGCAAACGCATCGGCGTGACCAAGCAGGACAACACCATTGAGATGGCGTCGCTGGAATCCTGCATCCGTGAAGATCTCAACGAAAATGCGCCGCGCGCAATGGCGGTTATCGATCCGGTGAAACTGGTTATCGAAAACTATCAGGGCGAAGGCGAAATGGTTACCATGCCGAACCATCCGAACAAACCGGAAATGGGCAGCCGTCAGGTGCCGTTTAGCGGTGAGATTTGGATTGATCGCGCCGATTTCCGCGAAGAAGCTAACAAGCAGTACAAACGTCTGGTGCTGGGTAAAGAAGTGCGTCTGCGTAATGCTTATGTGATTAAGGCAGAACGCGTCGAGAAAGATGCCGAAGGTAATATCACCACCATCTTCTGTACTTATGACGCCGATACCTTAAGCAAAGATCCGGCAGATGGTCGTAAAGTCAAAGGTGTTATTCACTGGGTGAGCGCGGCACATGCGCTGCCGGTTGAAATCCGTTTGTATGACCGTCTGTTCAGCGTGCCTAACCCAGGTGCTGCGGATGATTTCCTGTCGGTGATTAACCCGGAATCGCTGGTGATCAAACAGGGCTTTGCTGAACCGTCGCTGAAAGATGCGGTTGCGGGTAAAGCATTCCAGTTTGAGCGTGAAGGTTACTTCTGCCTCGATAGCCGCCATTCTACGGCGGAAAAACCGGTATTTAACCGCACCGTTGGGCTGCGTGATACCTGGGCGAAAGTAGGCGAGTAATTTTAAGTTTCGCTATGCCGGATGGGGCGTTTACGTCGCATCCGGCAAGGAACAGACAAACAGTTTCAAACGCTAAATTGCCTGATGCGCTACGCTTATCAGGCCTACATGATCTCTGCAATATATTGAGTTTGCGTGCTTTTGTAGGCCGGATAAGGCGTTCACGCCGCATCCGGCAAGAAACAGCAAACAATCCAAAACGCCGCGTTCAGCGGCGTTTTTTCTGCTTTTCTTCGCGAATTAATTCCGCTTCGCAATTTATCCATAAAATAAATTTAAAATAACAAAACATAATTAAATAAAATGTAACCGCTTTCATCTTGCTGGAATTTCACGCTTTTATTCTTCTGCAAGCCTTTCAACCGCAAACTTAAGCCTTGTAACAAAAATCATCAAAATATGTGCGGTTGCTCATGTTCTTACATTCTGGTTACAGAAAGAGATTGATAATTCGCGTCGCGAAAAATAGTCTGTTCCTGTAGTCAGCGAGACTTTTCTCAACGCTACTTTTTTAATTTTTATTTTTTCGCTGTTCACCTTTGGTGCAGCAATTTATACGTCAAAGAGGATTAACCCATGCGTACGTTTAGTGGCAAACGTAGTACGCTGGCGCTGGCTATCGCCGGTGTTACAGCAATGTCGGGCTTTATGGCAATGCCGGAGGCTCGCGCCGAAGGATTCATCGACGATTCAACCTTAACCGGCGGTATCTATTACTGGCAGCGTGAACGCGACCGTAAAGATGTTACCGACGGCGACAAATACAAAACCAACCTTTCTCACTCCACCTGGAATGCCAACCTCGATTTTCAGTCCGGTTATGCTGCTGATATGTTCGGCCTTGATATTGCTGCGTTTACGGCGATTGAAATGGCGGAAAACGGCGACAGCTCCCACCCGAACGAAATCGCGTTTTCAAAAAGTAATAAAGCCTATGACGAAGACTGGTCCGGCGACAAAAGCGGTATAAGCCTGTATAAAGCTGCGGCCAAATTTAAATACGGTCCGGTTTGGGCGAGGGCAGGTTACATTCAGCCAACTGGTCAAACGCTGTTAGCGCCGCACTGGAGCTTTATGCCAGGTACTTATCAGGGGGCGGAAGCCGGGGCGAATTTTGATTACGGCGATGCTGGTGCGTTGAGTTTCTCCTACATGTGGACCAACGAATACAAAGCGCCGTGGCATCTGGAAATGGATGAGTTTTATCAGAACGATAAAACCACCAAAGTTGATTATCTGCACTCCTTTGGGGCGAAATACGACTTCAAAAATAACTTCGTACTGGAAGCGGCATTTGGTCAGGCGGAAGGGTATATCGATCAATATTTTGCCAAAGCCAGCTACAAATTTGATATCGCCGGTAGCCCGTTAACCACCAGCTACCAGTTCTACGGTACCCGAGATAAAGTTGACGATCGCAGCGTCAACGACCTTTATGACGGCACCGCCTGGCTGCAAGCGTTGACCTTTGGTTACCGGGCGGCTGACGTAGTGGATTTGCGCCTCGAAGGCACCTGGGTTAAGGCTGACGGTCAGCAGGGATACTTCCTGCAACGTATGACTCCAACCTACGCTTCCTCAAACGGTCGCCTGGATATCTGGTGGGATAACCGTTCTGACTTCAACGCCAACGGCGAAAAAGCGGTCTTCTTCGGTGCGATGTATGACCTGAAAAACTGGAATCTTCCAGGCTTCGCCATCGGCGCTTCCTACGTTTACGCATGGGATGCTAAACCTGCGACCTGGCAGAGCAATCCGGATGCGTACTACGACAAAAACCGGACTATTGAAGAGTCTGCCTACAGCCTGGATGCGGTCTATACCATTCAGGACGGTCGCGCCAAAGGCACGATGTTCAAACTGCATTTCACCGAATACGACAACCACTCCGACATCCCAAGCTGGGGCGGTGGTTACGGCAACATCTTCCAGGATGAGCGTGACGTGAAATTTATGGTAATCGCACCATTCACCATCTTCTGATGCCCGACGCGGCAGGTTTTGTGCCTGCCGCACGTTTGAGGAATTTGCTATGAAAAAACTGATTCTCATC
>SKEG01000588.1_pt3 | contig 13953 bp, 11 predicted proteins | sample 4826631 | NCBI WGS metagenome assembly SKEG01 (sample SAMN11008815, study PRJNA524170) | human gut metagenome | biome: Human fecal sample; material: Feces; isolation source: fecal sample from pouch patient p26, p34, p50 | host: Homo sapiens | place: Israel: Tel-Aviv | collected 2016-11-02
AATCGCTCACGGTGAGCAGGAACGTCTGCAACTGGCGCTGAAAGTGCTGCGTGAAGGCGGCATTTATACTCCGGCTCTGCGCGAAATCGAATCTTACGATGCGGTACTGGTGCTGGGCGAAGACGTTACCCAGACCGGCGCGCGCGTCGCGCTGGCAGTGCGTCAGGCTGTGAAAGGTAAAGCGCGCGAAATGGCGGCAGCACAGAAAGTGGCTGACTGGCAGATTGCGGCAATCCTCAACATCGGTCAACGTGCGAAGCATCCGCTGTTTGTTACCAACGTTGATGACACCCGTCTGGATGATATCGCGGCGTGGACTTACCGCGCACCGGTTGAAGATCAGGCGCGTTTAGGTTTTGCCATCGCCCATGCGCTGGATAACTCTGCACCAGCGGTTGACGGTATCGAACCTGAGCTGCAAAGCAAAATCGACGTCATCGTGCAGGCACTGGCAGGTGCGAAGAAACCGTTGATTATCTCCGGGACGAACGCCGGTAGCTTAGAGGTGATTCAGGCGGCGGCTAACGTCGCGAAAGCCCTGAAAGGTCGCGGCGCTGACGTCGGTATCACCATGATTGCCCGTTCCGTCAACAGCATGGGGCTGGGCATTATGGGTGGCGGTTCGCTTGAAGAAGCGTTAACCGAACTGGAAACCGGACGCGCCGACGCGGTGGTGGTGTTGGAAAACGATCTGCATCGTCACGCTTCTGCTATCCGCGTGAATGCTGCGCTGGCTAAAGCACCGCTGGTGATGGTGGTTGATCATCAACGCACAGCGATTATGGAAAACGCCCATCTGGTACTTTCTGCTGCCAGCTTTGCTGAAAGCGACGGTACGGTGATCAACAACGAAGGCCGCGCCCAACGTTTCTTCCAGGTTTACGATCCTGCTTATTACGACAGCAAAACTGTCATGCTGGAAAGCTGGCGCTGGTTACACTCGCTGCACAGCACCCTGCTGAGCCGTGAAGTGGACTGGACGCAGCTCGACCATGTGATTGACGCTGTTGTGGCGAAAATCCCGGAACTGGCAGGTATCAAAGATGCTGCGCCGGATGCGACATTCCGTATTCGTGGGCAGAAACTGGCCCGTGAACCGCACCGTTACAGCGGTCGTACCGCCATGCGCGCCAATATCAGCGTTCATGAGCCGCGTCAGCCGCAGGATATTGACACCATGTTCACCTTCTCGATGGAAGGTAACAACCAGCCGACTGCGCACCGTTCGCAAGTGCCGTTTGCCTGGGCGCCGGGCTGGAACTCCCCGCAGGCGTGGAACAAATTCCAGGACGAAGTGGGCGGCAAACTGCGCTTTGGCGATCCGGGCGTGCGTCTGTTTGAAACCAGCGAAAATGGTCTGGATTACTTCACCAGCGTACCGGCACGCTTCCAGCCGCAGGACGGGAAATGGCGTATCGCGCCGTATTACCACCTGTTTGGCAGCGATGAATTGTCACAGCGTGCTCCGGTCTTCCAGAGCCGTATGCCGCAGCCGTACATCAAACTCAACCCAGCGGATGCCGCGAAGTTGGGTGTGAACGCAGGTACACGCGTCTCCTTTAGTTACGATGGCAACACGGTCACGCTGCCGGTTGAAATCGCCGAAGGACTGACGGCAGGGCAGGTGGGCTTGCCGATGGGTATGTCCGGCATTGCTCCGGTGCTGGCTGGCGCGCATCTTGAGGATCTCAAGGAGGCACAACAATGAGTTGGATATCACCGGAACTGATTGAGATCCTGCTGACCATCCTCAAAGCGGTGGTGATCCTGCTGGTGGTTGTCACCTGCGGGGCATTCATGAGCTTTGGCGAACGTCGCCTGCTGGGTCTGTTCCAGAACCGTTACGGACCTAACCGTGTTGGCTGGGGCGGTTCGCTCCAGCTGGTTGCGGACATGATCAAAATGTTCTTTAAAGAAGACTGGATCCCGAAATTCTCGGATCGCGTCATCTTTACCCTGGCACCGATGATTGCCTTTACCTCGCTGCTGCTGGCCTTTGCGATTGTGCCAGTCAGTCCGGGTTGGGTGGTTGCCGACCTGAACATCGGGATTTTGTTCTTCCTGATGATGGCAGGTCTGGCGGTTTACGCGGTGCTGTTTGCGGGCTGGTCAAGTAACAACAAATACTCGTTGCTGGGTGCGATGCGTGCTTCTGCGCAGACCCTGAGCTACGAAGTGTTCCTCGGGCTTTCCTTGATGGGCGTGGTGGCGCAGGCCGGTTCATTCAACATGACCGACATCGTCAACAGCCAGGCGCATGTGTGGAACGTTATCCCGCAATTCTTTGGTTTTATTACCTTTGCCATCGCGGGCGTGGCGGTATGTCACCGTCACCCGTTTGACCAGCCGGAAGCCGAGCAGGAACTGGCGGATGGTTACCACATTGAATATTCCGGTATGAAGTTCGGTCTGTTCTTCGTGGGTGAGTACATCGGGATTGTGACCATCTCTGCATTGATGGTGACGCTGTTCTTCGGTGGCTGGCAAGGCCCGTTGTTACCGCCATTCATCTGGTTCGCGCTGAAAACCGCGTTCTTTATGATGATGTTCATTTTGATTCGTGCGTCGTTACCGCGTCCGCGTTATGACCAGGTAATGTCCTTCGGCTGGAAAATCTGCCTGCCGCTGACGCTGATCAACTTGCTGGTAACGGCGGCTGTCATTCTCTGGCAGGCGCAATAAGGGGCAATAAGACCATGACCTTAAAAGAATTGTTAGTAGGTTTCGGCACCCAGGTTCGTAGTATCTGGATGATCGGCCTGCACGCGTTCGCCAAACGCGAAACGCGAATGTACCCGGAAGAGCCGGTCTATCTGCCGCCCCGTTATCGTGGTCGTATCGTTCTGACCCGCGACCCGGACGGCGAAGAGCGTTGCGTAGCCTGTAACCTCTGCGCGGTAGCCTGCCCGGTCGGCTGTATCTCGCTGCAAAAAGCAGAAACCAAAGACGGTCGCTGGTACCCGGAATTTTTCCGCATCAACTTCTCACGCTGCATTTTCTGTGGTCTGTGCGAAGAAGCCTGTCCGACCACGGCGATTCAGTTAACCCCGGATTTCGAAATGGGGGAATACAAGCGCCAGGATCTGGTTTACGAGAAAGAGGATCTGCTGATCTCCGGTCCGGGCAAATACCCGGAATATAACTTCTACCGGATGGCAGGTATGGCAATCGACGGCAAAGATAAGGGCGAAGCAGAGAACGAAGCCAAGCCTATCGACGTCAAGAGCCTGTTACCGTAAGGAGAGGGGCAATGGAGTTCGCTTTTTATATCTGTGGCCTGATAGCCATACTTGCGACCTTGCGAGTGATCACCCATACCAATCCGGTACACGCACTGCTGTACCTGATTATTTCGCTGCTGGCGATTTCCGGGGTGTTCTTCTCACTGGGCGCTTACTTCGCCGGTGCGCTGGAAATTATCGTCTACGCGGGTGCCATTATGGTGCTGTTCGTGTTCGTGGTGATGATGCTCAACCTGGGCGGTTCAGAAATCGAACAGGAACGCCAGTGGCTGAAACCGCAGGTGTGGATTGGTCCGGCAATTTTGTCGGCCATCATGCTGGTGGTGATTGTTTACGCCATCCTCGGTGTTAACGATCAGGGTATCGACGGTACGCCAATCAGTGCTAAAGCAGTGGGTATTACGCTGTTCGGGCCTTACGTACTGGCGGTGGAACTGGCTTCTATGCTGCTGCTCGCAGGTCTGGTTGTGGCCTTCCACGTCGGTCGTGAAGAGCGTGCGGGTGAAGTGCTGAGCAATCGTAAAGACGACAGCGCGAAAAGAAAAACGGAGGAGCACGCATGATCCCCTTACAACATGGACTGATCCTCGCGGCAATCTTATTCGTTCTTGGCTTAACCGGTCTGGTTATCCGTCGCAATCTGCTGTTTATGTTGATTGGTCTGGAAATCATGATTAACGCCTCCGCGCTGGCCTTCGTGGTCGCCGGAAGCTACTGGGGCCAGACCGACGGTCAGGTGATGTACATTCTCGCCATCAGCCTCGCGGCGGCAGAAGCGAGTATCGGCCTTGCGCTGCTGCTGCAACTTCACCGTCGTCGCCAGAACCTGAACATCGATTCAGTAAGTGAGATGCGCGGATGAACATGCTTGCCTTAACCATTATTTTGCCATTGATTGGCTTCGTCCTGCTGGCATTCTCCCGTGGGCGCTGGTCTGAAAACGTCTCGGCGATCGTCGGCGTAGGCTCTGTGGGCCTGGCGGCGCTGGTAACCGCCTTTATCGGCGTTGATTTCTTCGCTAACGGCGAGCAGACATACAGCCAGCCGCTGTGGACGTGGATGTCGGTAGGCGACTTTAACATCGGTTTTAACCTGGTGCTGGACGGCCTGTCGCTGACCATGCTCTCGGTGGTCACTGGTGTGGGTTTCCTTATTCACATGTACGCCTCCTGGTATATGCGCGGTGAAGAGGGCTACTCTCGCTTCTTCGCTTACACCAACCTGTTCATCGCCAGCATGGTGGTTCTGGTGCTTGCCGACAACCTGCTGCTGATGTACCTCGGCTGGGAAGGCGTGGGCCTGTGCTCCTATCTGCTGATCGGGTTCTATTACACCGATCCGAAGAATGGCGCAGCGGCAATGAAAGCGTTCGTCGTGACCCGTGTGGGTGACGTGTTCCTCGCTTTCGCACTGTTCATTCTTTACAACGAACTGGGCACCCTGAACTTCCGCGAAATGGTGGAACTGGCACCAGCGCACTTTGCTGACGGCAATAACATGCTGATGTGGGCGACGCTGATGCTGCTGGGCGGTGCGGTCGGTAAATCTGCGCAGTTGCCGTTGCAGACATGGCTTGCCGACGCGATGGCGGGCCCGACGCCTGTCTCCGCGCTGATCCACGCCGCAACCATGGTAACCGCGGGTGTCTACCTGATCGCCCGTACCCACGGCCTGTTCCTGATGACGCCGGAAGTTCTGCATCTGGTGGGTATTGTCGGGGCGGTTACGCTGCTGCTGGCCGGTTTTGCCGCGCTGGTACAGACCGACATCAAACGTGTTCTCGCTTACTCTACCATGAGCCAGATTGGCTACATGTTCCTCGCGCTTGGCGTGCAGGCATGGGATGCGGCGATTTTCCACTTGATGACTCACGCGTTCTTTAAAGCGCTGCTGTTCCTGGCATCCGGTTCCGTCATTCTGGCCTGCCATCACGAACAGAACATCTTCAAGATGGGCGGTCTGCGTAAATCTATTCCGCTGGTTTATCTCTGCTTCCTGGTGGGCGGCGCAGCACTGTCGGCACTGCCGCTGGTCACTGCGGGCTTCTTCAGTAAGGATGAGATCCTCGCGGGTGCGATGGCGAATGGTCATATCAATCTGATGGTGGCAGGTCTGGTCGGTGCGTTTATGACCTCGCTCTACACCTTCCGTATGATTTTCATCGTCTTCCACGGAAAAGAACAAATTCACGCTCACGCCGTGAAAGGGGTAACTCACAGCCTGCCGCTGATTGTGCTGCTGATCCTTTCCACCTTCGTTGGCGCACTGATTGTACCGCCGCTGCAGGGCGTGCTTCCGCAAACGACGGAACTGGCGCACGGCAGCATGTTGACCCTGGAAATTACCTCTGGCGTGGTCGCGGTGGTCGGCATTCTGCTGGCAGCCTGGCTGTGGCTGGGTAAACGTACTCTGGTGACCTCCATTGCCAACAGTGCGCCGGGCCGTCTGCTGGGCACCTGGTGGTACAACGCCTGGGGCTTTGACTGGCTGTACGACAAAGTGTTCGTCAAGCCGTTCTTGGGTATTGCCTGGTTGCTGAAACGCGATCCGCTGAACTCAATGATGAACATTCCGGCGGTTCTTTCCCGCTTTGCAGGTAAAGGCCTGCTGTTAAGCGAGAACGGTTATCTGCGCTGGTATGTGGCATCCATGAGCATCGGTGCGGTCGTGGTGCTGGCACTGTTGATGGTACTGCGTTGAGTTAAGGATTGTGGGATTGCCCCTGGGCATATAAGAACGTAGGTCGGATAAGCTGCCTTCGCGGCGCATCCGACACTACCCCCAGTCCGAAGAGAATTTTCTGTCGTGAGAATTCGTTGAAAATCCGGTCCTGACGGGACTTTTACAAGGAATAAAGATCGCCATGTTACTACCCTGGCTAATATTAATTCCCTTTATTGGCGGCTTCCTGTGCTGGCAGACCGAACGCTTTGGCGTCAAGGTGCCACGCTGGATCGCGCTGATCACCATGGGATTGACGCTGGCGCTGTCGCTGCAACTGTGGTTGCAGGGCGGTTATTCACTGACGCAATCCGCCGGAATTCCGCAGTGGCAGTCTGAATTCGACATGCCGTGGATCCCGCGTTTTGGTATCTCTATTCATCTTGCCATTGACGGTCTGTCGCTGCTGATGGTCGTGCTGACCGGTCTGCTCGGTGTGCTGGCGGTACTCTGTTCGTGGAAAGAGATCGAAAAATATCAGGGCTTCTTCCACCTCAACCTGATGTGGATCCTGGGCGGCGTTATCGGCGTGTTCCTTGCCATCGACATGTTCCTGTTCTTCTTCTTCTGGGAAATGATGCTGGTGCCGATGTACTTCCTGATCGCACTGTGGGGGCATAAAGCCTCTGACGGTAAAACGCGTATCACGGCGGCAACCAAGTTCTTCATTTACACCCAGGCGAGTGGTCTGGTGATGTTGATCGCCATCCTGGCGCTGGTTTTTGTTCACTACAATGCGACCGGCGTCTGGACCTTCAACTATGAAGAGCTGCTGAATACGCCAATGTCCAGTGGTGTGGAATATCTGTTGATGCTGGGCTTCTTCATCGCCTTCGCAGTCAAAATGCCGGTGGTTCCGCTGCATGGCTGGCTGCCGGATGCGCACTCCCAGGCTCCGACCGCCGGTTCCGTGGACCTCGCGGGGATCTTGCTGAAAACCGCCGCTTACGGTTTGTTGCGTTTCTCCCTGCCGCTGTTCCCGAACGCGTCGGCAGAGTTCGCGCCAATCGCTATGTGGCTGGGTGTTATCGGCATCTTCTACGGTGCGTGGATGGCCTTCGTTCAGACCGATATCAAACGTCTGATCGCCTACACCTCGGTTTCCCACATGGGCTTCGTGCTGATTGCAATCTACACCGGCAGCCTGTTGGCCTACCAGGGCGCGGTAATCCAGATGATTGCGCACGGCTTGTCGGCAGCGGGTCTGTTTATTCTCTGCGGTCAGCTTTATGAACGTATCCATACCCGCGACATGCGCATGATGGGCGGTCTGTGGAGCAAGATGAAATGGCTGCCAGCACTGTCGCTGTTCTTTGCGGTGGCAACGCTTGGGATGCCTGGCACCGGTAACTTCGTCGGCGAATTTATGATTCTGTTCGGCAGCTTCCAGGTTGTCCCGGTGATTACCGTTATCTCTACCTTTGGGCTGGTCTTTGCATCTGTTTATTCGCTGGCGATGTTGCATCGCGCTTACTTCGGTAAAGCGAAAAGCCAGATTGCCAGCCAGGAACTGCCAGGGATGTCGCTGCGTGAGCTGTTTATGATCCTGTTGTTGGTGGTGCTGCTGGTACTGCTGGGCTTCTATCCGCAGCCGATTCTGGATACCTCGCACTCCGCGATTGGCAATATCCAGCAGTGGTTTGTTAATTCCGTTACTACTACAAGGCCGTAAATCGCCATGACAATAACTCCACAAAACCTGATCGCACTGCTACCGTTGCTGATCGTCGGCTTGACGGTGGTGGTTGTGATGCTCTCCATTGCGTGGCGACGCAATCATTTCCTCAACGCTACGCTCTCGGTTATTGGGCTTAACGCGGCGCTGGTTTCGCTCTGGTTTGTTGGCCAGGCGGGCGCTATGGACGTTACGCCGCTGATGCGCGTTGATGGTTTCGCCATGCTTTACACCGGGCTGGTATTGTTGGCGAGCCTCGCCACCTGTACTTTCGCCTACCCGTGGCTTGAAGGCTATAACGACAACAAGGATGAGTTCTACCTGTTGGTGTTAATTGCCGCGCTGGGCGGGATCCTGCTGGCGAATGCCAACCATCTGGCGTCTCTGTTCCTCGGTATCGAACTGATCTCTTTGCCGCTGTTTGGCCTGGTCGGTTACGCTTTCCGCCAGAAACGTTCGCTGGAAGCCAGTATCAAATACACCATCCTTTCTGCCGCAGCGTCTTCTTTCCTGCTGTTCGGTATGGCGCTGGTGTATGCGCAGTCTGGCGACCTGTCGTTTGTCGCGCTGGGTAAAAACCTCGGCGACGGTATGCTCAACGAGCCGCTGTTGCTGGCAGGTTTCGGCCTGATGATTGTTGGCCTTGGCTTCAAACTCTCTCTGGTGCCGTTCCACCTGTGGACGCCAGACGTATACCAGGGCGCGCCTGCGCCGGTTTCCACTTTCCTGGCGACGGCGAGCAAAATCGCTATCTTCGGTGTGGTGATGCGTCTGTTCCTCTACGCACCGGTGGGTGACAGCGAAGCGATTCGCGTGGTGCTGGCGATTATCGCCTTTGCCTCCATCATCTTCGGTAACCTGATGGCGCTGAGCCAGACCAATATCAAACGTCTGCTCGGTTACTCATCTATCTCTCACCTCGGCTATCTGCTGGTAGCGCTGATTGCGCTGCAAACCGGCGAGATGTCGATGGAAGCGGTAGGGGTTTACCTGGCCGGTTATCTGTTCAGCAGCCTCGGCGCGTTCGGCGTGGTCAGCCTGATGTCCAGCCCGTATCGTGGCCCGGATGCTGATTCCCTGTTCTCTTACCGCGGTCTGTTCTGGCATCGTCCGATCCTCGCGGCGGTGATGACGGTGATGATGCTGTCTCTGGCCGGTATTCCGATGACGCTGGGCTTTATTGGTAAGTTCTACGTGCTGGCGGTCGGTGTCCAGGCACACTTGTGGTGGCTGGTGGGCGCCGTGGTTGTCGGTTCGGCAATCGGCCTTTACTACTACCTGCGCGTGGCGGTGAGCCTGTACCTGCACGCACCGGAACAACCGGGTCGCGATGCACCGTCAAACTGGCAGTACAGCGCGGGCGGTATCGTGGTGCTGATCTCTGCACTGTTGGTACTGGTGCTGGGTGTATGGCCACAACCGCTGATTAGCATTGTGCGGTTAGCAATGCCACTGATGTAATCTGTTAGTTTGTAAGTCAGAAAGCCGCCGACATGTTCGGCGGTTTTTTTTGGTGCCCTGACACCATCACCCAACAATAACCGTCAGCGCATGATTCCCTTGTCGCAGCATACGTCGATACGCGCTAATCAGCTTTTCCATATCAAGCATGATCGAAGCAAAGAGTTGCCCCTCTAACTCTTCTGAAAAGGTCACTCCCGGATAAATCTCCATTTCATTGAGTCGCTTAATGGAAAACTGTTTACGCAGCTCACTTCGATCCAGTGATTCCAGTCGGTCGATTGTCGCGGCTAACTCCTGATTCCAGGTCAATCCCAGGAAGCCATCTATGCCATCTTCGAGGCTGTGTTCACCAAGCACGGCACGACTCAGCGGATCATTCTTCGCGGGATCAAAAGCAGAGGTGCCTGTCAGCCCAAAGTGTAAAAAATCCCAGCGTTTATCAATATCCAGTCGGCGTAATCCTGAAAGCGTGTCATGTATATTATCCATCAAAGGTTTTTCAGTAGACTCAAGCAGTTGGTTAATCTTTTCTGAGTCAATTTCTGCAAAATAGCCAATCATTCCCATTTATTTTTCCTCCATTGAATTTTATGTTTCGCATCTTAAAACAGACGAGGGAAAATAAAATGTACATGTCGCTGTTTCTGGACCCGCCTCGAGAAATTTTTATTATTTACTGTTGTATAACAAGGTTATAACACCATCCACCACCTGAGCCATTTTCTGATAATTCAATCTGTCTGCGGTATCACCGGGCAAGTGGTATTGTTTATTACGATAAAAAGCGGTGTCAGTAATCATTACGGCGGGAATATCGTGTTGCCAATAATTAAGGTGATCAGAAAAATCAATACCGGGAATAAACCCTGGGGCATTCATAGAATAAACAGATAAATCCCGGGATGATAACAATGCCGTTTTTACCTGACGAACGGCGTTGATATCCTGTATTCTGCCGACCAGGCAATAAAGTCCCCCCGATCGGGATAAAGCCAGGACATTGCGGGTAAGGGTAATCCTGGCTACCAGGCGCAGAGTCGTAATAGCCAATCGGGGACGCCCTGCGCGGTAACTCTGGCACAGCTACTGACAAAGAACTCTTTTATATACTCTACGGACCTATTCAGATTATCAATATTGTCGGCATTACGTGGATGCACAGTTTGTGTAAGATAACGAACTGTTTTTTCTAATTGCTCAGGACTGACGTGTCGGGGCGTTGGCGGTAATGCAGTGACCCAGGGTTGGTAAAAATAATCAGAGGGAGTGAAAACAGAAATAATATAACAAAAGGAAAATTTTTTCATATGTAAATTATCAATAAAAGGCGTTATTTCCTTATTATTTATAATGAATTATGAGCGTTTATTTTATTACGCTTGGTAGAGATATACAAAAAGTGTTTTTTACAGTGGGTTCGCTATTTTTAAAAAGGAATTTCTGTGAGGAATAAAAATATAATTATGTTATTTATTGGCAGATTGAATTGACAAGTGGGGCAGAAATCTGAGGGTAAGAAAAGTCAGCAACTACAATCCACTACATCAACAGACCAGCAATCGCGTGCCGCGATACGCTGGAAATACCCGTAGATTGAACTGGCAGATGGTGGGACTGACATCAGTCAGTGATGACTTTTTAGCAAATTATGTTCGACCAGTCAGCATATTTACTGACTGGTCGAATTGATTAACAATGATGTTAACTCACTCTTTTGCCGGATGCTCTATTTTTGGGTTGTGAGTGTTTTATTTCTAATTGTGTATAAGAAGCATTGATTCGTGCATCGCCATATTTATCTAAATAACAATTTCTGTTTACCAGTCGATGTTGAAAATCAATTTCGTACTGCTCTTCTGCTGAATATTTTTTAAATCTGTCAGCATAGTTTTTTAATAACGTATAGGGGGCGCTGTCAGAATTGCTTTCCCTTTGTTCAATCACTTCCTGGGCTGCCATGCACACAAGCGCACCGCAACTTTGGCTTAAGTATTGCTGAAGATCGGCATGTAAAAATATTATCTCTGGTTCATTTAAATGAACTTTTATATTATTATTCGACATTTCCCCCATGAGTTCAGAATTAACGCTATTAATGACACGCTTAAGTGAATTTTCTTTATCATGGCCTAGTGCACGCAATGAGTTGAATATGACGCATTTTATTTGTAGTTTATTATTTTTTTTATTTACTATTTTCTGTAGCGAAACTAATATCCAGTGTCCGCCAGTATTTATGGGGAATAACTGGACTTCATTCGGCCATGATGGATCGCTCTTAATATTTTCATTGAGAGCGTCTTCCAGGTGAGTTCTGGTGGAGTAGGGGACGTAGAGACCAGTAGGATAATTGACTTGAGTATTTTTTGCATTAGCGGCGATCTTCTGAAGATAGCAAGCTATTTCATCTGTGGTTAATTGACGATTTTTATCCCAGAAGTTTGTACCATCACTCAGTTCATTATTCTCATCATTTAAAAGCACCTTTGAAAGCGACTGTTTTTCAGATATAAGAGGAATTTCATCACCGATAATTGTCATTAATTTCGAAGGGGAGAATAGCTTTTTGAACAGGAGAACATCTGAATTATCCGGACCAGTTGGTTTAAGGTGGGAGTTGGTTGCGGTATGTGCCAAATTATATAATTTTAAACAGGCATTTTTAATAAGTCGGATAATCGATAGGGTCTCATTTGTTGGGTTTCTAACAATATGGTAAAGAATATCTTCAGCTTTTTTTCCAAATTCATCATAACCTAACGCAATATTATGCAGTAACTCAATACTTTCTTCATCTCCGGATAACGCTGTTTTTTTTAAAGACTGCAGTAATTCCTCGGTCACAGTAAATTTTTCTACAAATGTCTGACTGAGTTGGGTTTGAGATAATTGACAATAATTGCTGACAACTGTAACCATCATGGGCTCCTTTTAGTCGCAAAGGTTGTGCTGAATCAAGATGAAAAGAGGCAACTTATTGCTCTGAATATAGTGCGTAAGGAGATGAATAAATATCAAAAATCGCTCAATATGCCCGTGTGGGTGGATATATGTAGCGCGGGTTGCTATAACAGGGCAAGTTTCACCCTGTTTTTAATAATAAGCAGAGTTAAACGTTAAACACGGTGAAATCATTCGCCAGTTCAGTCGCCGGGAAAATTGACCTGCATTCACGTAACAGGTGTTGACAACCTTTGTCATCATAGCGCGAGCTGACGTGGGTAATGATTAGCTTGCCGACTCCAGCCTCACGGGCTAGTGTCGCAGCCTGGCGTGTAGAGCTATGGCCGCGACTATTGGCTTTGGCTTCCATGGTTATATCCAGCGTCGCTTCGTGCACCATGACATCGACACCTTTAGCCAGGTCAAGTGCGGCATCGCAGGGGCCGGTATCGCCGAAAATAGCGAGCGCTTTACCTGGCACTGGAGCAGCTAAGTAATCTGCGCCGTTAATCTGCCTTCCATCTTCCAGCGTGATTGTTTTGCCCGCTTTTAATTCCTGAAACAGTGGGCCAGGCGGCACGCCAGCAGCTTTTAATGCCTGGGCATTTAATGCACCCGGTTTATCATGTTCTTCAATACGATAGCCATAACATTCCAGTGGGTGTTCCAGCGGATAAGCGGTTACTTTGCGCAGGCCATCATCGAGAATTTCGCCAGCGCCAATTTCGACAATTTCCAGCGGATAATCGGTCCATGAGCCGCTAATCCGCAGCGCGGTTTCCACAAATTCACGGATACCTTGCGGACCATAAATCGTTAAGGGTTGGATAATGCCTGACATAGAACGACTGCACAGCAAGCCGGGTAAACCAAAAAGATGATCGCCATGAAGGTGACTGATAAAAATCTTGTCCAGTTTTCCAGGGTTAAAGGCGGTATGCAGTAGCTGATGCTGGGTGCCTTCACCGCAGTCAAACAACCAAAGTCCGCTCTGGGTCGGATGTAGCAGGTTAAGCAATATTGCCGTGACATTGCGCGTGCGGGTTGGCACACCGGCTGAAGTACCTAAAAAAATTAATTCCATGAGTTCATCACGTTTCAAAAAATATTCCGGCTAGTATAAGGCATACATCTAAAAGGAGAGCATTATGATTGAATGGCAAGATCTGCATCACTCTGAATTATCGGTTTCCCAGCTTTATGCCTTATTACAACTGCGTTGCGCGGTGTTTGTTGTCGAGCAGAATTGCCCTTATCAGGATATCGATGGTGATGATTTGACGGGGGATAATCGCCATATTCTCGGTTGGAAAAATGATGAACTGGTGGCGTATGCGAGGATTCTGAAAAGTGATGATGATCTTGAGCCGGTCGTTATAGGTCGGGTGATTGTCAGTGAAGCGTTGCGTGGCGAAAAAGTGGGGCAGCAGCTGATGAGTAAAACACTCGAAACATGTACGCATCACTGGCCTGATAAGCCTGTTTACCTCGGGGCGCAGGCGCATCTGCAAAACTTCTACCAGAGTTTCGGTTTTATCCCTGTGACGGAGGTCTATGAAGAAGATGGTATCCCACACATTGGGATGGCACGCGAGGTAATTCAGGCGTAATCAACAACCCTTGTCTATAGTTAGTGACAGGTTTTACGCAAATGGAGAACGAGAATGTCTAATCAGTTTGGTGATACACGTATCGATGACGACCTGACGCTGCTTAGTGAAACACTGGAAGAGGTGCTCCGCTCCTCTGGCGATCCCGCCGATCAGAAATATGTTGAGCTAAAAGCGCGTGCAGAAAAAGCGCTGGATGATGTGAAAAAACGGGTTAGCCAGGCTTCAGACAGTTATTACTATCGGGCGAAGCAGGCAGTTTATCGTGCTGATGACTACGTCCACGAAAAACCCTGGC
>SKEG01002057.1_pt1 | contig 13901 bp, 9 predicted proteins | sample 4826631 | NCBI WGS metagenome assembly SKEG01 (sample SAMN11008815, study PRJNA524170) | human gut metagenome | biome: Human fecal sample; material: Feces; isolation source: fecal sample from pouch patient p26, p34, p50 | host: Homo sapiens | place: Israel: Tel-Aviv | collected 2016-11-02
TCAGCAGCATTTTCTGCGCTTTGGTAACAGGCAGCAGGCAATAGCCAATGTATTCTTGTAAGGCCGGAATATCTTCTTCGTATAGCAGTTCGTTCAAGAATTGCAGCCAGCGTGTCGGTGCTGGTGCTTCTGGCACATAGGCGACGGGCAGTCGGTTCATGCAGTATTCTTTTTCAGGGGTAAAGTGACCGTCCACAAAGTATGTGCCGTTTCGGACATGGATGCGGTCTGTTTGAATCTCCGGTGGTTCGGATGCACAGGCCAGCTTGATGGCCTGCATGATATGTTCAATACGTCGTGCTATGCTGGTGGTAGCGTAATAGCGGACTTGCTCATAGATTTCCTTTTTCAATGGGGCTTCATCCTCGATCATGCCATCCACCGTGAACAATCTGCCTTGAAAGCAGCGCATGGGGTGCAGGCTCAAAAAGTAGTCTGCAAACAGCGGTTCGATGATTTTTCCGTTGTCACCCACCCAGTTCCGAGCAGGTGTGTTATGCTGCTTCTTCGGTTTCTTTGCATCGTTCGATTGCTTCTCCAAGGGCGGTCACTTCCTTTCCGTTCAATAGTTGTTGCTTTTCATTTGGACTTTCCCGCAAAAGAATATCCAGCAGATATTGCACACGGTCTGCATAGTGTAGACTTGCTACAAAACAAGGATGCAGGGATACTTCTGGATTTTTGGGTGCATAGGCCATGCGCCAATTTACTAGCAGAGAACGATAGCTGCACAAGATTTTGTAAAGTTGTTCTTTCGGGCTTAGTGGCTTTTCCACGGGTTTGCAGAGGAATCGTGGAGAATTGCCTGTTGCAGAAAGCCCAAAATCTGTAGCCAGCTTTTCAGCCGCTTGTAGCAGGGACAGTTGAAACAGTTTTGCGGTGAAGTCTATCACATCACCATCCGCTCCACAGCCAAAGCAGTGAAACCGAGAGTCCACTTTCATGCTGGGATTACGGTCTGCATGGAATGGACAGCAAATCATGCTGCTGCGGTTTGGACGAAAACCATAGGCTTCTGCGGCTTGTCGGGCGGTAATATTCAGCTTTACGACTTCAAATAAATTGTTGTTCTTGAAGATTTTCCTCCTTTACAGTTCCATGCCATGACTGCGCTTCTTCGGTTTGGTGCATGTCTGCTCACGCTGATTGATTTCTTCCTGCCTCTGATGCAGCTTTTGTAGAACAGACGGACGAGTATTTTCTTTGATTTGCTCGATGGCAGGCTTTTTGATTTCCGGCTTTATAAGGACAGTTGTCAATCTTGCGGTAATCCTGTTTACTGCTGCAATAATATTTTTCCGCAGCGTTGTGATTTGATATGTGGTGTAGTCCAATGTTTCCTTGCTTGCCGTTCGCCCCGGCTCTTTCAGCCAGTCCAAATATATATCGACCTGTTCTGTGCTTGCTTTCAAAGCATCGTTCACAGCGTTTTCTGAAACAACAGCCACAGCTTTGTCGTAGGCAACCGCAGAAATCTCATCCAACAAGTTCTCGGTATCTTCAATCTTCTGAGAAAGTTCACTTAACTGTTTTTCCTGCTTTTGAATTTTTTTATCGTTGCTCAGAAGTGTTAGGGACTGATAGGTTGTACGGCGAACCTGCTGATGCTGTGCTTTCTTATTCTCTTGTTTCAAATTTTCAAGCTGAGCGGTCTGTTTCTGTACGGCTTTTTCCTGTTGAGCAAGTTGTTCTTTTTGCTTTGCCATGATATAGTCCCGCTTTTCCAGATAAGCCCGTCCGCCGTATTCCGGCACTTCGTCCAGTTCCAAGCCGTGGCGTTTGGCAATCTCGAATAGCATCGTGCGGCAGGCTGCATCAAATGTGATCTTACGATTGTTGTAGCGACCAAGGGGCTTGTCTGGTTTTGGCAGTTCAAAACCCAGTGCTTCCAATGCCTTTTCCTGCTGCGGAGCAATCTCTCCATACTTATTTTCACAGTCAAACACATGGCGTTCGTGGATGTGCGGCGTACCTTCATCCAGATGCAAGGCCCAATCCAGAATGTGAACGTGTTTGCCGAAACGCTCATGGAACTCATCCATAAATTCTGTGGCGATTTGAAAAAGCTCTTTGGGCGAAGCGTGGCTCTCCAGCGTTCCAAGCTGATAGATGCTTTCTTCGGGGCAGGTTTTCTTGCTGGTAAGCAAATCTTCGGGAGAACGGTTTCGTTCCGTGTGCCGGATTTTGGCGTTGCGCTCATTCTGCTTTTCGGTGAAGTTGGTGTAATGCAGTTTGTAGTAGAGCTTTTCAACTTCTTCAAAAGTGTCAGCCAGACTTTCCTCACTCTTGGGCTGCAGAGCAGAGCGGATGCCGTTGTAGCAATCCCAATAGATGTTTTGCTGGACACGTTCCGGGTCGATATGCTCGCTGTTGGCAATTTCAAAACTGCGGTCATTGTGCTTTGGGTTATAAGTGCCGTGCTTTCCGGCGCGGCCATTGTGTCGGGTCAGTTTCAGCGACCATCTCTCCTTTCTGGGGTCACGCAGAGAACGCCGTGCGCGGGGTAGAGGCAACGCGGTGCAGCGAAGCTGCAAATCTGCCGCCTGCTATGCGCCAGATAATACCCAGTAGGATATGACGCAGGGCATCACATCCACTGGGCAAGGCTGCCGCCCTTGACCCGCGCAAAGTGCTGCGCTCTCTGCACTCTTGCGCCGAACAACCTGACAGACAAGACTTGTGAAGTCCTCTCTGCCAGCTTGCCCGGTTCTTCCTCGGTGTCGGTCTGCCTGCAAGCGGTTCCTGCCCGATTTCCTCCGGCGTATGGCTTTTTCTTGGTGCGCTCGTGTCGTGGCGGCACTTCCCCGAAAAAGCATATTAACTTGCAGCCGATCATGTGGTTTTCAAGGTGCACTGTGATTTTGTAAGAAGTTGAGGGCTTTCAAAAATGCGGGTAAGACTGCTTTTGAAAGTAGTTCCCACACCTTATACAAACTTAAAGGGGTGTTTTTAAACGGGGGCTTATGAAAATTCTGAAAATTTTCACTTTTTCAAACAACCTCCTATACCTATAACATTCTAAAATGGGTGTTTGGCATACAGATTTTCAAATTTTGTTGAACTGCCTAATTTTAGAATATAGATTTTGTTCATTATCCACTTATAGAACTAGCGGAAAGCCGTTTTACAAAAGATTTTGAAAGCCTCTACACTAATAGGAATCCGCAGGACCGTTTTGGAATACAGTTTTGAAAATTTCACAATTTTAGACAAAAAGAAAAACGGCAAAGCGGATAAAATCCACTTTACCGTTTTAGAAGATATTCTATTACGCTGCGATTGCGTTGGCGTTGACCTGTTCAATGGTCTTGCGAATACCAAGCCATACACTCAAATCTGTAAAGACCTCTACGATGCTTCCCTGATCTGTAAAAGGCGGCTCCTGCAAAACGGAGAGGTCTTTCATCATGCCATTATGTACGATGTACTCGACAATCTGGTTGACAAAGTAAATCTGTCGGCTGTCGAGGTTAGCACCATCCAGATATTGCGAAAATGCAGCTTTCGCCGCAGCCATATCAAGACCAACGATTTCCCGCACGAATTCTCCCAAAGGCTTTGTGCCATATTCGGCTTCATAGTCCTCTTTTGTGCCAACCTCACTCCAAAGAATTTTTTCGAGTTCTTTGACATCTTCGGCAGTGAGCGGGATGTTGCCTTTCAGTTTGGCAATGGCTGCATTATCCTGATGCTGCCGTACATAGTACTCAGCTTTTGCCTTGTAATTTTTCAGATCATCGTTTTCCAGCTCGGCCTCCTTCCATTCTGTCGAAAGAATTTCGTCCGAGAAATCTGTGGTGTACCGTACACGCTCGATGGGAATGTACTTGATCAGGTCACGCAACTCTTTTCGGATGTGCTCAAACTCGTTCACATCGGCAGTTTTGATATAGTCGGTCTGGATAATTTTTTCAAGCAACGCACGTTTCTGATCGATCTCTGGAATATTGGACACGCTCGCAACCGCTTTCGCTTTTTTCAGCAGCTCGTTGCGGCCATGAGTGTACGGCTTCCCAGCAAGGTATGCCAATTCGATGCCATACAGCAATGCATCAAAACGAAGTGCTTTCGGGTCATCCGGCTCCAGTTCAATCAAGGGCGCAAGTTCCTCCCGGGCAATCAAGGTGTCTGCATACGTTAGAGCATTGTAACTGTTTTTATCCGCATACAACTCGACATACTTCAAATGCTGTTTGACTGCAAAGTTGTCACGATTCAGCTTTTGCACCTGACTGACCATGTGCTCCACCAGTGAAGTACGGAACGCTTTCAGTTCTTCCGTTTGGAACTGCATATTCTGCAATTTATACGCAATTTCAAACTGCAGGCCGAAAATCGCGCCCTGAACGGCAATCATATTCGGGGTGGCATTTCCTTTGTTCATGCGGAAAAATTCAAAATTTCCGCAGAAGTCAAAAATGTAAAACTTATTCTTGTCCTCACCATCCAGAAGTCCCGGACACAGGCGTGTACCGCGTCCGATCATCTGCCAGAACTTTGCCTTGCTTAGAACCTTTTTGAAAAAGACCAGATTCAGAACCTCCGGCACATCGATGCCAGTGTCCAGCATATCCACCGAAATGGCAATCTGCGGCAACTTCTTCGGGTCTGAGAATTCGTCAATGGCACTCTGCGCATAATTGAGCCGATTGTCGATCACCATGGCGTAGCCGTTCAGGTGAGGATATTCCTGATTGAACACTTTGAGGATTTCCTCTGCATGATCGTGGCTCTTGGCAAAAATAATCGTCTTGCCGATCTTACTGCCGTAGTCGATTTTCAAGGCGTTCTGCATCACGACATTCAGGACCTGCCGGATGGTGTCCTTGTTGAACAGCCAACTGTTCAGAGCAGATGCATCAATGCTGGCCGGCAGGTTGCCGTTTTCATCCTCAAAGGTGTTTTCGTAGGCTTCCCGTTCTTCGTCCGAAAGCTCATCATAGGTGATGCCTTTCTTCATGAACTTTACTTCGCTCTCCACCGAGAGGAAGTCAACCAGAAAGCCATCCTTGACGGCCTGCGCCAGCTCATAGCCATAGGTGGGCACACCGTTTTCGAGGTCAAAGATCTCGTAGGTGTTTTTGTCGATCTCATCCTTGGGCGTGGCAGTCAGGCCAACCAGCGGTGCATCGAAATAATGGAAGATGTCGCGGTATTTATTGTAGATGGAGCGGTGTGCTTCGTCGCAGATGATCAAATCAAAATGACCACAGGTGAACAGCTTGCCCTCTGCATCGTGAACGGAATCAATGCAGTTCATCATGGTCTGATAGGTCGAGAACACGCAGTGCGCCGTAAAGTTGTCTTTCTCCTCGCAGAGATTCGTCACGGAAAGCTCCGGCAGGAGGTTGACGAAGCTGCGCTTTGCCTGCGTCACAAGGCTGTTGCGGTCGGCCAAAAACAGCACGTTTTTGACCCAGCCATGCTGCAATAATACATCTACCAGTGCAATGACGGTACGGGTCTTGCCGGAGCCGGTTGCCATGACGAGCAGGGCTTTCCGGCGGTTCTTGCGGCCAAAACTGTCGCAGACAGCCTTGATGGCACCCTCCTGATAGTACCGTCCGGCAATGTTTTTGTTTACATCCACATTTGCAAGGCTGGTACGCATGGCTTGCAGATTGAACCATTTTTCAAGGTCGCACTTGGAGTAAATGGAAGCGACTTTGCGCTCAGGATAGATATGATCCACGATTCGGGTATCGAAACCGTTGGTCAGGAATACCACCGGCCGACGGCCAAACTGCTTTTCGAGAATATCCGCATACAGCTTGGCCTGCTGGCGGCCTACTGCAACATCCTTACAGGTGCGCTTTGCTTCAATCACAGCCAGTGCACGGCCATCGTCCCCATACAGGACATAATCCGCATAGCCGATGCCGCTCTTGTTGGGCATTCCGGGCAGAGGGACCTCGTTGACCCAGTTTTTGCCCTCGACCCACCCGGCATCAGTGAGCATGGAGTCAATATACAGTTTCCGGGTCTTGTACTCCGAAAGTTCCAACGGCTTGGGCACATAGGTGGGCTGCTGCGTTTCGCGGCGGGCGGTCAGTTGCGCCTTGAGTTTAGCGTTTTCTTTGATGAGTGCATCCAAGTCCACATCCGGCAGGGCGGGCTGTGCAACGGGTGCAGCAGGCTGTTGTGTGAGCAGGGAAGCGTCAAATTTCTTTTCCTGATAGCTTGTCCCATAGCAGTACGCTACGAAATCAAGGAACAGAAACAGGTTTTCAAGGCAAAGTTCCGCCTGTTCCCGGCTGATGCTGCGGCTTCCGTGGGCGGCATCATTGCCGCGCTTGCGGATAAAATCCATCCGCCGCCACAAATCATCGTCTACAATGTCATGAAATTCTTCTGTGCTCATCAGACTGATGAGCTTATCGTCCCACGGCTTGACGAGGGAGCTGTCCACCGAATACATCCATTTGACTGCAAACTCCATGGCGCGGCGGCAGTCCAGCACAGCGGTGGCCGCATCAATGGGCAGAATCCTCTCCGCAGCAATCGCGGCATCCGCAAAGCCGGAAAATTGCGGGTCATCTCTCAGAAAGTCAAAGTTGGTCATAAACTCACTTCCTTTTTTTACTCAGCACAAAATGTTTTGTATTCGTCCAGATATTTCTTTCGCTTATCAGATGTTTTGCAAGTATATATTGCGCCTGTAGTATCTTGAACAAAAAGCATAATTCTTGAGTTGACAGAAATTGCACATAGATTATTAACTTGTGTTAAAAAGTCGGATTTTTTCCATTTTAAAACAGTATATTGTTCTACATCCAATTCAATAAATTTCGATAATTCCATCATATCGGTCTCATCAGGAACAGCAAACACCCAAAAATTTCCTCTATAAATCATACCATAACGATTTATTACTATTTTTCGATTTCCAACATTAACAATTTCAAGTTCAACATAAGGACACCTTAAAGGATCGGTTATATTTATTACATTGTCCCGAAAAGTTATTTTGATTTTTTTCTTGTTATTGTACGTTGTTTGCCAAAGGGCGACGATTACGGCAATGCTTGTAGAAATTGCACTTGCGGCCTGCCAAAAAAGAGCCCAATCAAACGAAGATGTAGAAGTTTCCATAGATAATGCCCCATAAAATCAATTAATTGCATATTTTAAATCAAAAATATTTGGAACTTGTTTCCACGATATTGGAATGTAGTATTGCTTAACTATTCCAGCAAGCCCTTTGGGAACAAAGCCCATATTAGGAACTCCTTGTGATTCCTGTGCTGCTAATTTTAAATAGGTATTTTGAAGTAATTCTTTGCTGATTGCAGGGCTGAGAACAAAATTTTCGGTTTGTGAAAATATTAAGTACGAAATATATTGCAACTTGGCTTTTTCTGTAAGGCAGTTGAATTCTCGTTCTAACGCCATATATCTTTTGTTCCTTTTCGGATAAAATAGTATGATAGCAGTTTTGTCTTTCAGGGGAAAAACACATAAATGAGCATTTTGGATAGCGTAATTAGGATCATTGCTATAGATGTCATTGATTCTATTGCCCAAAATTGTTTTTTCAAGTGCAAGATGTGTCTGACATGCTAATGGAACCTTATAGGGAAGTACATTCCAATATAAAAGTTTGTAGCCAGCTGAATGTTCACCCGCAACTATTCTCATACTTTCACTCAAGTCATTATAGAAGTCTCGAACATCATAACTTTTAAACTCTATGGTATTTCCTTGGTCAACGGTAGTTAAAATTTCTGCCAGAGATTCATACATAGGAAGTTCATAAAGACGTTTATACAACATCAACAGGCTGTTCTTTACATCAATTTCTGCCATCATCCGCCGTGTGGGAAGCTTACATAAGGAAATTTCATCTTCATAGTCAGAAAAAAGCTTGCTATCACACTCTCTACAAATAAATTGAAATGTACAGGAATTTTTAATTCCTTTTTCTATATCTACGAGATTTTCTTCTATCATTGGCTTATAAGCAGCGAGAGCTGCAAATTGAAGAAGTTTTCCATTAACTGCAATATTGTTTAAAACAAATTGTGGAATAGAGTGAGAATTGCAAAAACTCGTCTGTTCTTTTCCACATAGAGGACAAACTTTTAACTTTGCTTTTTGTTTGCTGCTTTTTACAAGGCGGCTCATAAATTTCTTTGCGTCCATTGATTCCATGGCATTTTGCCTCCTAAAAATATCAAACAAACCTATTTGTGATGTTGAATAGATGTCCAAAATTAAAAAAGCTATTATAAAATAATCTTGCGAGCAATTTTGATTTGTCTACCTCGGCTACAAAGTCGGCAAACTGATTTTGGAGAGAAAGAGGTGGTAGCGGAATAGCAAGCTGAGATAATGTTTGCTGATTCAGATTTTGAATATTTGCACCACGCCCGGCCATCTTCTTGCGTACAGAATCAGCTTTTAGAACTCTGAGTAGGTAAGCAGCAGAAGCTTCCTTACTTGTCAGCCTGTATCGGATGCAGAATCCGCTGTATGTAACAGGAACATTTGCAGGATAGATTGCTAAACAGCGTCCAACCAATTCTTTATTGCCATTGGAGCGAACAAAAACAATATCGCCATCTTGAAGCAAATAATCAGGGTCTGGCGATTCATTAAGAGAAACAAACGGTAAATTTTCAACTTCGTGAATTGTTGAACGGTCTTTGAAATCACCAACACCTAAACAGTGAATTTCAACGCCATGATCACCTTTATGAAAGTTCATGCCATTTTTACAATAGCCTAAGTCAAACAAACTTTTCGTTTCCCAGCACTTTTCGTTCTGTATAGGATCCCCAAACATCTCCACAAATCGAGCTTTGATAAGTTCGTCTAGCTTGGTGAGCTGCTGCTTTCGATGTGCAATCAGGTTGCGTGTTGCTTTTAATTCTTTGACTATTTGATGTTGCTTTTCGATATTCGGAAGAGGAATTTCAATCTTTTCAACAATAGATTTTGAAATTTCTTTAAATGTCGCACCACGCCCCAAAGAATTGAGATAATTTGTTTTCGACTTCAAGAAAAAATAGAGATATTCATTATAAACCGCGTCAGAACAAATCAGATTTTTGAATCCCTGATTGCAGCACATTTCGCAACCTGCAATCGCAGTTTTTCCTATCGGCGCACGAGAAGATAGAATTACAGTTCCCTTGGGCAGGTATGATAATCCCGTTTTTTCTTTTCCATCTTCTGTAATATGTCGAACGGAATCTGTGATATAAAAAGAGTCTTCGTTTAGCTCAGCAGGTGTAATCCATTTAACAGTGCCGTCCCAATATTCCGCAACTCCTGTTTTCGGAGTGGAGCCTGACACCACTGTACAAATATCGCCTAATTTTGCCATCTGTTTCTCCCACAAATTAGAAGTTGCCTTTTCAGGCGATAAACTTCTGGTGGGAGGTCTTGACGTTGTTCTGATTCACGATTGCATACTGCATGGTGGTACCGATCTGCGAATGACCGAGGATCTTCTGCACCTGCTCAATGGGCATTCCCTTGTCGATGGCGCGGGTAGCCATGGTGCGGCGGAATTTATGCGGGTGGATCTTGTCCAGATTCAACTCCCGGCCCAACTCCCGCAGACGGATCTCCACGCCGCTGATCTTCAAACGGTCAAACGGGGCATCCAGCGTCACGAACAGCGCCGGATTTGCATCGGTGCGGGAGCGCAGATAGTCCTGTAAATGCAGCTTTGCCTTGGCATCAAAATAAACCCGGCGCTCCTTGTCGCCTTTGCCGAACACTACACACTCGCGGGCTTCAAAGTCGATTTCTGAAATGTTCAGATTCACCAGCTCTCCCACACGAATGCCAGTGGAATACAACAAATCAATCATGGCAAGGTCGCGCGCACACTTGCAGTTATCCCGCAGGCGTTCAATAGCTTCGTCCGAGATGGTTTCCTTCACGGGCTGTTTGGTCTTGATTTTATGGATGCGGCGCATGGGGCTTTTGAGGATGTAGTCCTCTTCTTCCAGCCACGAGAAAAAGCTGGAAATATTCCGGCGCACATTGTCGATGGTCACTTTGCCGCAGTTGTTGATCTTCTGATATTCCACCAGATACCGCCGGATTTCTTCGGTGGTCATCTTGCGCAGGGGCGTGTCCACGGTTTGCAGCAGCCGCTCCACGGTAACGCGGTAATACTGGATGGTGCGCTCAGAGCAGCCCTCGATTTTCTTGGCGTCGAGGAACAGTTTCAGATATTCCTCGTTGGAGATCTGCTCTTTCTGCGCTTCGGATTCAGAAAACGTCTGCAACAGCACCTCTTGCAGCTTTTTCATCTGCGCAACATTCAGGTACTCTGCCATCTCGTTGATGATCTTCACGATTTTGTCTTCCATATTGGCGCACTCCTTTTCTGGTGTACCAACATCCTGCTCCGGCAAAGTGCCTGTTGTTGCTTATTATCAGCCAAAATACTGTTGCATCAGGCTGTCAAAGAGTAATTGTGTCTGGTCAAGGGCTTTCTGCACTTCAACTTTTGATTTGTCGACCTCGGCTACAAAGGCAGCGAATTGGTTTTGGAGGGAAAGAGGGGGAAGCATAATCCTCTGAATGCGTAAATCAGATAGATTGATTTGTTGCAACGTAGCACCACGAGTGTGTTCTTGTATATAGCGTTGGCTTTCATCTGTATTGAAATATGCGTTAAGATATAAAGGGTTGATTTTCTTACGATTATACCGAATAACTGCGATACCACGAGTAACATTCATTCCTGCAAAGCGACCATCTGTTAACGCAGTGATTCCTGTTGTGCCTCGAACTGTAATCAGCAATTCATCTCCATCTAACTCTGTTTTCTTAAATCCCTCACCGATAGAGCGGTCAATGTATTTTATAGATGACATCGTAAGTTTTCCGTCTACAATATCGACGGGTCTCAGAACTCCCATATCACCTGTTCCATCATTTCCCGGCTGGACTATGCCATAAGAAAGACTCGTTCCATCTAAAATAAGATTGATTAGAGATTCATAGTGGTAATTTTTATCCCCAAACATCTCCACAAATCGAGCTTTGATAAGTTCATCTAGCTTGGCAAGTTGCTGCTGACGGGAGTACAGAACGGACGTGGTTTGTTTCATTGTTTTGAGAATTTTAGACTGTGTATCTCTATCTGGAAGTGGAATATCCATCGAAAGAAAATCGGCATCGGACATATGCCCACGGCGATTTACGGTGCCTGTAAGTTTGGAACGATAAAATTCAATACTTTTCGGTGAACGCAATACCATTTCGAGATATTTAGGAATAACGAGTCCATCATTTACATCCCATACACCGTATGCAGGGCTAACAATCCCGTTGTCCACAATGTCTTGGATGCCAAAATTTCCCTCATCGATATGAATCCCCTGCACAAGTTTTCCACGAGGGATAATTTTATAGTCCGATGTATCAGCAGATGCAATTCTTTTTTTGAATTTTTCGCTTTGCATTATGATGCCATCTTGTTTGGTAATTGACAAAACAGGATAACTATGTTCGCCGCATCTGGCAACTTTAGTCTTTTTAATCAGAAGTCCCAGCTTAACTGTTTCCATCAGGTCTTTCTCCCACAAATTAGAATTGTTTCATTTCAAAAGTTCTTCCAAAGCGTCCATCTCTGCGTCGATCTTCTTCTGCAAATCACGCAGCTGTGCCATAATTTCCTGTGTGGAAGGATACTCCACCGGCACATACTCGGTCTTTTTATACTTGTTGATGGACAAATCATAGTCGTTGCCCGCAATCTCGTCTTTCGGCACAAAGAAGCTCTGTTCCGTGCGCTCACGGGTGGCTTCAGCCTCCCGGTTGTGGAAACGAGCGATAATATCGGGGATGTCGTTTTCCGTGGTTGGACTGCGCTTATCATCCAGAGAGAAGCCGTCGGCCTTCATATCATAGAACCAAACATTATCCGTACCGCCGTGGCCGGTCTTGGTGAAAATCAAGATGGCGGTAGAAACGCCCGCATAGGGCTTGAACACGCCGGAGGGCATGGAAATTACGGCTTCCAGACGGTTGTTCTCGATGATCTCCTTGCGAATCGCCTTGTGTGCAGTGGAAGAGCCGAACAGAACTCCATCCGGGACGATGCAGGCACAGCGTCCGCCGACCTTCAGCATCCGCAGGAACAGGGCGAGGAACAGCAGCTCGGTCTTTTTGGTTTTGCAGAGCTTGAGCAGGTCGGTGGAAACAATGTCGTAGTCCAGACTGCCCTTGAACGGGGGATTTGCCAGAATCAGGCTGTATTTGTCCTTGTCGGGGTTTTGGTCGCTCAGGCTGTCGCGGTACTCGATAAACGGATTGTCCACGCCGTGGGTCATCATGTTCATGGCACCGATGCGCAGCATGGTACGATCCATGTCGAAGCCGTGGAACATGTGGTTCATATAGTGGTCTTTGTTTTTGCGGTCAAAGAACACTTCCTGCTTGCGGTTTTCGCGCAGATATTCGCCAGCGGCTACAAGGAAGCCCGCCGTGCCGCAGGCCGGGTCGCAAATCACATCGTCAGCACGGGGCTGCATCAGGTCAACCATCATGCGGATGATGTGGCGTGGGGTGCGGAACTGACCGTTGACACCCGCCGTTGCCAGCTTGGAAAGCAGGTATTCGTAGATATCGCCGCGAATGTCAGTGTTGGAAAGCTGCGCCGCCTGCTCATACATTCCGTCCATGGCGGTCACGATTTTATCCAGCATCAGCGGCGTGGGCACTTTGAAAATGGCATCGCCCATGTACTTGGCGTAGGCACTATCCTTGTCGCCGTGGAGATTTTTGATGAAGGGGAACACCATCTCCTGCATGGTGGAGTACATTTTGCCTGCCGGGAAATCGTGGAAAACGCTCCATTTGAGCTGTGTACCGTCCACAGTGCGCTCCCCGACCTGTACCTCGCCCGCAAAGATGCTCTTGTAGGGCAGACCCAGCATAGCGGCTTCTTTGGCGTGGGTGTTGTCGCTTTCATCGAGGTCGTGAATGAACATCAGATAGGTCATCTGCTCGATCACATCCAAGGGATTCGTCAGGCCGCCCGTCCAGAAAATTTCCCACAGGCTGTCAATTTTGCTTTTCATTTCTCCGGTTACCATGTATGTTCCTCCTGCGTGTCGAGAAAATGAGCTCGACAAACAATAATTTGTTATACTGTTATTATACCGTTTCATCGGGATCGGTTCAATCTGCAAAAGGGGGAAGCCCGGAGTTTTCTACATTGTATGAATTCGATATTGAAAATTCGATGTTTCGTCCTATTGACGGTCTTGCGTCGAACGGCTATAATATAATTGAAATTATCATAATTCAAATTATATTAAGCAAGAGGTGAACGGTATGGACTTCATCGGCAGAACATCCGAACTGGCAACGCTGAATGCGGAGCTAGAGCACGGCAGCGGCTTTGTGGTGATTTACGGCAGGCGGCGTGTTGGAAAAACGACGCTGATCAAAGAGTTTATCAAAGATAAACGTGCGTTCTACTTTTTGGCAACCACAGAAAGTGAAGCCCAGAGCATGAAGCGGTTTGCCGGAGTGCTTTCCCGTACCACGAAGAACCCCATGCTCAGCAAGGTCACATTTACTGACTGGCTTGATTTATTTCAGGTGGTAGCAGACGACCACTCGGATGAAAAAAAGGTGCTTGTCATTGACGAATTTCCGTATCTGGTCAAAACGAACCCGGATTTCCCGTCCATCTTGCAAAACGCATGGGATGAAGTGCTGAAAGACCATAACGTGATGCTGATTCTCTGCGGTTCCCTCATCAGCATGATGAAAAAACACGCACTTGCCTACGACAGCCCGCTCTATGGCCGCAGAACGGCGCAGATTCGGCTGATGCCTTTGCAATTCACGGACGTGTATGCGGCGCAGAACCTGTCGTTTGAGCAAGCTGTGGAGCAGTATGCCATCACGGGCGGCGTACCGAA
>SKEG01002080.1_pt1 | contig 13745 bp, 14 predicted proteins | sample 4826631 | NCBI WGS metagenome assembly SKEG01 (sample SAMN11008815, study PRJNA524170) | human gut metagenome | biome: Human fecal sample; material: Feces; isolation source: fecal sample from pouch patient p26, p34, p50 | host: Homo sapiens | place: Israel: Tel-Aviv | collected 2016-11-02
GGGTCTTGGTAGTCAGGGCTCCATCCAACATTATCAGAGAGATCCCAGTCTTCGCCAGCCGCATTTGGCGCAAAGAGGGTCACATTTTGAAGGTCTTCTTTCGAAAGCATTTGGATATCGATGACGATATTTTCTTTACCAAGTGCTTCTTCAACAGATTGTTTGAAAGATTGCACCCGTTGAACTCTTGATGGTGTGGTTTGGTCTACAGGCATATCGATGTGAATTGGGAATTTCACACCTTCTGCTTCCAAGGCAGTCTTCGCTTTTGCAAACTCATCCTTCGCTTTCTTAGCATCGAAGAGACCGTTTTGACCATCGTCTAGTTTAGTAGATTTCCACTCATCTCCGTAGGTATCCAATTGAGTTTTCACCATTTCACCAAAGGTCTTGCCATTAGCTTGGACAAATGTTGGTGGAATGTAGAGGTTACGGATGATCTTGCTTGCTCCGTCTTTTCCGTTCAATTGAGCAGCATACGCTTCACGGTTGAAGGCAAAGCTGATCGCTTGACGGAAGTCCTTGTTCAAGAGGGCTTTCTTAGTAGATTGTTTTTCTTCATCGGTCTTCTTAGCAGTGTGTTTGTAAGATTGACGGTCGATGTTGGTACCAATAACATAAGAAGCGGCGTCTTGAGGAGTGTAGGTGATTTCGTCTTTGAATTCTTTAGCTTGCTCTGAATAACCAGATCCAGTTGGGAAGAGTTTGGCCAAGCTAAGAGCATTTTCTCCGAATGATTTGGCCAATTTACTTTGGTCTTGTCCATCGTAGAATTCCAATTTCACATCTGAGATGTAGACCTTGTCTTTATCCCAGTAGTTTTCATTCTTGGTCATTTCGATAGAAGATTTTGAAGTAAAGCTCTTCAAGATGTAAGGACCATTGTAAAGAAGGGAGCTGGTGTCACTTGCTTGAGCGAATTTATCCCCTTTTGATTTCACGAATTTTTCGTTGACAGGGAAAGTGATCCCAAGAGTCAATTTAGAGTTCCAGTAAGATTCTGGTTGGTTCAAAGTGATTTGAAGGGTATGATCATCAACTGCTTTTACTCCTACAGCTGAGAAATCTTTATTTTTACCACTGACGTAGTCATTCAAGCCTTTGATAGAATCTTGGATGATGTAGAGCATTTCTGATTTGTTATCAGCCGCATATTTGATCCCTGTAACGAAATCTTTAGCTGTTACATCCGCATACTCTTCGCCTTCTGAATCATACCATTTGGCATCGTCACGAAGTTTATAAGTATAAGTCAAGCCATCTTGGGAAACTGTCCAGTCTTTTGCAAGAGATGGAATCAAGTTCCCGTATTTATCATTTTCAAACAAACCATCAATCAAGTTTCCAGTGATATCGTGGGTTGCTGCTTTACCAGATGTGATATAGTTTAGGTTTTCTGGCTCAGTCTCATAGACATATGAGAATTTTTGACCGTTGCTTGAGCTAGATGATTTAGAACCACCCGAACAAGCTGCTAGGATACCTGCTGAAAGGAGGGCAACTCCCGCAAGTGCAATGACATTTCTTTTTTTCATGTAAATCTCCTCAAGAAATTTTAAGTTTATTTTAAGATTATACCACAAAAGTTTTCAGAAGAAAAGGAATTTTCAGAAAATTTTTGTATTATGAAAAAAACTACTCCGTAGAGTAGTTGTTACTTTAAGCTTAAAACTTATTTGAGACTTTCCTTAGGTGACTACGGACGTTAGGTGAAATTATCCAGTGGATGATTTCAGCAATCCAGGAAGTTCCATGACTAATTAAGATACAAAGGGCGTCTGCGGATACAGTCAAAATAGGAAGTTTGACGCAGAATCTTTAGATTCTATGAGAACTTATCTTTTTGACACAATCCGCAGCCCGTGTTCAATTAGTTTTGAACCCCTTCGCTTTTCAATTTTTAGGCTCAGGCTAAAACAGTTCCCCGAACTGTTTTACTCTCAAAACTCCCGAGTGCTTGAAATGATTCTATTTCAAGCACTTTTCTCACGGCGGAAAGTCTCAGTTTTGATTTGAAAAACTATAAGGACTGGATATTTTATAAAAAGACTTCTTATGTTATTTTCTAAGAAAAAACATTATTTTCTTTCTCAAACTAGCTCACAAAAGTAGTTCCAATTTTTAATCTACTAAGTCGCTCTTGAGGTAGGCATCGACCATGCGCTCTGTTGCGACTACAGAATCCAAGTGGGTCCGCTCATATGAGTGGCTAGATTCGATCCCTGCCCCGAGAAGAGCGTGTTTCACTTCTGCTCCTGCGCTCATGGCTGCAGAGGCATCTGATCCATAGAAAGGATAGATATCCAATTGATAAGGGATTTCTTGGGCTTTTGCCAAGGCTACCAAATGCTGACGGAATTCGTAGTGATACGGTCCTGAAGCGTCTTTGACACAGATGGATACCGTGTATTCATCCGTCGCTTGGTCATCTCCCATAGCTCCCATGTCCACTGCCAAGTATTCTACCACTTCAGCTGGGATACTAGAATTAGCCCCATGCCCCACTTCTTCAAAGACTGAAAAGGCAAAGGTAGTCGTTACTGGCAATTGGATCTTCTCTTTCTTGTAGGCGCGCAGAAGATTCAAGAGAATCGCTGCACTCACCTTGTCATCCAAGTGACGAGATTTGATAAAGCCGGTGTCTGTCACAATGGTCCGGGGATCAAAACTGACAAAATCACCCACTTCAATGCCAAGGGCACGGGTTTCTTTCTCATTGGTCACTTTTTCATCCAGACGGACTTCCATATTGTCCTGGGTCCGTTCGACAGTTCCCGCATCCTTGTAGACGTGACATGAAGTCTGATGGACCAAAATTGTCCCCGAATGGGTCTTTCCTGTATTGGCTACATGGACTGTACAATTTTCCCCTTCAATCATATTCCAAGGGAAACCACCGATACGGTCTAGCTTGAGGCGACCATCTGCTTTCACAGCGCGGACAATAGCCCCCAAGGTGTCCACATGGGCTGTGACATAGCGTTGCTTGTCTGTGATCACACCAGGCACGGTGACATTCACGCCACCCTTAGCAGTCCGAGTTACTTCATACCCAAAGCCTTCAATGGTTTTGACCAAGTAGTCTGCGATCTCCCGTGTAAAACCGGTCGGTGAAGGAATGGCTGTCAATTCCTGCAAATAAGTCACTGTCTGATTCATAATGCCTCCAAATGTGTTTTTCTTTATTCTAGCATGAAATAGGTGGAATAGCTAGAGGAGAGGTTACAGAGAAGAGTTTTTTGAACATCAATCCTCTAAAGTCACCGGAAAAATTTCTTCCCCTCTTTTCATTCTTTCTTCCATTTCTTTCCATTCAAGAACTAATTTATACAGTTCTTCAGTTGGAATAAAGCAAGGGTCACCAAGACTTTCATCATCCATTTGATAGTATACTTCTGTTTCTTCTTTGCCTATATCAATATTGAGCATATTACCGCCAAAGTCTGATTCTTCTTTTTGACCAGTAACAACGGCTTCCAATTCTTTGTAAATGTGGGGATAAAAATTATGGACTTCTGTATCAAAAAATTCACACAAGGTTTGATAATAGGGGTCAAAAAAACTTATCATTAAGCTAGTACTAGTGTTTTGATATTTGAATATATCGTATTCTCTTTTTAACATTTTTCTCCTCTTTCTCATCTTATAGTTCAATATTTACTTATTATTTGCTAGGATACGCTGAAATAATCTTTTCATCAGAATCCAAATACATCGTAATCTTCATTCCGTTTTTGCTAAATCCTTCGTAGGTATTCCTTGTTTTTATTTTAAATTCTCTTGTTTCATATGCCTCATTAATGGTATCTACAACTTCCTGAGGGCTCATATGGTCAGGGAAGAAGGTTGAATAGCCTCCATTTGCTTTTTTAGGAATTCCATTAACTTCTACCCTTGCCTCATAAACCCCAGCATCGTTTAGGTCAGGGCCTTTCGTACCTTCTATGATACTGCCAGAAGTACTCTCTACCATATCATAGTGATAACCACCTGATTGCCCTCTCCTATTTAAATCACCTTCAAAAATGTGACTCAAAGACTTCTCAGTAAAATTCTCTGTATGTTTGAGATTTGCTAAGTCATCCATATTGTACATTTTGAATTCAGAAGCATTCCGATTCCAACTTTCAATTTTCCTATTGACAAATGGAACCTTCCCTTTTACTTTACTAAATACATCCGAGAACGTTGTATAGGGTTTATTGTAGTACTGATTATATCCAACATAAGAGGTATACAAGGTACTTGCTAATTGAAGGCTCTCAGTAAAAGCCCTCACGTTCTTGATATCTTTTGCCCGATTGATTTCTTCCTGTGTAGCAGGTTTGCCTGTAAAAGGATCAATACCTTCTTCAATTATATAATAATCATATTTAGTTTGAAAAGCAGGATCTCGCCAACTGAGCATTTTTTGACTATCCAAAAAGAAATAACGGTCTAGTAGGTAATGATAATTAGCTCGCTCTGTTTCAGATTTAAATAGTTGTGCATATGGATTCACATGAGCCATGGAGATCAATGTTTTAAGTTCTGGGTAGGCCTCTTCTAACGCTTCTTGATCCATTGCATCGATACGTTTCTTAAATTTTGGGTCCACCTTGGCTAATTCTGAAGGTAATAATCCTAAATGATCATTCTTAACTTCATTATATCTCTTCCATAACAATTTGAGATCATTCATATCCCACTTGGAGAGAACCACATCACCCTGCCCCATAGTCGTAAATCTTTTATAGGCTTGAATCACGTCTCCATACTCTTCCTCCAGTTCTGCACGTGACATTTTTGAGAGTTTGTCTTCTAATGTTTCAACCTTCGGATTCTTCACTTTGTTCAGGACTGCTTGTCGTTTTTGCCATCCTAAAGAGATTGTTTGCTTCCACGATAGATCAGATCCACTACTTGGAGGCAAGTAGGTTCCACTAGCAGCATCCCATGATTGTGCAGCTTGGGCAAAACCATTTTGAACGGCCAATAAGTACCGTTCTGAATTTAAAAAGATAGTTGGAGAGACTGCATTAAAAGTAAGCAGACTAATTAATATTTTCTGTAATTTTTGTTTTACTCCCTCAAATACGGCTATGGATACCGAAAGACTTAGAAAAGCTGAAATCTTATTATTCGATTTTACTTCCATTAACTGTCGTAGACTGGAAATCTTTTGATCTGCTTCCCTAATTTTTTCCTCTAAATCCACTTGACGCCAACTTTTACTATCTACGTCAGAGGTATATTGACTGACAAATTTTTGACACTCCTCCGCCAGTGATTCTTGGTATAAGACAATTCCTTGAATTAATGGAATTACAGTACTTGTAATATGCGCCTTTGCTGAGTCGTAAGCATGCCCTTTTAACTCTTCTTCAGCGACAAAATTTTCAAGAACTTTAATCAATTCCATATTCTGTTGCACGCACTGGGTGGATATACTAGATAAACTAGTTGCCTGACTTCTGGCGGATTCTAGATACATATCTATACTCATGTGATTTCCTCCGTCACTAATCGTCTTTTTTCTTGGTGAATTGAATCTAACTTCATTTCAATAGATTTATGTTCTTTCCGAAGTTTTTCTAATTCTTCATCCAAACTGTATTCCATTATTCTCACTTGATGCTGAAATTCTAACCGGTCATCCATCATTTGACTTTGATATCTACTACCTTCGAAAAGAAAACCTAGATCATTTAACCAATGTGAATCATTTAAGAGCTGATCCAATACTTCCATTTTTTTCGAATCTAATTTTTCTATCCGCTGATATAAGTCCCACTCCTTCTCTGAAAGTTGTCGTTCTTTCTCATGGAGCTTATTCCATGTATCTTCTATACTCATATCTAATCCTCTAATACATCTAAGTATTTTGATTTCGCTTCATTTGAGAATGATGGCTTAGACTGAATGGTATTCAAAATATTTAAATTTTGACGAATCATGGCATCCTTATCTTCAAATTGGTCGGCCAAGCTATGGATATTTTGAATCATATTCACAATATGATTCGATAGTTGAATCTGAAGATTCTCAAATTGACTAATACCATTTTTGGCACTATTATTACCAGCAACTGTCGTTTGTTCATCTCTTTGAACTGTAATAGCTGAATGATTATTGGCAGATCCTATTGCAGTAGCATGCTTAGCAGCCACCGAAAGATCACTTTTTACTGTGTATTTATCTCCCATTCATTTCTCCTTTAAATTTTTTCATATTATAACATCTTTCACCGCTAGAAAAAAGCCTAGTTAGTGGTATTCCCAGCTCATTCACGCACATAAAAAACTCAAGCTGACTCACTTGAGTTCCTTCTTATAGATTATTGTAACCTTCTAGTTGCTATTCATACCAAACCTAGGGTGTTAAGTGGAATAGCTATAGGAGAGGTTACAGGGTGAGGTTTTTCATCATTAATCCTCTAAAGTCACTGGAAAACAATCTTCCCCACTACGCATTTTACCTTCCATTTCTTTCCACTCTAAAACTAATTTATACAGTTCTTCAGTTGGAATAAAACAAGGGTCTCCAAGGTTTTCATCATCCATTTGATAATATACTTCTGTTTCTTCTTTACCTATATCAATATTGAGCATATTACCGCCAAAATCAGACGCTTCTTTTTGACCTGTAACAACTGCCTCTAATTCTTTATAAATGTGAGGGTAAAAATTATGAACCTCAATGATAAAAAAATCACCTAAAGTTTGATAGTTTTCATCCAAAAATTTTATTGATAATCTAATATCACCGTCAGGGAATTTAAATATTCCATATTGTCTTTTTAACATTTGTTCTAGCCTGTTTCTAATCCTCAAAAATTGAAAAATTATATTTGTTTTTGTATCTCTGATTGAAGCGGACAATTACATTCATAGGGTCTTTTTTGGTTAATCCATTATCAAAAGTTATACTTTTCGTTAACTCTTCCCGAAATTTTTGTATTCCAGATGCTATTTCAGCTACTAATCTTGAAGTATCAATTTTAAAAGTGGCAATACCCTTATCTTCCATAAAGAGTATTGAATCGAAAAATAATATTGAAATATACAAATCCGTAGCTGAACTCTTTGTCAATTTAATTAAAGAGTTCTCTAATAATGATTGATTGTTTTTGACATCACTTTGATTATAAAAATATTCAAACAGTACCTGATTTATATCTGTAGGAAAAACGTCTGGAACAAAAGTTGGAGGTTCAATTCGATACTTTTGTCTTCCGCGAAGTATATCTTCAACGTTTCCTTCTTTAATAGCTTCTATAATTTTTTCTTCTTCCTTCAATTTAGTTCATTCTTCTTCCTTCAATTTAGTTCATTCTTCTTCCTTCTTCTCTCCATATTTAGGATCAATTATATTAAATAAGCGAATTTGTTCCTCTTTAAAAAGGCTATTATAACGTTCAAAATCTCCATTTGCATTAGTCCATGCATTCTTTGATGCTATTCTAGTAACATATGATTGTAAAAGATAATAAAGAATATCTTCCTTATTATCAAATTTTTTCTCAAATTTTTTTTGCCACGTTCGACACCAACAATATAGTAATAATCGCCCTCTAAATAAATAGTACGTCCTTCTGGTAAAAATAGAGATGGTTTTTCTTCTGTAAACAAATCCGACTGATTCAGATTTGACTCCCCTATTTTTAATAGTAACTCCGTTAATTCTTGCTTTAACTGCATTATTTTTACCTCGTTCAATGTTGTTTAGATAACTACGCCCTCACCAGCCACTTTCGTGATAAAATTTATCAACTAATTCCCAATCGTAATCAGAAATAGCTGAACTATTATCAAGTTTCCTTACGTCAATTCCTAATTTTCTTAATGCAGCTAAAGACATATGACCTAAACAAAGTGGACCTAAAACTGAATCATTGACAGACAGTCTGACAGAAATTTCTATTAATTTATTAATAACGTTAATATCATTGATCCTACTGTTAACAATTTCTTTGATAATATGGTAAGAAACTATGGGATTTAAATCTATATTATTGATTAAGTCCGCATTTTGATATGTTTTATCTTCAATTTTTTTAAGAATATTCACCCTATGCTCCTGCTATCATAATGACGTGTTCATCTATTTCACTTTTGTTTAAATCCTATTCTACCAAAATATGCCCATGAATTCATACGAAAACAAAAAGAGCAGCAAACTGAGCTGCTCTCCTTTTGGTTTATTTTTCGACCATACCACCCTTGATAAGACTGTCTTTCGTTACTGAATAACTAACTGTTTTGTCATCTAGGGGATTAAAGCCTGGGACGATTTCTTTTAATTTATTAAAATCGATTTTTGTGTAATCAATGGTATTGCGGATATAAAAGATTCCGTCTTTGTATTCTGATGTTAGTTCAAATCCATGGCCCATCAGATCTTTGAATTTTTCTTGGCTCTTGGCCACGGCTTCTTTCATGGTTTCAAGAGGGTTCTCACCAGGCACTTTTGAGACGTCGTAATCATCAACTTTTTCTTGTAATAACAAGGTATCTCCCTTGTAATACAAGGTGATAGTTGACTTACCTGCTTCATCACTCGTTTCGAGAACGGTTTTTTGTGCACCTGCTAGTGCATCCTCTTTTTTGCTTTCATCAGTTGATGACTCTTTTTTCTTTTCTTTAGCAGATGGTTTGCTTGTTGCTTTACTGGTCGCTTTAGTGGACGATGGACTAGTAGATTTCGTAGTCTCTTTTTGTCCGCAACCAGCTAAAAGAAGACCCGCTGTCAAGAAGACGGCTAACATTTTTGTGGTTTTATTCATTTTGAATACCTCACTATTTTATGATGGTTAGGGAAATGACTGACGTCTGAAACGAGTCATTAGCAAGATCAACTGTCGTTTTAGATGTTATTAAAAAAGTCTCAAAAATGATGTCCGCAGTCCCTCCTTATCGATCATTGTAGCCATCTGGGTGGCTGGAATGCCAAGCCCAGGCTGTTTGGATAATGGTTTCGATATTGTCAAATTTTGGTTGCCAGCCGAGGATGGCACGCGCCTTCTCAGATGATGCAATCAAGGTATCTGGATCTCCTGGTCTGCGATCAGCCAGCTCAAGTGGGATCGGATGTCCCGTCACCTTGCGAGCTGCTTCAACGATTTGAAGATTGGAGAATCCAGTCGATGAGCCCAGATTAAAGGCAGTCGATGGATTGCCATTACGCAGATACTCCACTGCTAAAAGATGGGCATCTGCCAAATCAAATGGATGGACGTAGTCCCGAACATTGGTCCCATCTGGTGTCTTGTAGTCGTCCCCAAAAATGGAGATCTTCTCGCGTTTGCCTTGGGCCACTTGCAAGACGATCGGCAAGAGATGGGTCTCTGGTCCATGGTCTTCTCCGATGGATCCATCTGGCTTAGCACCCGCTACATTAAAGTAACGAAGGGGCACATACTTGATGCCGTAGGCTTGATCGGCCCAGCGCATGATGGTTTCCATCATGAGCTTACTTTCGCCATAGGGATTAATCGGTTTTTGTGGAGTGGTTTCAAGAATCGGAATTTCTTCTGGAATACCGTAGGTAGCAGCAGTTGAAGAAAAGACGATGTAGTGTACCCCACATTCATGCATGACTTCCAAGAGTTTGACCATGCCAGCTGTATTATTGTCAAAATATTTCAATGGATCTGCCATAGACTCAGCGACTAGTGAGTAAGCTGCAAAGTGGATGACCGCATCGATATCTCCATGTTCCTTAAAAACAGTGCGCATAAAGTCTTGATCTGCTAGGTCTCCTTGGTAAAAGACAGCATCTGGATGCACCGCTGCACGGTGGCCTGTGACCAGACTATCGACCACGACGACTTTTTCCTGTCCTTCATTGACCAAACGGTCCACCATGTGGGAACCGATATAACCAGCTCCTCCGAGTACGAGTATTGCCATTTGTTTTCCTTTCGCTTCTTGTCTTCTCTATTATTGTACCAAATTTCTGCCGCTTCTCCACACTTAAAGTGTCGCAACAAAGCGTCTAAAGGCAGCTTGTCCTTCTGCTGTTCTCTTGTAGACTCCAGCATCTTCGAGCACACGCGCAAAGATCTGGCCAACTGATTCACGGACAAGGGCTTCTGCCTCTGCTTCGTCTGTAATGGCTGGGTTAGTGGCTTTCAAATCATCTGCCCAAGGCTGGTGGTAGGTTGCCACTGTACTCTCACGTCCAAGCAGATAGTCTTGAACCTGCTTGAGCTCTTCCTTGAGGCGAGGTGGCAAAATGGCCAAGCCCATGACTTCGATCAGGCCGATATTTTCTTTTTTGATGTGTTGCACATCCGCGTGTGGATGATAAATGCCATCGGGATGCTCTGGTGAGGTTTGGTTGTCACGGAGCACCAAATCCAGTTCATAATGCCCATCACGAATCCGTGCTATGGGGGTAATGGTATGGTGGGGCTGACCATCGGATGCTGCTAAGACTTGAACGGCTGGATCCGAGTAGCCTCGCCAGGTTGTGAGGATATGGTCTGCCAGGGCAATCAATTGCGCCTTGTCGTCCGATTGCAAACGAAGAACTGACATGGGCCAATTAACAATTCCTACCGATACAGCCTCAAAGCCCTCAATGGTAAAGCTTTCCTCCACAGGCGCCAGCTCCATAGGGAAGGTGTGGCGTCCGCCTTGATAATGGTCATGAGTCAGGATGGATCCCCCTACAATGGGTAGATCTGCATTGGAGCCTGCAAAATAGCCTGGAAAAGTCTCGACAATGGTCAAGAGTCGCTCAAAGGTCTTGCGGCTAATGGCCATAGGAACATGCTGGCTATCGAGGAAAATGCAGTGTTCATTGAAGTAGGCATAAGGGGAATACTGGAAGCCCCAATCATGACCGTCCATATCAAAGCGAATAATCCTGTGATTAGCCCGAGCTGGATGGTCTAGGCGACCTTGATAGCCTTCATTTTCAAAGCACAATTGGCAGGCTGGATAATGACTGGCTTTGGCAAGTTTGGCCGCTGCAATGTCTTTAGGATCTTTTTCAGGTTTTGACAGATTGATGGTGATTTCAAGAGAACCGTAGGGAGTTTCAGCCTCAAAGGCAATGTTTTGCGCAATGGCTTTGACCTTGATGTAATCATTGCGCTTAGAGAGGTCATAGAAATCAGCAATCGCGTCTTCCTTGGACTGACGGTAGGTCTCCCAAAAGCGATGGTTGACCTGACTAGGGCTAGGGGTAATCCAATCCATCAACTCCGCACCCAAGCTGTCCTTGGCGGCCATACTGTCCTGGATCTTGCTATTCGCAACCGCAATCTCCACCAACTGATCTTTGAGTGCAATCAAGTCTTCTTTTTTGGCTGGGGCATCTAGCCCTTCTTCTCCAACGCGACTCATGACGCGATTTTTTAGATAAATCCGATCCATCTCTTCGTAGTCACTCGCCGCAATGACGGCTGTGACAAATGCGTCTAAAATTCCCTGATTCATTGATTCTCCTTCTTACGTTTTAAATAGTCTCTGACAGCATCCAAATCCTGGAAAACTTGTTCTGCTTTAGTTAAGAAAGACTGTGCTGGTACTTTTAAATCTGGAACACATATGACTGGGATTCCAGCCCGATAGGCTGCTTCAATCCCTGCCTCACTATCCTCTAGTACTAAGCAATTCTCTGGTAAAGCATTCAAATCACTACAAGCCTTTAAAAATATATCTGGGTAAGGTTTACTTCGTTTGACATCTTTTGCAAAAACTAAATGGTCAAATAGGGACAGAACCCCATTGCTATCCAAGATCATTCTAGCTCGAGATTCAACACTTGAAGTTGCTAGGGCGATTGGAATGCCCTCTGTTTTCAAAAAAGTAAGTAAATTCTTAGCACCTTTTTTTAAATGAACACCTTGGGCTAAGATTCGACCTTCTAGTTCATAAACTTTAGCCAAGGTTTGGTCAAAGTTCCAAGGTAAATCATAGGTATCCAAAAATCGTTGAACATTTTCCTCTTCTCTGTGTCCACTGTAGTCTCTAGAATAAGTTTCTTCTGTGAAAGGAATTCCAAAATCTCTAAGTAATTCTTGATAAACTTTTAGAGAAATGATTTCAGTATCGGCTAATAAGCCATCTAAATCAAATATTACAGCTTCCATTATTATCACCTAGTCTAAAACTCGTGTCCCTGCCGCAACTTCTGCAATATAAAAGCTTGGCGCATAGCCAACGACTTCTTCATAGCGTTTGCCAACAGCTTCTTTAAAGGCTTCAACTTTATCTTTGTTTACAAGGGCGATGGCGCAACCACCAAAGCCTGCTCCTGTCATACGAGCGCCCAAGACGCCTTCTTGTTCCCAGGCTGTATGCACCAAGGTATCTAATTCTAGACCAGTCACTTCGTAGTCATTCTCCAATGATACGTGAGAAGCATTCATGAGACGACCAAAGCCTTCCAAATCACCTGCTTCAAGAGCCTTACGTGCTTGGAGGGTCCGTTGATTTTCAAGAACTGCATGGCGAGCCCGTTTAATGCGGTTTTCATCCTTGATCAAGTAGCTGTAGGCATCAAAGGCCCAGAGATCCAATTCCCCTAAGGTTTGGATATCTAGTTTTTCTTGAAGTTCAGAAACGGCTGTTTCACATTCTGCACGGCGTTCATTGTATTTGGAATCAGCCAATTCACGGCGTTTGTTGGTGTTCATAATCACCACGACATTGTCTTTAAGGTCCAGCGGTACCAGATCATATTCTAGGGTATTGGTATCGAGATAAATAGCCCGTTGATCCGCTCCCATACCGATGGCAAATTGGTCCATGATCCCAGAGTTGACTCCGATGAAGTGATTTTCGGTTTGTTTCCCGATCTTGACCAGATCTAGACGATCTAAGTGAAGATCATATAGTTTCTCAGCGATGACGCCAATCAAGAGCTCAAGAGAAGCTGAAGAAGAAAGACCAGATCCATTTGGAATATTGCCATAGACATAGACGTCCATTCCGCTATCAATGACATGACCCGCTTCTTGCAAGAAGTGGAGCACGCCTTTTGGATAGTTGGTCCAGTTGTGCTCTTTTTCAAAGTGGAGATTTTCAAGTGGAACTTCAATGATCCCCTTGTCTTCAAAGTTTCCTGAGAAGAAACGCAAGACCTTATCCTCACGCTTTCTTGCAGCTCCGTAGGTACCAAGTGTGATGGCTGCTGGGAAAACATGACCACCATTATAGTCCGTGTGTTCACCGATCAGATTGATCCGTCCTGGTGAGAAGAAAGTGTGGTCAGCCTTTTCCCCAAAGACAGCCTGGAATTTTGCTTGTAAATCTTGAGATGTGATTGTTGTCGTCATGAGAAACTCCTTTAGTTTTGTAAACGTTTTTATACTTGTATTATATCTGATCAGAAGTAAAAGTTCAAGTATTTTTAGTAAAATTTTATTAATTTTTTATTTTATGTCAAAAAAGGCTATAACAAAGGGTTTTCCTCCGTTTACAACTTCTATTCTATCATTGCCATTTCGAGTTAATTTTAGTAAAATTTTACCAAAAAATCTCAATTGGGAGTGACCAAATTGAGATTCTGAAACCCTTAGTGTTTCTTTCTTGGATAGACAAAAGATCCAAGGAAGGTTAAGAGGCTGATGCCCATGAGGGAGAGGAGGTTCCCTGTTTGACCGGTTTTTGGCAATACCGATGAGGCAGGACTGGCTGACACGCTGACAGGAGCCTGATCAGTGGCTTGTTTCACAGCGATCGGAGTAACTTGTGGACCATCAAGAGGGCTAGCTTTTTCTTGCTTGCTAACAAGGACCTGTGTTCCTGTGT
>SKEG01002099.1_pt1 | contig 13661 bp, 9 predicted proteins | sample 4826631 | NCBI WGS metagenome assembly SKEG01 (sample SAMN11008815, study PRJNA524170) | human gut metagenome | biome: Human fecal sample; material: Feces; isolation source: fecal sample from pouch patient p26, p34, p50 | host: Homo sapiens | place: Israel: Tel-Aviv | collected 2016-11-02
AAATAACATTCTTTTTTTATGGAAGCAAAATAGTGAAGTTTTTAAAGAAAATTCTAAAAAAATAAGAAAAAACAAGATTTTTTTTCAACAAGAATCTGAATGTATCTTTTGTCTTTTGAACCTATAATAAACCCATAATAAAAACGAACCAGGGAATGGACGAAAGGAGAAAGAAAAAATGAAAAAGGTCAAAATGACAGTAGGTCAGGCAGTCGTAAAATTCCTTAATCAGCAGTATATTGAGATGGATGGAGAAGTAACACCATTTGTTGATGGAATTTTTACTATTTTCGGTCATGGAATGGTCGTAGGTCTTGGACAGGCGTTGGATGAAGATCCTGGAAGACTTCGTGTTTATCAAGGAAGAAATGAGCAGGGAATGGCACACGCTGCAATTTCTTATGCGAAACAGAATAATCGTCGGAAGATTATTGCATGTACATCTTCTATTGGACCTGGAGCAGCAAATATGGTAACAGCTGCCTTGACAGCTTCGATCAATCATATTCCATTGTTATTATTTCCATCGGATAGTTTTGCAACAAGACAGCCGGATCCAGTTCTTCAGCAGATGGAAGTATCAAGTGATTTTTCAATTACAGCTAGTGACTGTTTTAAACCAGTTGCAAAATATTGGGATCGTATTACACGACCAGAACAGTTAATGACAGCGATGATTAATGCAATGCGTGTTCTTACAGATACAGCAGATTGTGGAACAGCAGTTATTTCCCTTCCACAAGATGTACAGGGAGAAAGCTTTGAATATCCAGAATCCTTCTTCCAAAAGAGGGTACATCATATTTCTAGAAGATGTGCAGATGAATATGAATTAGATAAAGCGGTAGAAATGATCATGGCAGCAAAGAAACCATTACTTATTTCTGGTGGTGGTGTTCGCTATTCAGAAGCAGGAGAAGCGGTAATGGAATTTTGTAAGGAATTTAATATTCCAGTTTCTCAGACACAGGCAGGACATTCTGCATTGCCAGATTCTTTTGAATTAAGTGTTGGTGGTGTTGGTGTAACAGGTGGTCTTGCGGCAAATCTTCTTGCTAAAGATGCAGATTTAGTGATCGGAATTGGAACAAGATTTAATGATTTTGTAACTGGATCTAAATGGGTATTGTTTAGAAATCCAGATATAAAAGTATTAGCAATCAATACATCGGAATTTCATGCAGAAAAGGTAGATGCAGTTCGTTGTGTCGGAGATGCAAAAGTCACGGTGGAAGAATTAACAAAGCGTTTGAAAGAAAAAGGATATAAGAGCGGATATACGACAGAAATACAGGAAATAAAATGTGCTTTGATACGATCTTCTCTTCTTACATACACAGGACGAGCTTCAAAATCTGTTTTCATGATCCTGAAATTTTCTTCAATCTCCCATCGCTGTTTATTGATATTTATGATCTCACGGATATCACTTTCCAGATTTGTGATCATAGCATAAAATCCATCATACATTTCTTCTTTTTTGATCTGTTCCAGATCGATATCATATACTTTTTTCTCTGCGATCTCGCCATCCGGTGTTTCAATGATCTTTTTTGCACGTTCGATCTGACGGGAACGGATCTTTCGCTGATAAGCTTTATATTTTGGAGAATAAGTGATGATCAGATTTTCATCCATGTTTCCAGTGACAACAGGGATTTCTTTATAGTAGATGGAATTGAACACATCTTCTTCTTTCTTCATTTTTTTCAAAGAATGGGTAATGATATATGCCCGGTTTCCCAGCGTGTTAAATCGACGATTGTTGGAACTTTCGAGTCCGGCATCAGAACAGAAGATGAACTCACTGTAATCAAAATCCTGCAGGATTTATAAAGCCTGCAAAGTGTTTTTAATTTATTCAACTGTCAAACTCCCGAGAAACATTCGTCATAATACACAAAAAAAGTTTGTGAAATTGGAATAAATGACGAAAATAGAAAAAACAATGGACAAATAAAAAGTTACTTGATATTATAATGACAGTAAGTTTGTTATTACGTAATGGTAAGCAAGACTGTTTATGACATAGGAAGAGAAGTATGTCTTAAGCAGTCTTTTTTATGTCATAGGAAATTCCGATGGAATCCCCTATGATATGAAAAAGCTCTCCGGGCAGGATCGCACTGCGGCGGAAGGGTAATATGTCGCAGAAGCGACCCGCCGCAGGCGGAGGGGCTGTCGCATTAATGATTAAATAAATCATAGATGTGGCAGCCTCTTTTTAACGTTTTTTAACAACATCTAACCATTATGGTTATAAAAATTTAAAAATGGCGTACTTTAATACAACTTCTAAATAGTTAGAAGAAAAATAACAATTACATTTTGAACTTTCAAAAATTCTTATTTCTTTAATGCAAACAGATGTTGTCCTGTTCGCCCATTCTGTATCTTATGATGTAGTTTCTTTATATTATATCCAATCGCAAGGATCACACTTTGTGCAGTTACGTTTTCTTTCCCTCTATAAAGATATCTCCGAAAATTCATATCTTCTTTTATATTTGCAAATGAGCCTTCTGCCTGTATCCTTCGGTTCATCCTCAACTGGGTCCCATATTCGCTAGTGATCCTTTTTATATTTTCTTCCCGCTTTTTCTTCATCACTTTTGATACATAGAGCCTTTTTTCTCTTTTTTCCATTGGTGTTTTACAGTTGTTACCTTTCATGCATTTTTCTTTGAATGGACATCCTTTACATTCATGACATTGATAAACAGTAACTGTCCGTTGATATTCCGTTGCTGTCTTTTGCTTTCTCTGGTATTGTACCGTTAGCATTTTCCTGTTTCGACAACGATAACTGTCTTTTTCAGGATCATATTCCATGTTTTCCATTTTCCCAATATCTTTTTTATATTTTCGTGTTTTTGAAATCTCATAATTCATGGGTTTGATAAAAGATGACTGCCCATTTTTCTCTAAAAACAGATAATTCTCTTCACTTTCATATCCTGCATCTGCAACGATCTCCTGATATCGAAAGGAAAGATGTTTTTCCATATCTTTTAGAAACGGAATCAGTGTTCCGGTATCGGTTGGTCTGGCACTGATATCGATCCATGTAATGTATTCTGAATCGACACCATGCTGCAGATTGTATGCCGGCTTTAACTGTCCATTCATCATGGCGTCTTCTTTCATACGCATAAAGGTTGCGTCAGGATCTGTTTTTGAATAGCTGTTCCGAGGTCCGCATAAATGGATCTTCTTTCTATACTCTTTTAGTTTTTGAATATAAGATTCCAAGATCTCTATTGATCGTTGTAATGCTGTTTTTCGTTTCCCTTTTCCATGAACGAAGGAAATATCTTCTTCTTTTTTTATCAGATAAAGTTTCTTTCTCATCCGTTTTAAAGTATGCAAGGAAATCTGATCATGATAAGCGATCTGAATTCCATAAAGAGCTTCACATTCATGGATCAGGTCTGAAATCTTTCCAAACAGTCGCTGACAGTTTTTTGAGACAGCTCTTTTCCATACAAAAGTGTATTTATTCGCAACAGATTCCAGTTTGGTTTCATCGATAAAAACACTCTTTCCAGAGATTTCCCCGATCTCTAAAAGAATATCGCTTACTTCAGCCAGAGTATTTTTGGAACATTTTGAAAAATGCAGAGAGATAAAACGAGCGATCGTTGCATGATCTGGAACAGGTTTTCCTTCCAAGAGATACATGAAATTGATATCTCTGTGACATGCAGTTTCAATATCTCTGCTAGAATAGATTCGATTCATGCTGGCATAAATGATAATCTTAAACAGTTGTCTTGGGGACGCCTGATTTTTCTTTATCTTTCCATAGGTTTGATAAAGATCGCTGAGTTCCATTCCCTCCACAAAAGCACTCAGTAGGCGGACCGGATCATCTGCCGGGATTAAAATTTCAAGATCCAGCGGAAGTTTGATTTGATAGTACAGAGAAGATAAGGTATAATCTTTCTGTAAGATTTTGTTTTTGTTCATATTTAAATCTTACACCAAGAGCCGGACTTTGCGAAGCCCGGCTCTTATTCTTTTGAAAAAAGGCTGCCGCTTAATGCGACAGCCCCTTTCTTGTACATTTATAGAGATACAAAAAATGATGAAAAACTTAGATAAAATTAGAGGAGAGGATGAACGTGAAAATAATCAGAGTTCTGAATACAAATGCTGTTGTCAGTGTAGATTCACAAGGAATGGAATTGATCATGACAGGTCCGGGAATTGGATTTAAAAAAAGAAAAGGTGAAAATATTGATCAGTCTCTGGTAGATAAGACATATCATCTAGAGAATAAAGAAGAAAGCAAGAGACTACAGGAAGTAGTAAAAGAGATTTCGGAAGAATACCTTGGAATTGCGGATCGTGTAGTAAAAGAGGCAAAAAAAGAAAAATTAGAAATAAGAGATTCCTTATATGTGACACTGACGGATCATATCAATTCAGCAGTTGCTCGTTATCGAGAAGGAATCGCATTAAAGAATATGATGAAAATCGATATTCGTAAGTTTTATCCAAAGGAATATCAGGTTGGTATGCATGCGATTGAATGGATTAAAGAACAGATAGGAGAGGATTTGGGAGATGATGAAGCTGCATTTATTGCAATGCATATCGTGTCTGCAGAATTAAATGCACAGAATATAACCGATGTGAATCAGATTACAGAGTTGATCAATACAGTCTTACAGATTGTAAGGATTCATTTTAAGATAGATTTAAATGAAGAATCTATTTTGTATGAGAGATTTTTAACACATTTAAAGTTTTTTGCGGCAAGAGTCTTTGACCATATGGAATATGAAGATACGATGCAAGAAATTTATAAAGTGATGGTAGAACAGAATGAAAATGCTTTTTCAGGAGTAAAAAAAATTGCAGAATATATTAAAAAGCAATATAACTATAAATTAACAATTGATGAACAATTATATTTATTAATTCATATCAAACGAATTTTAGATGAACAAACAAAATAATCATAGGTTTGTTATTATTAAGTTAAGCAAGACCTGATAATAGATGAAATAACCCCGGGAATTATTTCATCTATTGTCAGGTCTTTGTTATATAAAGAAAAATGAAAATTTTTAAATCCAGAAAAAAAGGAGGAAAACAAAATGGATTATGAAAATACAGCAAAAAAGATCCTTCAAAGAGTTGGAGGAAAAGATAATGTCATCAATCTGGTACATTGTATGACAAGACTTCGTTTCACATTAAAAGATGAATCCATCGTTGATGATGAAGCAGTAAAGAAAACAAAAGGTGTTATGGGAATCATGAAAAAGGGCGGACAATATCAGATCATTATTGGAAATGATGTTGGAAACGTATTTAACGAACTAAATAAACTTGGGAATTTTTCTAATGAAGTAAAAGAAGTACCAGCAAAATCGAATGAAAAGAAAAATATCTTTACAATGCTGATGGATACGATTTCAGGTATCATGGCACCTGTTATTCCAGCAATCATTGGTGCAGCTATGATCAAAGTATTGCTTACATTACTTCCTATGATCGGTGTGTTAAGCACAAATGGGCAAACATATCAGTTATTAAGTGTTATAGGAGATGGTGCGTTTTTCTTCATGCCAGTACTGATTGCAATTTCAGCATCCAAAAAGTTTGGAACAAATATGTATTATGCAGCAAGTATTGCACTGATCATGTTACATCCAAACTTGATCACACTGATGAATACAGCACATGATGCAGGACAGACTGTGAAATTTTTGAAATATATTCCGGTAACTTATGCATCCTATTCTTATTCGGTTATCCCAATCATTTTGGCAGTATATTCTCTAAGATATGTAGAACGTTTTGTAGATAAAATCACGCCAGTTGTCACAAAGAACTTCTTAAAACCAATGTTAGTTGTTTTAATTGAAGCACCGATCGTATTGATCATTCTTGGACCTTTAGGAGCTATTTGCGGTAATGGATTATCAACAGTAGTTTATGCAATTCATGATAAATTAGGATTTATTGCCATTGGTCTTGTGGCTGGCGTTTATCCATTCGTTGTTATGGCAGGTATGCATCATGCATTTACACCGATTAAATTAGGGATGATCGCAACAACAGGATATGAGAACTTTATCTGTATCGGAGAATTATGTTCTAATATGGCACAGGGTGCAGCCTCCCTTGCAGTTGCACTTCGAAGCAAAAACAAAGACTTTAAACAGATCGCAGGATCTTCTGCGTTTTCAGCATTATTTGCTGGTATCACAGAACCTGCACTTTATGGTGTAACACTTCGTTTAAAACGACCAATGTTAGGAGCATGTATTGGTGGTGCTGTTGGTGGATTAGTCGGTGGATTTTTCCAAATGAAATGTTTTGGAATTGCAACACCAGCAATCGTAACGATTGTTCAGTATGTAGAAAAAGGAAAACCACAGACATTATTATTTGCAGCACTCACAATTTTGGTCACAGTAGTTGTTACATTTGTTGCAACACTGATTATTGGCTTTGAAGATATTGTAGATGAAGATGATGATTTAGATTTTGTAGAAGAATCTAATGCACAGTTATTAGATAATGAGATCAGCATTACAAGTCCAGTTGAAGGGAAAGTGATTCCTTTAACAGAAGTGAAAGATCCAACATTTTCGCAAGAAATCTTAGGAAAAGGAGCAGCGATCATTCCTGAAAAAGGAGTTGTCTATGCACCATTTGACGGAAAAGTAGATGCTGTTTTTGAAACAGGACATGCATTAGGATTAGTAAGTGAAGATGGAGTAGAACTTTTGGTACATATAGGAATCGATACAGTAAATTTAAAAGGAAAATATTTTACTCCAAAGAAAAAATCTGGAGATACAATGAAAAAAGGGGATATCTTACTAGAATTTGATATTGACAAGATTAAAGCAGATGGATACGATGTAACAACACCGATCATTATTTCCAATACAGAACAATTTGCAAAAGTCAAAGCATGTGAAGATAAAGTAGTAACAAAGGAAAGTAAATTATTAAGTGTACAGTAGCAGAAAGGAAGCGTAACATTTATGGAAGAAATGAAAGTTACAAAATTTCCAGAAGGATTTTTGTGGGGAAGTGCTTCAGCTGCCTATCAGATTGAAGGCGGCTGGAGAGAAGATGGAAAAGGAATCACAAACTGGGATCAATTTGTAAGGATTCCAGGAAAAACATATAAAGCGACAACCGGAGATGTTGCAGTTGACCATTATCATCGCTACAAAGAAGATATCGCGTTGATGGCGGAAATGGGATTAAAAACTTATCGTTTTTCTGTTTCATGGGCAAGAATCTATCCGGAAGGAAGAGGAGAGGTCAATCCCAAAGGAATTGAGTTTTATGAAAATATTATTGATGAATGTTTAAAATATGGGATTGAACCAATGGTGACAATTTACCATTGGGATCTTCCTCAGGCATTAGTGGATCTCTATGGAGGATGGGAATCTGAGGAGATCATTGAGGATTATGTAAATTATGCTAAGACTTTATTTAAGGCATATGGAAGTAAGGTAAAATACTGGATTACATTTAATGAACAAAATATTTTTACATCACTTGGATGGCTGACAGCACAGCATCCTCCAGGAAAGTTTGACGATCAGAAAACATTTTATCAAGTGAACCATCACGTCTTTATGGCACATGCAAAGGCTGTTTTGGCATATCGCGAGATGGGCGGAACAGGAAAGATTGGTGCAAGCTTTGCTTATACACCATCTTATGCACTTGATTGTAAACCTGAAAATGTTATGTCAAAACATGATTATGATGAACTGAAGAATTTCTGGTGGATGGATGTTTATGCATATGGAAGATATCCCAAAGCAGCCATGAATTATTTAAGAAAAAAAGGATTTGCACCAGTTGTCACAAAAGACGATCAGAAAATTTTAAAGGCAGCAGCGGCAGAGATTGATTTTATGGGAGTTAATTATTATCAAAGTTGTGTATGCGAGTATAATCCGATGGATGGAGTAACACCATATGGTACAATGAATACAACAGGAGTAAAAGGTTCTGCGCAGGTACTTGGATTGCCTGGAATTTATAAAAATCCAGGCAATCCATATTTGATGACAACAGACTGGGATTGGAGTATTGATCCAGTTGGGCTTCGCTATTGTTGTCGTGAGATCACAAGTCGTTATGATTTGCCAATCATCATTTCGGAAAACGGACTTGGAGCATTTGATAAGAAGACGGAAGATCATAAGATTCATGATGAATATCGAATTGATTATCTAAGAGAACATTTAAAAGAATTAGGAAAAGCCATCGAGGAAGGCTGTGAAGTGCTTGCATATTGTACATGGTCTTTTACAGATTTGTTAAGCTGGCTGAATGGATATCAAAAACGATATGGATTTGTGTATGTAGATCGCGAAGAAGAAGAGGGCGCTACATTAGATCGATATAAGAAAGATAGTTTTTATTGGTATCAAGATGTGATCAAACAGGATGGAGAGAATCTGTTTAACATAATAAATAACTAAGACTTCCCATTTTAGGTATGGAAAGTCTTAGTAAATAATTAGAAATTTTGGATAAAGAAAAAAAGAAGCAGCAAAAAACAGACTATAAAAAGAAAATGTTAGAAAGCCATAAAAAGATTGATGCTGTCGCTGAGGCAATTGATAAGGTTGCTGATCACAAATAAAAAAAAACATTCTTAAAAAACTGAATAACTTTGATATAAAAATGAAATCCTAGGATCTTTTCAGTGAAAAGACTCTGGGATTTTTTGTATATTGTATACAAAAAATAAAACACAAAAATCGTTAAAATAAGACAAAAATAACAGTGTAAATTGTATCGAAAATCATATAAATGTGCAGTTTTTATAATGAAAAACGATAAAAATGAAAAAAATTATGTAAAATACACAAAAAAGTTTTGCAAAATCTGAAATATGTGGTACAATAAGTTCAATGACATATGAATGTGACATAACTTAATTTTAGGAGGTATAGACATGTCAACAAAATGGGTTTATAAATTTAGCGAAGGAAATGCAGATATGCGCAACCTTCTTGGTGGAAAAGGCGCAAACTTAGCAGAAATGACAGGATTGAATCTGCCAATCCCTCAGGGCTTTACCGTGACAACAGAAGCCTGCACCAATTATTATGAATGTGGAGGAAAAATCAGTGACGAAGTGGCAGATCAGATTTATGATGCCATGAAAGCACTGGAAGAGATCCAGGGAAAGAAGTTCGGAGACCTGGAAGATCCTCTTTTAGTGTCTGTTCGTTCTGGGGCCCGTGTCTCCATGCCGGGTATGATGGATACCATCCTGAATTTAGGTCTGAATGATGTAGCTGTTGAAGGATTTGCAAAGAAAACAGGAAACCCTAGATTTGCTTATGATTCTTACCGTCGTTTCATTCAGATGTTTGCGGACGTTGTAAAAGAAGTGGACAAAGCAAAATTCGAAGAAGTACTGGATGATATTAAAGAAGAAAACGGAGTACAGTACGACACAGAATTAACTGCGGATGACTTAAAAGAAGTTATCAAACGTTATAAGAGAATTTATAAAAAAGCATTGAACGAAGATTTCCCACAGGATCCAAAAGATCAGTTATTTGAAGCAATCAAAGCAGTATTCCGTTCATGGGATAATCCTCGTGCAATTTACTATCGTCGAATGAATGATATCCCTGGTGACTGGGGAACAGCGGTTAATGTACAGACGATGGTATTTGGAAACATGGGAGATACTTCTGGAACTGGTGTAGCGTTTACAAGAAACCCATCGACTGGTGAAAAACAGATTTATGGAGAATATCTGATCAATGCACAGGGTGAAGACGTTGTAGCAGGTGTTCGTACACCACAGCCAATCACAAAACTGGCAGAAGATTTACCAGAATGCTACAAACAGTTTATGGATATCGCACATACACTGGAAGAGCATTATCGTGACATGCAGGACATGGAATTTACCATTCAGGAAGGAAAACTTTATTTCTTACAGACAAGAAATGGTAAAAGAACAGCACCAGCGGCTCTTCGTATCGCATGTGAATTAGTAGATGAAGGAAAGATTTCAAAAGAAGAAGCGGTATCAAGAATTGATGCAAAAGCACTTGATCAGCTGCTCCATCCAAACTTTGATGATTCAGCCTTAAAAGCAGCAGTTCCGATTGGAGAAGCGCTTCCTGCATCTCCTGGAGCAGCAGCAGGTAAAGTTTACTTTGATGCTGAAATGGCAAAATTGCATCATGAAGCAGGATTAAAGGTTATTCTTGTTCGTCTGGAGACATCTCCGGAAGATATCGAAGGAATGCATGCAGCAGAAGGTATCTTAACAGCACGTGGTGGTATGACATCTCACGCAGCCGTTGTAGCTCGTGGAATGGGAACAGCATGTGTAGCTGGATGCGGAGATATCAAATTCGCAGAAGATGGAAAATCATTTACTTTAGGTGGAAAGACAATCAAGGAAGGAGATTATATTTCTCTGGATGGTTCTACTGGTAAGATTTATCTTGGAGAGATTCGTACCGTACCTGCAAGCATTAGCGGAAACTTCGATCGTATTATGAAATGGGCCGATGAAATTCGTACATTACAGGTAAGAACTAATGCAGATACACCTGCGGATGCATTAAATGCAGTAAAATTTGGAGCAGAAGGTATTGGACTTTGCCGTACAGAGCATATGTTCTTTGATGCAGAAAGAATTCCAAAGATTCGTCGTATGATTCTTTCTACAACAAAAGAAGCAAGAGAAATTGCATTAAATCAGCTGATTCCTTATCAGAAGAAAGATTTTAAAGATTTATATGAGGTTATGGAAGGAAAACCGGTTACAATCCGTTTCTTAGATCCACCTCTTCATGAATTCCTTCCAAATACACTGGAAGAAATCCAGGCTTTAGCAAAAGATATGGGGGTTACGGTAGAAGAAATTAACATGAGACGTGCGGCTCTTCATGAATTCAATCCAATGATGGGTCATCGTGGATGCCGTCTTGCGGTAACCTATCCTGAAATTGCGAAGATGCAGACAAGAGCCGTAATGGAAGCAGCGATTGAAGTAAAACAGGAAAAAGGATATGATATTGTTCCTGAAATCATGATTCCATTAGTAGGAGAAAAGAAAGAGCTTGCATTTGTAAAAGAAGTTGTTGTAAAAACTGCAGAAAAAGTAAAAGCATATTATGAATCTGATATCCAGTATAAAGTTGGTACAATGATTGAGATTCCTCGTGCTGCATTGCTTGCAGATGAAATTGCAGAAGAAGCAGAATTCTTCTCCTTTGGAACGAATGACTTAACACAGATGACCTTTGGATTCTCTCGTGATGATGCAGGTAAATTCCTGGAATCTTATTATGAAAATAAAATTTATGAATCTGATCCATTTGCAAAATTAGATCAGAAAGGTGTTGGACAGCTTGTCGAAATGGCAGCAAAGAAAGGAAAACAAACTCGTCCAGATATCCATCTTGGAATCTGTGGAGAACATGGTGGAGATCCATCTTCCGTAGAATTCTGCTATAGAGCTGGATTAGACTATGTATCATGCTCACCATTCCGTGTGCCAATTGCAAGACTGGCAGCAGCACAGGCAGTTATTAAAGATAAAGAAGCATAAAAAATTCTTAAAAGAAGGCGGCAGTACTTATCGAGGAAGATGGGTATCTGCCGTCTTTATCATATTGAAAAAAGGAGAATGAGAAATGGAAAAACAAGTATTAGACGAAGTGATAAAGAAAACAAACGAATTGATTGCGGCTCCTTCTTGTAGTCAGGAGGCAAAAGATGCAGCAAATGCATGGCTGCAGGCGGTTGGTACAGACAAGGAAGCAGAAGAAACAAAACGTTATATTGCAGAACTTGAGGAAGATATTATGCCAATTGATGGATTGATTGGATTTGCAAAGTCTGAGGCAGGTGTGAAAGTTTTTGGAAAAGAAAAGGTAAAAGAAGTTCTGGCTCATGCAGAAGAAATCAAAGCAGCAGGAGCAAAATATTGCGATTGTCCTGCATGTGCGGCGGTAGAAGCAATTCTTTCGAAGATAAAATAAAGGATTGTTTGACAAAATGCATAGAGAATGATAATATGATGCAAAGAAAGGCAGTGAGGCTCGAAAGGGTTCTCACTGCCTTTTTTTGTTAAAAGAATACAGAAAATAAGTTGGGAGGAAATCGATCATGCGTCTGACACCAAAAGAACAGGAGAAGCTGATGCTTCACATGGCCGGTAATTTGGCAAAGGAACGAATGCAGCGGGGACTTAAATTAAATTATACAGAGTCTATGGCTTATATCAGTTCAGAATTGATGGAAATGGCAAGAGATGGAAAAGAAGTAACGGAATTGATGCAGCTTGGTACAAAGTTATTGACAAAAGAAGATGTTATGGAAGGTGTTTCGGATATGATTACACAGGTGCAGGTAGAAGCAACCTTTCCGGATGGAACAAAATTAGTAACGGTACATCATCCGATTCAGTAAGGAGGATACGAATGAAAGTTGGAGAAATCATGCCAATGGAACGTGAAATTACGTTAAATGAAGGAAAACCTGTAATAACAGTCATGGTGGCAAATATCGGGGACAGACCAGTGCAAGTTGGATCACATTTTCATTTTTTTGAAGTGAATCGATGTCTGAAATTTGAACGTGAAAAAGCATATGGTTATCATCTGGATATCCCGTCTGGAACATCGGTACGTTTTGAACCGGGAGAGGAAAAAGAAGTACAGCTTACGGCAATTGGAGGTACAAGAAGAATTTTTGGATTAAATGATCTAACTTGTGCACAGGCATCAGAGGCAACAAAAGAAACAGCTATTAAAAATGCAAAATTAAGGGGATTTCTTTTGGAAGAAACAAAAAAATGACAAGCAGACGGAGGAAGAAACATGAGTATAAAAATATCAGGAGAGAAGTATGCTATGATGTATGGCCCGACAACGGGTGATAAGGTTCGTCTGGCAGATACACAACTTATCATTGAAGTAGAAAAAGACTACACAACCTATGGGGATGAGAGCAAATTTGGCGGTGGAAAAACATTGCGTGATGGAATGGGGCAGTCAGTAACAACGACAAGTGCAGACGGAGATCTAGATCTTGTAATTACGAATGCACTGATCGTTGATTATACCGGTATTTATAAAGCAGATATCGGAATTAAAAATGGAGTCATTCAGGGAATTGGAAAGGCAGGAAATCCTGCAATTATGGATGGAGTGACTCCTGGAATGACAGTGGGGGCTTCAACAGAAGCCCTGGCGGGAGAAAATTTGATTGTAACAGCAGGTGGTTTGGATACGCATATTCATTTTATTTCGCCGCAACAAATTGACTGTGCGTTGTATAGTGGAATTACGACGATGATCGGTGGGGGAACGGGTCCGGCCGATGGAACGAATGCAACAACTTGTACCCCTGGGCCATGGAATATAGAACGAATGCTTCGAGCTGCAGAAGAATACCCAATGAATCTTGGATTTCTCGGGAAAGGCAATTGTTCGGATGAAAAAGCACTAGTAGAGCAAATAAAAGCTGGAGCTATGGGATTAAAATTACATGAAGATTGGGGCTGTACACCGGCAGCAATCGATCATTGCTTAAATGCAGCAGATGATTATGATGTTCAAGTGGCAATTCATACGGATACTTTAAATGAAGGTGGATGTGTGGAAGACACGTTAGCGGCG